>JAEEGK010007858.1_pt1 | contig 25385 bp, 17 predicted proteins | sample 8958771 | NCBI WGS metagenome assembly JAEEGK01 (sample SAMN16246547, study PRJNA631951) | gut metagenome | biome: gut microbiome; feature: rumen; material: SC-attached | host: Bos | place: Iran: Karaj | collected 2018-10
GGAGATCAGAAAACAGCAGGGAATGTCGCAAGCGGAACTCGCTAATTTGATTGGTGTTTCAAGGAACACAATTAGTTCCATTGAAACAGGACAATACCAACCAACCGCTAAGCTTGCATTGCTCATTTGTATTGCTTTGAATAAGAAATTCGAGCAAATATTCTACTTTAAGTAAAATAATCAAAAAATGACGTTAACCTCTAATAAAATTGCTTTCTCACTATTAGATAAATCTAAAAATTGTTGACAATAAAAGCTTATAGGTATAAAACTAGTAGTAGAGAAAAAGGCAAAACTACAGCAATGTAGTGACGCAAAACTATAGGGTCTTAAATAAGATAGCCAGCAACCTCAATTGTTAATACGATTGAGGTTTTTATATCTTAAAGACAGCCAGTTGCCTATTATGTGCGGGTGAATAATGTACCTGGAGATGGTTAGGCAATGAAAATCAAGAACAAAAAAATCAGTGCGAGATTAAAAATTGTTTCAGCTACTGCAACAGTGATTTTCACCTTGGCCACAGCCTTTACAAGCACAATCGCTTGGTTCTCCACGAAAACATCCGTTGAAGTCAGTGGTGGAACATTCTCAGTTAAGAACACTTCTGGTATTGAATACGAATTATATTACTTAGATCACTTTGTGGTCGCTGGCGATAACAAGGACGGTAACTTCAATACTGTTGTAAATACACATTCTGGCTATGAAGTGGCCGCTGCTAACCCAGTTTTTTATAAAATCAACTTCGATGAAAATGGTAACGTCATTGATAATGAACAAAACGTTGTCTCTGATGAATTAAATCCAACAAATATATCTCATTTATGGCCGGCCCATAAACTTACATACGCCATCGTTATTGAAACAGGCAATCTCACTAACTTCACTTTAGAAAGTTGGGATGAAGAAACCGATGCCGATACAAAAACAAAGGACAATCAAGATCAAGATGTCCTTATTTCCTTATCCTGGGCTATCAATCTTTATGGTGCTGCTTATAACGTTACAAAAACTAACAATGAAGCAGTGGATGTCGCAACAGGATTTACTTCTAATTATTCTAGTGCTGTCCTTTCCGATAGATTTACTTATAGTCAAGCTTCTCCAGCGCCATTACCAAAACAAGCCATTAATGTGGTCAATTCTGTGTCTGGACAAAGCAGTGATTCCACTCGTCAAGTTCTCTATTTCTCAATCGAGTTTGACGATAGCGATAGCACATATTATGAATTAGATGATGACGATGCTTATTACACCAAGAGTGCTGATGGCAATAGTAACTGTTACGAGAACCTCATCTTAAAGGATCTCGTCTTCAAACTTGCATAACGGAGAAACGATATGAAGATGTTGGAAAAGATTAAATCGTTAGCTCCAAAGCTTTCTTCCCGTAAAGGCAAGATTGCCGGTTTCTCTTTGCTCATCTTAGGTAGTGTAGCCGCTGCTACAATGACAACATTAGCGTGGTTCAATATGTCTGCTAAGGAATCTAAAATCAAAATGGTAACTGGTGACCTAAACGTCGAAATTAGAAAAGTATCTGCGTATAAATACGTTTACCCATATTACAAAAATTCCACCGAATATATCGACTATGATAGTGAAGGCGTTGTTAAAAAATACATCTTGGAAGACCACGTCTTAACTTATGATGAAACAAATGTTGATGATATTAGAATTACTTCTGATAACGCGACCATTGCGTTAGGAGAAAAAGTTAGAAGATCATTCACCACAAATATCAATAATGCTTCTTCATTAAATGTTTGCGTGCCTTCTACAGTTGCGCCTGCTATTTATTCTCCAGAATTCCGTTATTACTTAATTGGTGATGGCTTATTCTGTGGCGTCGATGAATCATGGTCAATTACAAACTCTTTTGCTTTCGGCTTAAGAGAAAATGTCAGCAATGAAAGACACGCTGTTCTTGATAATGTCGTAGTTTCCGCTGGTTCTTCCTTTGCTCTTCTTGAAGCATTAGAAGTTTTGGAAAACGATCAAAAGGCTTATTCATATAACTATTTTCCAATCAGTAGCATCGCAGAAAGCGCTTCCCCATTTAGAGTGATTGATAGTGACAGCGATGGTGTAGGTGATAAGTTACTCTGCTTAAGAAGCGGTATCTATACATTCACTTATTCTCCAAATCAATTAAGCATTGAACTCCGCACTAGAGATAACGGAGAAAGAAAAGACGTCTCTGTTATTGTTAATAACTCTTTGGATCCAACAAAAATGAGTATTGATTATGCTGGTTCTGTCGATAAACAAGAATATCCAACAATTAATAGCTACGTTCCAACCGCTATTTATAATCAAAACACTTCGGTCATTTTAGACGTTGAACTTAACTTCACCAATCCAAATCCTGTGGATGCTAGTTTACAAATTGAACGTACTAACGCCACGAGCAATTCTATTTATAACATTGCAAATAAGTATGAAGATACAACTCATAACCTTGATGGTTATATTGACGAAAACCATCAAAATCTTATGAGAGCATCTGACTTTTATAATTTCTATGCCCAGTTCACTAACGTTCCTTACGCAAATCCAACTGCGATATGGAATGGTTTACATCGCGTTGGTGATAACCAATCACAAAAGTTCTTAAACGACACAACCTATGACAAGACCATTAATTGTACGTTGCACGCAAAAGAACAAGGTGATTCTATAACTGTCGCACCAAGTGGTGGAGAGAATATCTATCACTGCTATATCGTTGTGGAATATGACTACGAACATAGTACATATTTCCTCGATAAAAACCGTTTAGGTAAGACTTATTATCTAGACCGTGATTTCGGCTTCCATTTCTCTGGAATCCAACACAAAGAAAGTTAGAGATTGAAAATGAATAGAAGGAAAGGTTTATTAGCGTTATACATCTCTACAATTACAGTTTTGGTTTCAACCATTGCTTTAAGTGTGGGTATGACCCTTTCTTTATACGAAAAATACATCAAAGGTAATGGCACATATGGTGAAGTATCCTTACGTTCTTACTATGAAAGTGGCAGTGGTACTGAAGAAGACCCATTCATTATCACTCGCCCACGTCACTTATATAACCTTTCAAGATTACAAGGTTTAGGCGTGTATGGTGAGAAGACATATTTCCAACTCGGTAAAGTTGACTTAGGTGGCGTTGATTCTAACGGTGTACCAATGTGCTACGCAGACGATAGCTCAACTGTTAAAAAACCATATTTAGACATGAGTGGTTCTGATAGAGATACTAACCCAATTAATGCGATTGGTTCTGAAGCTTTACCATTCTATGGTGAATTTGATGGTCAAAATGTTGAAATTAAAGACCTTAACGTTTACGCCAACCCACAAGATGCTGGTTTATTTGGCTATACCGCCCACGGCTCACAAGTTCATAATTTGTTCTTAAGTAATGTGACAATTCACGCTTTAGGCTACACAAATGACTACGCTGATTTATATAGCCCAGAAAGCACCATTGGTAACAACGCTTACTTCTCTTACAATCCAAATGACGGTTCAGCGGTTATAAATTTTATTAAAGGCTATGAAAACACCGAATACACATATTTCTTTGCTGATAACAATTTTGAATATACACAAGAGAATTCTTCACCAATTCCAACTGTTTCTATTGTTTCTCCATCGAACAGTTATTCATTCACCTCACTTCTTTCTGGTGACTTAATCAAGATGAATGAAAACAATCAAATAGTGCCTGATTTAGATAGATTATTTGAATTCTTTGGTGAAAAGAAAGAAGAACAAGACATGAAGTTCCCGATCCAAGCTTCTTCCTCTGCTTCTTTAATCGTTTCTAGCGTTGATAGATATGGTCAAAAACACTCCAAAGTTCTTTTGAACTTAGAATATGACTTCACATTAGAATCACAAAGCGCCAATTTCATTTCTATGGGTGTCCACCTTGCTGGTGATCATGGTAACAACATTGGTTTAATTGCAGGTCACTGTGATGGAACAATCTATGATTGCTATGTTTATAATGGTCATTTCAAGATGAACGATGGTGGTCAAGGCTATAGTAATTTGGAAAATGGTTCCAATTTAGGCTTAATCGGTCTTGTTGGTGGCACCGTTCAAAACATTTTAGCCAATGAATCCGATGTCGGTGCTAAAGAAGGCAAGAACATCGGTGTTCTTGACTTCACAACTATTTACAAAGACATTATTGATAATGACTCTTTCCAAGGCTCTCATGATGCTACAGGTGGTGTTGTTGGTGGTGTGACATTTAACCCAATTTCAACCACTAAGTACATGCAATATCTTAGATACTTTAATAATCAATACATTACCCAACAAGTTAATTCCGTTTCATTCAAAGGACGTTCAATTATCACTAATACAGATTTGGGTGTCTTTACCGTTGCTACTGACCCACAAACTGGTGAAGGTATGTATTCTGGCGACCATTTAGATCAATCCGTGGTTCATACTGAGGATTTGACAATTAATGGTGACTATTATATTTACTATTCAACTGGCGAATATAACAAAGGATATCACAGTAGACATGGTGGTTCTTCATTTGATAATTATCTCAATTCTTATAACACCGATAATTCTAATAGTGGTGCCGCTCATATCTTGCAAGGCCATCACTTCCCAAGAAGAGATGAAGTAACCAGAGAATCATTTGAAACTAGAGAAGCGAGACAAAATTACTTCGTTCGTTTCCAATTAGACCCTAATTATCGAAAGGGCAAAGGTTTCTATTTTTCAGATTTAGACACTGATACAGATGGTGGCGCTTTCATGGCCAATTACTTTAACTATAAACTGGTGGACCAAAATAGTTATCATATCCCAATTGGCAATAATAAGTGTGGTGTCATGCTTAAAAATAACATTCGTCAAGAAATTAGTAACTTCTCCGCAAGCTTCGGCTTACCTGATTTAGCAAGAGAAGCTTATGGTAGTAAAATTGAAGCTTACTGTTTGCAAGATGGCGAAGGCAACAAGTACGTTGGTAATATGATCAACTTCGAAATCAAGAATGATTTAGCCAATGTTACTATTATCGCCGCTCCATCTGACCGTAGTAAATCATCTGCTTTGGGTATTTATAAACTAGATCCTGGTGACTTTTCTGGCGTATATGACTCTACATACACTATGAAGTTTACTCAAAATTATAACGACCCTGATTATGCTTTCTTCATGCCTAATGACGATCATCTAACATATTTTGATTATCGCGTTAATGGCACAACTAACAAAGGTGAAATTGGTACTTATTCAAGCGCTGGAACATTTACTGTTGCTAATAATGCTAGTAACGCTACTGTTGCGAAAGAATACGGAATAAATGAGCATGGCTACATCAGTGGAAAAACTCGTTTATTTGCCCATACATTCTGTTTACCAAGAGGTAGATATTGTGTTGGTTCAGCTTCGAAAAATGACCAATGCGTGCCAAAGGTTTATTATTTGTGTGCTCAAGGTCAAGATGATGGTCAATTTGACTTTGACGATACCGTTTTCTCTAGCGTTGATAGAGTCGAAAACGTTGACTTTACAAATACTTCTCGTTTCGCTAATGATGGAACAGAAAACATCGTTATCCAAGAAATCACAACATACAATCCAAGCAGTCCAACTGATGGTAATAAATTAGGCAATCGTAGATGTTATGTTGCCTTAGTTAACTCGGACCGTTCCATCTTCTCAAGTTCAATCACATCAGACTTATCATTCGAATATGATTCTGTCAGTGGAAAATTCATTATTTCAACCACGTTACAAGGGCAGGATTTAATAGATGCAATCACGCGACTGGCGGTTGATAACTATAATCACCCATTCGCAGGCGACCCAAAACAATTAACCATCTCGTTATTTGGCGTTGAAAGTAGTGGTCAAGTTATTGTTTACCCACAGGGTAATTAAGGAGGTAATTATGAAAATAAGAAAGTTACTAAAAATTGTAGGCTTCCTCGTTGCTATCATTCCTTTTGGTGCGACCGCCTGCAAACAAAGAACTGTCACAAATGAAACATTTTTGCCAGCCAACCCACGCACGCCTAAATACCTCCTCGCGGGCGAGTTGGATACTATTGATGGAAATTTCGTTTACTATTCTATTAATAATGGCACTGAATACGCTGTTGCTTTAAAAGAGTCAGCCAAGAGTTTAAATGAAGAAATTACAATTGAATCTGAATATAACAATAAACCAGTTACTGGTATATGGAGAAGTGGCTTTTACGAAAGCAGGAGCACTAAGATTAATATACCTAGTTCTATTACTGTCATTGATTATGAAGCTTTTCTTGGCAGTAGAATTACTTCTGTTTCTATTCCTGCAACAGTCAATCAAATTGGAGAAGGCGCTTTCTATTCTTGCAAGCAATTGACCAAAGCTACTATTCAAAATAGTACATCGACATCCGCCTCTTCTGCTTGTTCGTGCGATGAAAATATTTCGCCTCAACCAAATCCACTAAATATACAACATTCTGAACTCAAAGTTATTCCATCTTTCTGCTTCTTTAATTGTGTTGCTTTGAAAGAATTGATTCTTCCTCAATCAATTGAAGAAGTAGAGTACGAAGCGTTTAATGGCTGTCTTTCTTTGTATTCCACTTTGGCGTTCACAAATCTTAAAGTCATTCGTTCTAGAGCGTTCCAAAATTGTGTTTCTCTTAGACAGATTTATATATCAAGCGACGCTTTCTTTGACAATGACGAACATGGCCAACCAGCCGGTATTATCGAAGATAAGGCATTCAATAACTGCAATTCATCATTACATTTCCATCTATCCGGTGATACCGACCATATTAGTACATGGCTTGAATTATCGAGAAATCTGAATCGCTGGAATGTTATTGATGAGTTGAAAAACCCTGAAAGCGTATCCAACCAGTTTAGTTATGAAATTGAAACTGGTGGCGCTTCTTATTCTAATGACTGGATTTATACAACTGATGTCAATAACGATGTTCATATTACCTCCTATATTGGACCAACTGAAATAGAGGGTACACCTGTTAAATTTTTATCAATGCCAAATGAATTACCGAGTGGTGAAGGCCACTACGTTAGATCTTTTGCTACAGATGCTTTGGTCACTGTTAGAGCGAATCTAGAACGCCTTTATTTGCCAACCACACTTAGAATGATTGACAATAGTCAGTTTGATAGTAACTACGCTAACTTAATTGTTGTTGACGATAATACTCAGTGTTCCACTGATCAAGTAACTATTAATGGCGGCGAAACTTTAAAACCAAGAATTGTCCTCAATGGTATTACCGACTTAGAGGTCATTGGAACAAGAGCATTTCTTGATATGCCAAATTTAAATGCTATTACAAAGCTTTATTTACCATATTCTGTTAAAGCAGTTGGTTCACGTGCTTTTGGCTCTTCTGAAAGCGGATACGGTGAAAAGCATTTAAGGAAAGTTACTGACTTTAGATGGGACTATGATGACGCCAATTCTGCTCTAGAAGTCATTGGTAAAGAAGCGTTTTATAAATTAGGGATGGATGACAACAGCACGTCCATTACTAAAACAATTCATTTTGGCTATCTAAAAAATGATGGCAATCCAAAATATGATTTAACAACGCTCATCATACCTCGCACATTCAAACACTTTGGTATTTTGAGCACAGATCAATCAACTTTCAATTTGTCTGAAAATGACGGCAATGCTAATACAAGCGCTTTTGCGGCTTGCCCGCTTTTAAGCAAGGTCGTGTTTAAAGGAAGCCTTAAGAGCGTTGTAGAAAGCGCTAGTTCCTCTACTGTCGATGGCAATATTACTCATCTTGTTCTTGGACCTCAAACCTTCGTTATGAATCCTTGTTTAAGAACTGTTGTATTTGAAGAGAGAGTTGGGCGAAGCATCGTATTTTTCACAAGCGGTGGTGAATATAAACCAGTTATCGGCTGGTCATCAGGATATTCTAAAAATGATTTTAGTGGTGATCCGACCATCCAAACAATTGTTTTACCAAGCAAATACACAACATTAGTTATGCAAAACCACGCTCTGCGAGGCAATTCACGCGCTGCATTGTACTTCTCTAATAGCGATACGGGAGACAAATTAAAAGGAAGTTCTGTCACTAGTGTTTCAGATCTTTTCTCTAACCCAACTAATAGCTCATATGCAATCACAGATGGCAAAGTGTCTGAATGGCGTACAATCGGCAAGGAGAATGAATATGGTTACAATTTTGGCACCGAAACAAAGAACTCATTTGGTTTAGATCAAAAATTGCCAACATATACCCAGGTTCTATACAAAGAAACAATAACTGCTCCTGGAGTCAATAATTTAGGAGTGGAAGTTGGCACCGGCAATACAAGAGAATATGTTGTTCAAGATAAGTGCTCGTTTGTTACTGGTACAGCATCTAGCAAAGCCACAATGACAAATTATTTATATGACCGTTATGATGCGAACTTTAATGGTACAGCCATTGTTCCAGGAGTAGTACAAGATTCTAATGGAGCTAACTTTACCGTTAACACTATTGGTAATTGTGCTTTTAGTGCAGCGTATTGTGATAATACAAGTTATCCAAACCTTACAGGACATGCTGATTTGACCGCCGTTTCCTTGCCTGATAGCATTGTTACGATTGGCGAGTATGCCTTTATGAGAGCATACGGTGTCACTAAGATTTCTTCGCATAACGCTACTACAAATGTAACGAACGGCGATTACATTATGCCTTCTTCATTAAGAACCATAAATAAGCACGCTTTTGCATTCTGCAACGTTGAAAAAGTGTTAAACATCCCGTTAGCATGTAAGTTCTGGGAAACCAACAACAACACAACTAACCAAACCTCTGTTTTCTCAAATAACTTCTCTTTGAGACAAATTACATTTGGCAATGGTGCAACGTCGTCAACATATTACGAAACTACAACTTATCCTCATAATGGTGGAACATTTACTTCCGCTCTTTACTCAAAAGATTCTGTGACGAAAAATGCTTCCAGTTTACTTTTGGTGCTTAATAGAGACGCCGCTGATAATCATGCTGAATCAGAAGATTTGACTGATGATGTTGAAAATGGTGTCCATCACGGTAAATTTAATGGTCAATATAAAAATTTATCCATCTATGGAGCATTCAAAATGTGTTATTGGGTCGATAGGCTTATTATTGGTATTCCTAGCGTTAGTAACCTTAATCAGCCTTTAATTTCTGGCGTTCAAGATACAATTTATCTAAACAATTTAATTAGCGATTTCAATGACTATGCTTGTAATTTAACAACTGTTTCATTTGGCTTATGTGAGCTTAATAAAGTTCCAAGTTACGCTTTTGAAGGCGCGGAAAACTTAACGAAAATTGAATTGCCTAGACGTGTTGGCGAAACAATTCCAGCAGGATTATTATCGTTTGTTACCAATCCTAATCTACAATTTGTTGTCCCACATTATAATGAACAAACAGAAGAGTATGACACAAAGACATGCGATCCAGGTGAATTAGATTTAACTGATACAGGCTATATTGGTATTGATGCTAACGCATTTAAAAATACTGGCATTACAAAACTTATTGCCCCAAAAACTTCTGTCTTCACAATTGAGGAAGATGCTTTCGCAGGCACATCTTTAACTGAAGTCGATTTTAGGAATGTTACTACAAGGGTTGTTTTAAATAGTTCTTTCCGTGGCGCGACTATTGCTTCCTCAGCAACTTTTAAATACAACAATTCTGCTCTTATTGAGTATGGCAAAGAAACATTCAAGCAGGCAACATTTAGTGACGAAACGTTTGTTTTTCCTGCTACTACGGCAATAATTGGTGAGTCTTGCTTTGAAAGCTGTACCACATTAAAAAACGTTTCCGCAACAAGCTCACTCATTAATTTAGAACTAGTTGATTCCGATAATGGAACTGGTCAAAACAATGACGGAACAGATGAACTTGCAACCCAATTTAGGCAAATCGGGGATTATGCATTCTACATGTGTACTGGTTTAAATAATTTCGATTTTACTAATTTCGATACCATTACTAGAATTGGGCACTTTGCATTTAGTATGAATGATAAGTGGAGCGGTACTGGCTTGAATATAGAAGCAAATCCTTCAAACAACTCTGCATCTATTTGTACAAACGGTGAACTCAACTTGCCTGAATCAATCACCAATCTTGGTGTCGGTGCGTTCTATGGCAGTAGGATAAAAAATGTCACTATTAATTCTTCTAGAATTAAATTTGAACGTGGCAAACAGTTTACTAATAGTACACGCGCTAAAAATAGCCGTGGTTGTTTCCAATTTAGGTATTGCACTGAATTACTAAAGGTTTATTTCTCAGATCCAGACTGTAAATGGGATACACTGTATTTGCCAAAAAAGAAAGGAAACGACAGCAATAATGACCAATCAAATATTTTCTCAAACTGTGGTAAGTTGGCGTGTCTTTATCTTCCTACTGGTTTTGAAATCCAACATTTCGATAACGTTGATCCAGACGATCCAACAAAACGTCCTGACTCGATGATTTGGGGTTCTAAAAATGATATCAAAGTCTATTTGAACCATACTTTAAACGATATCATTCCAGAGTATAACCATGGCGTTTGCATATACTGGCATCGTACGACTGCTCAACTCTACCAAAATCTTGTTTTCCAAGTCAAAAATATTCTAGATGTTTGCGACAGCAGTGGTGGGGGTTACGTTCTAAAAGCAAGCGCTACTGGACAAAGGTTCTGGGCAACAGTCAATGGTGTCGATGAATTCCTTGGCTCGGTAATCGATGTTGACTCTGCGACAGGCGTTGTGACATTTAAAAACGATGAAGAAGTAGTATTTAAAGCTGATTCCACGCACGTATACAGAGTTGTCTAACATTAAAGTTTACAACATATCTTAGTTTCTTAATTAGGGAGTTTTAGGGGGATTAGCGATATGTGTAAAAAAAGCACACTCGTTAGGGTGTGCTTTCCTTTTGTTTTTGAAATATCAATTATTGTCCTAAAACCACTCTCTCTTTATTAAAGAGCTTTGTGACCGCAAACATTAATAATCCAGCGTAGACAATCGTGGAGGCAACGGTAATACCAAAGAACATTAATAAGTTAGGAGCGCCCACTAATAAGGCATTAATAGACACACAGACATTAAGAATTGGAATAAATGATAAATACCATTGATTAAAGCCAAATAAAGATGGGGCCATACCAAATACCATGAAGAGAATCATGATTGGTGATAAATAGCCCGCTGCTTCTTTAACAGAGTTCGCCAAAGCGGAGATAAAGACACCGATAGCGACAAATAGCAATAATACTGAAACAACTAATAAGAAGAGCAATAATCCATCAACAGGGGAGATAGAGATATTAAATCCACCCATGAGTTTTGGTAAGGATAAGATTAAGCCGGTAAATGAGACGGTACCAGAAGCAATAGCAGTAGCGGATAAGGATAAGACTTTACCAGCGACAAACTCACTACGTTTAATTGGTGTGAGTAATAAGGCGGCAAGTGTACCTCTTTCTTTTTCACCCGCGATAGCTTCAGGACATAAACTGATAACAGTGGAGAATAAGATAGAAATAGTGACCATTGGAATAATCATTGCAGCAATCTTCATGGCCATCGCATCTTTTTCACCAACATTAGGAGCAACTTGTCCATTTAAGTTAACAGTGTAATTAGTGTAAACACTACCAACGATTTGCGAAGCAAAGTTATATAAATCACTAGAGGCATTAGAATCACCGTTATAGAAGATATTGATATTGCTACCTGCTGACTTATCGGCAAGAGTGTTTTCAAAGTTATCAGTGTAGGTGACTAATAAATCATATTTGCCTTCTTTTAATTGTTCTTTATAAGAATCAACATCCGCTAAAGTGATTTCCTTAGCTTCAACTTTGTTATTGTTTTCTCCACCGTTAATCGCAGTTTCTAAGAAGGTAATTAACTGTGGTTTGACCTTATTAGGATCGTTACTGTAGTTATCTGTGTAAAGGACTTGGAAAGTAGTGTTTTTAGTGGAAGAGCTGGTAATTGCCTTACTCATCACTGTGCCCATCACAGAGTAAACGATATAAATAAGAACACCTGGTAAGAACAAGCTGATAAGCATTCTTCTATCAGTAAATACTCTTTTAAGTTCCTTAAGGAAAATAGTTAATATATTACGCATCTTGATTGACCTCCTCATATAACTTGAAGAAGGCATCTTCTAAAGAACCATTCTTTTGAATATTTTTTAATTCATCATCACAGATGAGTTTGCCTTTAATGATAATACCCACTCTATCGCATAACTTTTCCACTAAAGAGAAGATATGAGTGGAGATAATGATAGTTTTATTTTGTTTCTTCATTTCTCTTAAGAAATCTTCAACATCTCTCGCGGCAATAACGTCTAAACCATTCGTTGGTTCATCAAAGATGACCACATCTGGGTCATGACATAAAGAAATGGCTAATGAAACTTTTTGTTTCATACCAGTGGATAAATCTTTAATAGGAGTGTTTTGGAAAGAATCGATACCAAATGATCTAAATAAAGTATTCTTTCTTAAATTAATTTCTTGGTCATCCATCCCGTATAACTTACCCATATAGGTAATCGTGTCAGCAGGAGTGAAGAAACCATCTAGTTTTAATTCACTAGTTAAGAAACCAATCTTCTTACGATATGCATAAATATCTTCATTGATTTCCTTATCATCTAAATATATCGAACCACTTTTAGGTTTGATTAATGAGGCAATCATTCTTAAAGTAGTGGTCTTACCTGCGCCGTTAGGACCTAATAAACCATAAATAATACCTGGTTCTGCTTTAAAAGATAGGTCATTAACAGCGACTAATGTTTTTGCGTTTGTTTTTTGTTTTTGTCTTTGTTTGAAGGTGAGATTAAATTCCTTCGTCACGTGTTCAACTTTTAGTACGCTCATATATACGTCCCCTTTCAAGCCATTATTCTATATTAAATATTTTTAAAATAAATAAATATCGGACCCTTTTGTCTTTTGAACAATAAATAGGGGGCCAAAACAATACAAAAAAGTATATTTAGTAACGATTATTTCAAGAAAAAAGAATCATGCCATCAAGTGAACATGATCCTTTTTGAATTAGAAACAAAACCAACAAGTCTTACTTTTTACCAACCGCAAGTTTCACGCATTCATACGCTCCGTTATAGTGGCCGTTTCTCTTTAGCTCATCAATCCTATCACACATATGAGGAATGAGCTCCCTGTCGCTAATGAGACGGTCGAGCATCGCGTTAACTTCCTTCTTTGTTGGACATTCAGGAGTGGAATCCCCATTCTCCCTTCCGTTAATCGCACCATAGACTTCATGGCCACCGATGTGACGCATAAAGAGCTTTGGTATTGGATAATATGCAAGCTCGCTAGGCTTTGTAACTAGTAAATCAGAAACAGGCATTAATAAGTTGGTGCTATAAACTGCTTCAAAGATATCTTTGTTATAAATGCAGTAAATGCCTGAAGCATCGCCTTCTTTAATGTTATTAACAAAGGCTTTTAAATGTTCGTATTGATTGAAGAAATTGGTGGTTTGAATACCTTTGACCTTATCGCATAACTTGTTATACACATCAGCGTGGTCACCAAAGTTAATAAATAAGGCAACTTTATTATCTTTAACGTATGGGATAAGATGCTTAACCATCGCTAAGAACATATCAAATCCCGCACCAGCGCCACCAACAGTCATTAAGATACGTAATGGTTTACCATTAGCGATTCTACTTTTACGACGTTTATTGTCGTTTTCTAAGTCCACTAATAGTTCATGGTCAATAAAGCAACCAACCATTTTTAATTGATCGTCAGGAATACCGTTAAGTGGTTTTTTATCAAAACCGTTTAATGTCTTATAACCAAAATAGGCAAATGGTGTTTGTACAGTGTGAATAGCACCTTCGGAAAGGTGTAAACCCATTGGCCAGTTATCTGGAATAGCATTGACAACGTGTGTCATACCCGCATGAACAGCGGCTTGACTTGGCCACACGTGAGTGGCGATATATGGAATATCTTTATCAATGTGCTTAAAAATAGGCACTAAGAGTTCGCTATTCTTTTGATCTTTGGCGTTATAAGTAATCTTTTTAAAACCTTCAGAATTTAATGGTTCCCAAACAATCTTATTAAATAATTTAGATTTTTGTGAAATACGAGACGCTAAAGAGTACATATCATTTTGTTCTCTAATCATCTTGCTACCAGTAGCGTCAAATGAGGCTAAATCTAACCAATATGGTTTATAGCCTAACGCTCTAGCCGCACTGGCCATAGCAATGGAGATGCGGTAGTGGCCAAAGCCCATTCTAATATTGCCAACGATTAAAGCGTTATCTTCGAACTTTTGATTTTCTTCACCGAAAACAATATTAGAAGCATCAATAAAATCTAAGGTTGGGATGTCTTTAAAACTGATTTTGTAATCAGCGTTACTATCATCACCATATTTTTTAATGTATTTCTTTTTGCTATTAACCGCGCCTTTATAAACTTTATCAGGCATTGGGTTATTAAATATACTTGAGGATCTATCTTTCATCAACAAAGACTCCTTTCTTAATGTCATAAGTGAGGTATTTCATTTGTCCATATAACTCAAATTCAATATGGATTAAATTACCTTTTGTAATGTATCTTCGATTATGCGCGTTATAGAAGATATTCAATACCGTGTCGAATGTTTTGTTCTTTTCTTTATCGTAAGTAGCGATATCGTCACTAGTGAAAAGTAAGCTACCGAATAGAGCGTTTAATGTACTTAATGCCTCTCTTTGTTCTTTGCTTAATTTGATGTTTTCATCTCTTAAAAGGAAGACATCTGGATCATTACCAAATAAGTGATTGTTCATAAATGAACGGTAAATTGTATTTTGTAATGTCACTTTCGTAGATATTCTTTCTCTGTGGAATAAGCGCATGTAGAAGACATCATCAAACTCTAAAGAGACATCTGGTCCGACACGTAAGTAGTCGAAGTGCTCGTAAGAGTTAATAATGTTCGCGCCACAACCAAGAATGGTTTTACCTTTTAAGGTGTCTCTTAATAATTGATAGGCTTTATCTTGCACCATACATCTAGTTCTACCGTTATATTCTGGTAAAGCGGCAGCGTAGAGGAAGTCTAACTTAAAGAAGTCGACACCCATTTCCACGTAGTGGTTCAAGCATTCTTTAATGTATTTAATAACTTCAGGATTATCTAAGTCTAAGGAATAGAATCCTGACCAGTTACCACCCGCTTTAATTGGTTTACCTTTTTTATTCTTTCTTAACCAATCTGGGTGTTCTTGATAAAGTTTAGACTTTGTCTCCGCCACAAATGGGGCTAACCAAAGACCAGCTTTCATGCCTTTAGAATGGACTCTATCGATAATGTTCTTTAAACCATTAGGGAACTTTACTGGATCAACATCCAGCCAGTCACCCACAAATGTTTCGTAGCCATCATCGATTTGGAAAACATCAAATCTACTATCTAATGCATCTAAATCACGAAGAATGATATCCGCGTTGATGTTTTGATAATAGTTATACCAAGATGTATAACCTAATAGTTTCTTGACGTTTCTAATTGGGAAATCATCCCAGAAAGCATATAAACCTTTTTCAAAATTGTCGTAGTAGCAGTAGTCAAAGATCGTCACTTCTTGACCTTTTTTGACATCTAATCCTCGCACATCACTAATGAGGTGAATAGAACTTCTATCCTTAATTAATTCGATGATTAAATAAGCAGTTTTATAATTTAAATTATAAATGAAGTACTCATATTTACCTTTGCTATAGAAGACATCATAGCCATGGCTCTTTCTAATTGAATAGTTATAGAACTGCGCATCACCATACGCGGACATCGCATACATCTTACTAATGATGTGTGGACTCTTTTTGATATCTCTTAGTTGTTCTCTAAGCTTATATTCTCTAGTATCAGTCCATGATTGATAACCATTTAAGAAATAGACATCTTTATAGTTAATATGGGCTGGATAAGAAGCATCCGCTTTCGCTAATGTTATATCAGCGTTTGCTAAAAGCTTAATAGTGGTGCGGTTACCATTTCTAGAAGTGGTAATAGTGATATCACTGTTACTATTTTTCGCGGTTTTCTTTTTACCGTTTAAAAAGTAAGTAATACGCATATTATTTTTCTTCACCTAAATCTTTTTCGTTTTCAATAGCTTTCATGAAAGCTTCATCGCCTTCTTTAGCAATTGTCTTCATAACTTTCTTTTCTCTATAGAAGAGAAGAATAACAGCACCTAAAACACAGAATGAAGCAGCGACGATAGCGACGATTAATAAACCTAATTTTGAGGCAGTAATATCATTACTATTCGTTTCTTGCGCTGTACCAATAATCGCTAATGAGGTGAATAAGATCATAGCGATAGATTGACCAAACTTCATGGCAAATGTACGAGCAGCAAAGAACATACCTTCTCTATTTTGACCAGTAGTGACTGCTTCTGCTTCCGCAACGTCAGCGACAATACTTTGAGGAATGATACCTAATAAAGCCATTGGTAAAGCGGCAATAATCATAATAATGATACCGAATAACCAACTCATTCCGTTCGCGCCACCTTGGTTAGGTAAGAAGTTAGGAATACTGGAAATAGAAGTAATTGCGTAGCAAATTGCTAAGCCTAAGAAACCAGCGATAACAAGTTTCTTCTTACCAAATTTCTTAACTAAGCCTGTGACGAATGGATAGAACACTGCGCTTAAGACAGTCATACCACCCATAAAGACCATAACCATACCAGCATCAAAGCCAAGTGATACTTTCACGAAGAATGGTAAGCCTGTTTGGAACATGGTTAAGCCAACCCAATACATAATGTCAGAAAGCGAGAATGTTCTGAAATCTTTGTTCTTGAATGTAGAAACAAGTGATCTTAAAACGTTTTCTTCACTTGGTTTAGTATCAACATAATCTTTTTCTTTAATACAAATAGCTGGTAAAAGCATACAAACTGCGGCAATCACGGCTAAGAAGATAAAGCAAATACGGAAACTCCATGCGTATGCATCTTTATAATACATACCAGCGTTTTCTAATAAGCCAGTGATTAGTTTTGGTTGACGTAAGTAATCCACGACATTACCCGCAGCGTCTTTTATTTCAGAAACACTGCCACCCGCTAAAACGAATGGTAAGTAAGCAATTAATGTACCAGCAAAGAATGTTAATGAAATAGAAGTGGAAATAAACATTCTATCTTCTTGGTTTTTACCAAATTCTGATATTAAAGCATTGTATGGTGTGCAGTACATTGTCATGAAAGTATAGAACAAGACGATAGCAATACTAATCCAAATAATGTTTCCAACATTACCACCGGTTGCTTGATCACCAAATGGAGCACAGAATAATAAAACTGTGACAATAGCAAGAGGAATAGCGGCCACCATCATAAATGGCATTCTTCTACCTCTTGGGTTCTTACTTCTATCACTTAAAGAAGCAATAAGTGGATCAGTCACAGCGTCAAAAACACGGCTTAAAGCAGTGATTAAACCTAAGACTGTCATGAATTCACCGATAACTAGACCAGGTAAGATGTACTGTGTTGCACCAGCAGCGGTATCACCGGTCTTTCCACCTGTTGGTAAATAGAATGTCACCAACCAAGCACTAATAATGCCAGAAAGTAAAGACCATCCTAATTGACCGATGGCAAAAATAATCATTTGTTTTTTCGATAATCTTTTCATAAATAACTCCCCTAAAAAAGACTCTCTTTATTAATGTCTTAATGATGATAATGTGATATCAATTAGGCATCCAACCTGCGCAGATTTATCAAGGACCTTGTCTTGAGCTAAAACCGCTTTTCTAATTGATAACTTTTTGCATAATTCAAGCAATGCGTGAGTGGTGCTGAAGTAGAAAATTTTGATATCTTTTTGTGGTTTGATAGATCCATCTTTAAGCCCCTCTTCATAGGCTTGCATATAGACCTTTTCATATTGGCCCACAACGGCTTCATATGGGTCGATAGCGTTGCTATCATCTCCACCCATAAAGGCATCGAATTCATTAATGAACTTATAGAATTCTGGATGATTGTTAAAGATATCAAGGTAGCTCTTATAGAAAATTTCAACTTTTTCTAAACCAGTCTTACCTTGCTCCAACTTAAAATACTCAGCATTAACTGCTTGTTGTAATTTCATGGCCGAACGAACCACTAAGGATTGTTTCTTTCCAAAGTAGCGGTAGATAGTGGCCTCACCTACCTGCGCGGACACGGCTATATCCTTAATTGTGACCTCTTGAATTGAACGGGCCATAAATAAGTCAGTAGCGATGTCGACTAAAAAATTAACTTTTGCGTCTTTTAAACTCATACTCTTATGTGATAGGTCATCTATCAAAACGATAACCTTTCTATCATCAATATATCTTTAATTAATAATAAAAGCAAACAATTATTTATAAATTCATAAAGAAAAGTGGTTCTTTTTATTAATAAAACCGATATAATAATTACGCTCAACACATATATAGAGGGAGAAAAGTAATGATGAAATTACACAATAAACTTTTGTTTTTAGGCGCCTTATTAGCGACTTCTTTATCCGCTTGTGATCACGCTAAAACTGAACCAGAACCAGAACCAGATAACACTCACGTTGATGTTTTCGTTCTTTCTGGTCAATCCAATATGGAAGGTAGTACCTATTGGATGCATCCAACAAGTAAAAAACAATTATTACAAGAATACTTTGAATCTGAAGGTATGGATTTCACACCTGTTTCAGAAGGTATTAAAACTGTTAAAACTAGCTACTATGGCTTCTTTCATCCAAATACCTGGAAACAAGCGCATACCGCTAGTACAGATACATCCACTCCAGAAAAAAGATTAAATCCTAACTTCCAACCAACCAAAGTTGGTATGGGTGTCGGTGATAAAGGCGATAATCCAAACCCATTCTTTGGTCCTGAATTAGGTATTGCTAATACTATCGCCGAACACGCCACAGAAGAAAACCCAGTTCACTTAGTGAAATGTGCCTTCTCCGGCAGTGGTTTTACAAATGGTAACTATAAGAATAGTGACCCAGACTGGAGCAGTCGTAAAGATGATCCAAAAGAATCATTATTCTATTTATTAAAAACTTATACCCACAATTGCTTAAAAGCCATTGAAGATACTGGTAAAGTCCCAGTTATTAAAGGTTTTGTTTGGCACCAAGGTGAATCCGATACAGGTAATAGTAATTACCAAACACAAATGGAACAATTAATTAAAGATTTCCGTGATGAATTCTCTTATTATGCTCCAGAACAAGAAGCTAAGAATATCGCTTTCTTAGATTGTACAATCTATGACGGTTCTAAAAAAACCTACGGTACACAACAACAAGTTAACAATGGCATTAATAAATTTAAAAATAATATCGCCGCTAAAGGTAAACTTGATAAAGAAGACCCAGCATATGAACCAAACTATATCGTTGATGGTACATTTACAGAAAACGGCTTAAAACTTGAAATTGGTGATGACGCTAAAGGTGGCTACAACACATATCACTACAATACCGCTGATGCTTACAAATTAGGCAAAGCATATGGTGAAATTATCATCAATAACAACTTATTAAGAGATAAATAATCGTTTGATGCGCTATAATAGTAACTGCGCTTGTAGCTCAGTTGAATTAGAGTGCAACTCTCCGAAGGTTGAGGTCACGCGTTTAAATCGCGTCAAGCGCACCAAATAAGAAAAAACGAACTCGTTTATACGGGTTCTTTTCTTTTATTTACTTACTTATAAATAAGTAAGATTTTATATTATTTAAAATAAGTTACGCATATACGAAAGCCAAAAAAAGAAAAATAAAAAAATAATAAAAAATGTATTGACACCTATATACCTCGTGATATGATGTATACCGTGAAAAGAGGTATGCTATGGATGCTCAATTAAAAAGAGGTGTACTAGATGTCTGTGTCTTAGCGGCTATTAAGAACGAAGATTCCTATGGCTACAAGATCATTAAAGACCTCAAACCAATTCTTGAATTATCTGAATCCACTCTTTATACCATCTTGAAACGTTTAGAAGATTCGCACATGCTCATTACTCGAACCGCGGAATATGAGGGCAGGTTACGAAAGTACTATCGCATAACCAGCACTGGGCGTCAAAGAATCGAAGACTTCAAAAACGAATGGAAAGAAATAATGGAAATTTATTCCTTTATAGAAAGAGGGGAGCAGGTATGACAAAGAAACAATTCTTAGATGAACTTAGAAGCAAACTTGTCGGTCTACCAAAAAGTGATGTAGACGAACGTATCAGCTTCTACGAAGAAATGATCAATGACCGTATGGATGAAGGTAAATCTGAAGAAGAAGCCGTTAACGATATCGGTACAGTTGATGAAGTTGTTAAACAAATTGCAAAAGACACGCCACTTGTCAGTTTAGTGGCACATAAGATGAAACCAAAGAGAAGACTCAGAGGTTGGGAAATCGTCCTTATTGTCTTAGGATTCCCACTCTGGTTCCCATTAATGATTACAGCATTTGTCTTAATATTTGTGGGATTCATTCTCATGTGGACAGGCGCTATCGTCACTTATGCGGTAGAAGCATCATTAATCGCTGCATGTTTTATGAGCGCATTAAGCTTCTTCCTTGGCTATTTCGATGGTGGTGGCATTACCGCTAACTTACCATATATCGGTATGGCACTCATGTGTTTCGGTGGTGCAATCGGATTCGGCTTTGCCTGCTATGGAGTTACCAAAGGCATGATCAAAGCGACACGAGGAATGTTTATTGGAATTAAATCCTCGTTTATTAAAAAAGGAGATAAAAAGTAATGAAAGGTTTTGTTGTAGGACTAATCGTCCTTGGAGGCGTTTGCCTCGTTGGTGGTGCAGCCATCCTTGCCTATGGCATGTCAAAAGGCAAAATTAATGATAATCTTGCCACTAATGAACATAAAATCACAGATAGTTTCGATAATATCGAAATCGATGTTGAAACCGCTGATGTGGATATCAAGAAAGCGGAAGATGGCCAAGCTAAAGTCGTCTGTGTTGAAAAAGAAAAGGTTTATCACACTGCAGAAGTTTCTAATAACAAATTAGTAATCAAAGTCAAAGATGAACGCAGATGGTATCAAAAATACTTGTTCAACTGGAACTTCAAATCAATGTCCGTGACAGTCTATTTACCAGAAGAGACATATGGCGATTTGGCTATTGAATCAAATACTGGTCACATCGTCGTTGATAAAGACTTCACATTCGCTAATATCAATCTCTCTGATGATACAGGCACAGTTAAATTAAACAATAAAGCCACAGGTGATGTTGAAATCAAGGTCCATACTGGTAGTGTTAATCTCAATAACTTTGATGCCGCTAGCTTAAAAGTCAAAACATCCACAGGTGATGTCAATTATAAAAGCGGTGAAATCGCTGGTAATATTGAATTACAATCTTCTACAGGTGACCACGAACTTGAAGGCGTTAAAGCAAAATCTTTAAACGCTAGATCTAGCACTGGCCATGTGCATTTAACTGATGTTGTCATTAATGACAATATGGAAATCAAAACATCCACAGGTGATGTGAGGTTTGAAAGAAGTGACGCTAAAGAAATTAAAGTGGAAACTAGTACAGGTTCTATTAAAGGTACATTATTAACTTCTAAACTCTTCAGCGGTCAATCAGACACTGGTTCAGTCAGGTTCCCAAAAATGGATGAATGGGATCAAGAGGGTGGCAAGTTTGAAGCCAAGAGTGATACCGGTTCCATTGATATCAAGATTGCTTAAATAAAAAAAGAAACGCTCAGTCAGTCGAGCGTTTTTCTTTTATCTTCTCTTTTTAACAGCGGTGAGAATAACTGGCACCAAGATAGCGCTTAATATCAAGGCTAGGAAGATACCTAAGAGGATCCAAAGCATTGTGCTTGTGCTGTTATAATTGCTTGAGCCCTTATTTACTTCTCTATAAGCACTGATTTTATTAATAGTTAATTCTTTTAAATCTAATTTCTCGTTAGTGGCAAATGTTCTATTTGAACCATTGAAGTACATATAGAAACTCTTACCTTCACCTTTATAGGTGACATCAATGAATAACGCTAAGTTTTCATTTGGAATCTTATTGTTATCCACTTTTAAAACATATTGATTCTTTTCTTTATAATCTTCTTTAATTTCTGCTCCTGAGAAATCAACATCTGGTAAAGGATGACTATAACAAGTGAATGTTGCATCAAATCTTTGAGCGAAACTAAAAGAACTATCAACGTAGGTATGGAACTTTTCTGATTGACCTGGGGCAATAGCTTGGTTTTTAAATACTTGGTTTGTTTGCTCTAAATCCAAGTAATAGACTCTTCTAGTGCTATCGGCAATAAATGGCACATTATAAAATGGAGCAATATGGTTTTCACCAATGTTTTTAACTTCAATCTCATAACAGACATTTTGTGGGCTTGGTCGATCTTTATCTACACCGACATAGTTAACATATAAGTCAGCATCATAATATGATTTAGTTAATGGCTCTTGGGGCTTGGTAGCCATTGCAAATGGCATAAGCATTAATAGAGGGAATAGTGTTAATCTGTTTTTCATCATAGTCATTATCCTTTTCCAATTAGCAAAACTCAATCTTTGCTTTTCACTTATTAGACGTTTTGTGAAGGAAAAACTGCTAATAAATAGTGTTTCTCTATTCTTTATTATTAAAAAATATAATAAAATGTGGTGCATATGAAGAAAGCATTCTCCCTCGCGATTAGTATCGTGGCTATCTCCTTTTCATTATTAGGCTGTAATAACCGTCAAGGTAAAGGCAATAATTCAAAAGGAAACAACCGTTCAAATATCGTTAGTCTAGATATCGTGGCGTTCAACGACTTCCATGGTAATACCTTAGATAGCGATACTGGTTTAGGTTTGGCCAAAACTACAACATTAGTTAATGAATTAACCAAACATAGCGCAAATAGATTATTAATATCTCAAGGAGATATGTGGCAAGGTTCCGCTGAAAGCAATCTCACCCATGGTAACTTAGTGACCGAATGGATGAATGACCAAGGCTTTGTTTCAATGACTCTTGGTAACCATGAATTTGACTGGGGTCAAGACGATATCATTAATAATGAAAAACTAGCGAACTTTCCATTTTTAGCTATTAATGTCTATAGCACAGAAACAAACTCCTTAGTGAGTTATTGTCAGCCTTCAACAATCGCTAAAATCGGTAGTGCTAAAATCGGTATCATTGGAGCAATTGGTGATTGTTATTCTTCTATCTCCTCTAGCCAAGTAAAAGATATCTATTTTAAAGTGGGAGATGAACTCACTTCTTTAGTAAAAGCGGAAGCAAAATCATTAAAAGAGCAAGGATGTGACTTTATTATCTATTCTATTCACGATGATGACAGTGCCTATAATCTCGATCTAAGCGATGGCTATGTCGACCTTGTTTTAGAAGGTCATACCCATAAGAATTACATTAAAAAAGATAGTAAAGGTGTCTATCACGTTCAAGGTGGTGGCTATAATAAGAGCCTTCCATATATTAGTCTTGATATTGATATCGCTAATGACACATATGAAGTGAAGAAGATACAAAGTGTTTACACTAATGATTACAGTAGAATAGAAGAAAACGAAAAGACCAAACAACTATTTGAAAAATACCAGGATGTGATTGGTACAGCTAGAATGCCTATAGGCACTAACTCATCTAGAAGAAATTCGGACTATTTAAGAAAACTAGTCAGTGAACTCTATTTAGAAGTGGGTTTAGAAAAATGGAAAGAGCAATATAACATCTTCCTAGGTGGTGGTTATATTTCTTGCCGTTCCCCATACTATTTACCATCTGGTGATGTTTCTTATGCGGATTTATATAATCTTTTCCCGTTTGATAACGATATCCAACTCTGCTCCGTCAGTGGATATTATCTATTAAAACAGTTTGTTAATACGACAAATGAAAACTATTTCATTACCTATTCAGAATATGGCTTAGGATCGGTTAATAATGTCGATAATAATGCGACATATTATATTGTCACTGACTCATATTGCTCTGACTATGGTCCTAATAACTTAACGGTCATTGATACATATGACAAAGATTGTTACTACGCCCGTGATTTATTAAAAGATTACATTATTGAGGGTGGTTTAGATAACAAGATTACAGAGTAATCTACTATTTGATATTTTTTCAGTAGAATTAAGGTTTTTCGAAATAGAAAAATCTTTTTTATTAATAGATTTATAAAATTTATTAATTTGTTTAGGATACTCTCGGTCCCAAAGGAGGGTTACTTATGGCAATTAAGATTTACGCTGATGCCGGTAGCAATTTATTCTCAGGCATCATTAAAAAAAGAAACGCAGACATTACTGTCGTTAATATGTCGTTAACCATTGATGAAAAAACTTATCAATGTTACAAAGACGAAATTGATGTGGACCAATTCTCCCACTCTTTTTATGAAAAAATGCGTGAAGGAAGAAGTATCAACACATCACAAATCACCCCATATACATACGAAGAATCTTTTAGAAAAGATATCGAAGAAGGTAATCAAATTATTTGCTTTGTCATGGCTAAAGGTATATCTGGAACATATAACTCCGCTTGTGTGGCTAGAGATAACATCAATAGGGCACAAGGTAAAGAAATGGTCTACATCGTGGACTCCGCAACCGCGGGCTTTGGTGAAGGCTTACAAGCCCTTCATGCCTATGAATTAGTGCAGAAGGGTATGAGTTTCAAGGATATTTGCTATGAATGTGAAAAGTTCAAATTCCAAGTGAGAAGTGAATTCACTGTGGGTGATATTAAATACCTCATCAAGAAAGGTAGAGTATCCGCTTTATTAGCGAAATTCATTAACTTCTTAAGAATCAAATTCATCCTAAAAGGTAGCAATAAATCAAAGATTGAAGTAGCAGGTAAAGTCAGTGGCCGTAAAATGGCTCTTCGCCGTTTAGCGGAAACATGTATCGCTAAAATTAGACATCCAGAAAAGCAAACTGTTTATATTTCTCACTGTGATGCCTATGATGATGCTTTATCAATTAAGAACTACTTAACCGAACATGGTGTGAGTAATGTGGAAATCTATTTCTATGATCTCATTACAGGCGCTCATATTGGACCTGATTCTTTGGCCATCTTCTACGTTGGAGAAAACAGAGATTAATTAATAAAATTAGTGTTTCTATCTTTTTCATCACTGTTATATAATTAACTCACTGCCCGAGTGGTGAAACTGGTAGACGCACTGGACTCAAAATCCAGCGGTAGCGATACCGTGCCGGTTCGATTCCGGCCTCGGGCACCAC
>JAEEGK010007859.1_pt1 | contig 25383 bp, 26 predicted proteins | sample 8958771 | NCBI WGS metagenome assembly JAEEGK01 (sample SAMN16246547, study PRJNA631951) | gut metagenome | biome: gut microbiome; feature: rumen; material: SC-attached | host: Bos | place: Iran: Karaj | collected 2018-10
GTTCGCGTAGTGGTCGGTCCCGTGTCCCATGAGGACGACGGCCGCGTCGGGTCCTGCCATGGCCTTGGCGGGCTCGAGGATGCCGGTTTCGATGGCCTCGACCACGCTGACGTAGTCCTCCTTGGTGGTGAGGAGGGGCTTTCCGATCCTGATGCATTTGAATTTGTCTTTGAAGCTGCGGACGAAGCACTCGACGAACTCGTACTCGGTCCCGTTCATGATGTGGGTGGGCTGGACGACGACCGTGTCGAATCCGTCGTCCACGAGCCTCTGGAGGGCGGCGTCGATGTAGTCGATCTCCTCGTTGTCGCGCTCCTTGAGCTTCTTGATGATCATCTTGCTGGTGAATGCCCTGCGGACCTCCCACTCGGGGAAGTTCTCCGCGAGAAGCCTCTCGGTGGCTCCGATGGTCTTGTCGCGGTTGTCGTTATAGCTCGTTCCGAAGCTGACCACTAAAAGCGCTTTTTTTGATGCCATGGTATCGGTTGGAGATGTCGTCCATCGATTATATCCCTTGTGAATGAACGACACCCTAGCGTGTTCCTAGACGAATCTTTTTGATATGAACGTGCATCCTCCTATCATGACAACCGTCATAATGCACACGTCAATGGGAAACATCGTCATCAAGCTGCACGACGACATGCCTATAACCACCGGCAACTTCGTCAAGCTCGCCAACGAAGGATTCTACGACGGAGTGATATTCCACAGGGTCATCGAAGACTTCATGATCCAGGGCGGCGACCCGGACGGAACCGGATGCGGCGGACCGGGATACACGATCCAGGACGAGTTCGGAAAGGGCCACTCCAACGTGAGGGGGACCATCGCCATGGCCAACACCGGACGTCCCAACACCGGAGGAAGCCAGTTCTTCATCAACACCGTCGACAACTGCTACCTCGACAAGGAGAACCCCACGACCCCTTACGCTCACCCCGTGTTCGGGACCGTCATCGAGGGGATGGACGTCGCCGACGCCATCAGCAAGGTCAGGACCGACCGCAACGACAAGCCTCTCAAGGACGTCGTCATCGAGAGGATGCAGGTCCTCGACGACTGAAAGGAAAACCATGGAGGGACCGCCCTCCATTCTTCTTTCTCACTGGACGAGGTAGTCGTCCACCACAAGGTGCCTTCCGGAGCGGAGATAGATCAGGGGGACGTTCTCCTTCCTGAGCCTCCTGCGGAGCTCCTTGTCGTTCGTGAGGACGTAAGCGCCCTCCTTCACCGCCAGCTCGATGACGGAGTTGTCCCCGGAGGCGACCGTAGGGATGATCTCGTACCTGCGCGCGAGCATCAGGGCGGCCCTTGCGTACCTGTGCTTCAGATGCTTCAGCTCCCCTATGAGGGGGCCGGGAACGATTATCCTGGACTCGCCCAGAAGCTCTCTGAGGGCGATGTCCAGGTTTATTCTGACCTCGAAAGGCATCAGTAAGGCGTTTGTGTCCAGGACCACGGTCTGCATGGTCTCACTGTTCTACTATGCCGTAGCCGATGAGTCTCCACTTGTTGGAGATCCTTCTGGATATAGCGACCCTCTGGCCGGGAAGGATGCACACCGGGATCTTGAGGACGACTTCAGCCGCTCCGTTCCTGGCGCTCTTGACGACTCCCACGGTGGTAGCCGTTCCGACGCTCAGCATCAGGGGCTCGTTGCTCTTGATGTCCTCGACGGACAGCTCGGCGGACGAACCTACGACGCGGTCGAGCAGGGTGGTCTTCATGACGAAGTCGTGGGCGACCTTGGGCAGGTTGCCGGGGACTCCGATGACCCTTCCGGTGAGACCGTCGGATTTCGTGATGGAGGCGTCCAGTCCGGTTCCGATGGCGATTAGGCCTCCGGGAAGGACCTGCTTGACGCTCTTTCCGCCCGCCTCCAGAGAGGTCACCTTGGCGGTTATCCTCTCGTAGACGGTCTTTCCTGCGATCTCGGTCTTCCTGCCGGGGAGGATCTCGATGTCGTCCCCCACCTTGAGGGTTCCCTGGATCAGGGTTCCTCCGAGGACTCCGCCCTTGAGCTTCTCAGGGACGGTTCCGGGCGAGTTGATGTCGAAGGAGCGCGCGACGTGCATCAGCGGGGATGCGTCGGGGTCCCTCTTCACCTTGGAGACGATATGATCCTCGATGGCGTTCACGAGCATGTCGATGTTGACGCCGCGGTTGGCGGAGATGGGGATGATGGGAGCGTTCTCGGCGATGGTGCCCTTGACGAACTCCTTGATCTCCTTGTAGTTCTGGATGGCCTGCTCCCTGCTGACGATGTCGATCTTGTTCTGGACGATGATGATCTTATCGATCCCGATGATCGAGAGCGCCATCAGGTGCTCCTTGGTCTGAGGCTGGGGGCACTTCTCGTTGGCCGCCACCAGGAGGAGGGCTCCGTCCATCAGAGCCGCACCAGAGAGCATGGTGGCCATGAGAGTCTCGTGCCCGGGAGCGTCCACGAAGGAGACGGCTCTGAGGAACTCGGCTTCCGCACCGCAGTTCTTGCACTTCTTGCTCGTACCGTACGCGGCAGGCCCCTGGCATTCGGGGCATTTGTAGAACGCTACGTCCGCATACCCGAGACGGATAGAGATGCCTCTCTTGAGTTCTTCGGAGTGACGGTCCGTCCACTCTCCGGAAAGCGCCTTGGTGAGCGTGGTCTTTCCGTGGTCGACGTGACCGATCATCCCGATGTTGATCTCGGGCTGCTGAGGTACTTTCATCAGCTCTCCGCGGGTGTCTCAGGGTTGAGGCACTCCTCGATGGATTTAGGTCCGTACTCGGCGACGGCCATGTTGATCTGAGTGATGTTCTCAGAGATGACACGTCCGCAGATTGCGGTTCTCTTCCTCTCGCCGGGGTATCTCTCGTGGAACCCGAGGCTGTCGGAGAGCAGAAGGTTGATCCTCTTGTTTCCAGGAAGGTCTTTCCTCATGGGGGTTCCGTTCTTGTCGGAGCCGCCAGTGATCTTAAGCTTGTACCCGGGGAGCCCAAGGAAAACACCGTCGATGACATCTCCCAAGCTCATGCGAGTCAGGGATGCCGCGTGGTTTCCTTTGACACTGACGTTGTAGGACTTTCCGGTCTTCACGTCGTTGACAACGACCTTGTATTCAAGTTCTGCCATTTGAACACCTCGAGGGTTGCGTAGTGGCATGTTATTAATAAATATTGGGTCGGGAAAGGGCCATCGACTGATGAGACCCGGGCCTTGATTTTGTGCATGACAACCATCGCCGCCGCTGACCTGCCAGAACTATTTCGCAAGATCATCGTCCTAAAAGCTCTATAGATAATGAAGAAACTTGAGAACAGGGGCTGCGGGCTCCTCCTTCCATTCCACGGTTCCCTGCGGAACGGCCTGCCTACCATCGGGAATATAATTATAGGACCTAGCGATAACTCGGGCAAGTGAGCATATGCCTGGTACCTGCACGATAGTCATACCTACATACAACGAGGAGGACAATATCGTGAGAATGGCCAAGGCCCTCCGCGAATCCTACCCTGAATTCCGCGTGCTCTTCATGGACGACAACTCCACCGATGCCAGCAGGTCGCTGATCGAAGGGCTGGACGACCCCTACGTGAGGATGTTCGTGAGGAAGCCGGAGGAGAGGGGGCTCGCCGCATCCGTCATGCAGGGGTTCTGCATCTGCGGGACGGACTACTTCATCAACATGGACTGCGACTTCCAGCATCCTCTGTCCACGCTCGGCCCCATCTACGAGAAGCTCGAAGCGGGATACGACCTCGTCGTCGGGACCAGGACGAACCGCATGATCATGGGATTCGCCAGGGGGATGGGATCCTGGATCTTCAACATCTGGTACGCGCTGGAGCTGAAAATCCACGGCAAGCAGATCACCACCGACCTCATGAGCGGGCTCATCGGCGGGCGCACGGACGTGTTCAAGCCTATCATCGAGAAGAACTGGGACGACATGGAGCTCACCGGATGGAAGGTCCTGGCAGACCTCCTGAAGCACAGCGACAGGAAGCTGAGGATCGGGAAGGTCGAGTACGAGTTCGAGAAGAGGGAGAAAGGGGACAGCCACCTCAACGACAAGGTGGTCATCACCACATTCCACCAGATGTGGGGCTTCGGGAAGCTCATGTCCAAGTTCTACGCCAAGATCAAAGGCGTGGACTACTACGCGCTGTACCCGAACGAAAAGAAGCGCTGAACGCATCCCGTTTTTGTACGTACACAGCATTGCTGCGTCCATGAGCCTTGGCACCGAGAACGAGACCACCGAGTTCGTGGACAGCATGGACGAGATGGCCGAAGGGCTGAGGTCCATGGCTGCCATGCTCAACCGCTATCACAAGGCGAACGTCTACATCGGAGTGGGAGCCGACGGAGAGCCCAACGGAGCCGATATAAAAGATTCCGATCTGGACGTCATCAGGGAGAGCATGGCCAGCAAGATGAACACCGTCCCCGAAGCAAGTATCACTATAGTGACGGACGAGAGCGGAAGAAAGTACATCCACATCTTCGCAACAGGCTACGACATCCCTTACACGTACGACGGCTGGTTCCGCGTCAGGAGATGCTGCGTCACCAGAACAAATGGTACTATATCGACGGAATGGAAGAACCTGATGACCTGCGGAATGAAGCGCCATCGATACGATATGCCATGTGGGAGGATGACTATAGTGCGAACTTTCACGTGAATCGTCGTGTGATTTCGACACCTTGAACCTTTCATTAAATAGTCTCTTGCTTCGATTAGGCGAGACAGAAAGGCAAGAGATCTAAACTTCATGGAATCTTCGCGTCAGAGCCACGTGAAGGAGTCCGCGGAACGTCGCCGATACTGAACATGCCTGCGTTACATATCTGAAGCATGGGAAGGGACCCTTGATTCAGTTCATCTGTCCATGCAACTTCTTTATCTATGGACAGAACGTTCGCGTAGCATCCCATGGATGTCGTTACCCCCTTGTTGATGAGCCTAGGAATGGTCATGGACGCGTTCGCCGTGTCCATCGGCATAGGGATAGGGTCCAAGAACAAGTCGACTAAGAGCGCCCTTATCGTCGCCGCATGGTTCGGAGCGTTCCACGGCATCATGCCCTGCATAGGGTACGCCATCGGGGATTCGGTCTACCAGTACATCAAGGCTTACGACCATTGGGTCCTGCTCATCGTCCTGAGCATCATCGGACTCATGCTGATCAAGGAATCCATATCCGAGAAGGAGGAGGAGTACAGCGCCGACCTGAGCGTCAAGAAGATGCTCCCCCTGTCCATCGCCGTCAGCCTCGACGCCCTCGCGGTAGGGATAGCCCTGTCCGTGAAGGACTCCGGGATACTTCTCGGCGCCGCATCCCTTGGGATGATGGCGTTCGTAATGAGCTTCGTAGGCATGATGGCAGGAAAGACCTTCGGAAAGAGGTTCGGAAGAATCGCCGGGATATTCGGCGGAATCCTGCTCATAGCCATCGGAGTGATAGCGGTCATCGAAGGAACGATGCCCGACCACTGAAGACGATAGATAGTAGAATCCCGGGGATGGCCCCGGGAAATGGGTTTGGATCACTCGGACTGTTCCGAGGATTCCGACTGTTCTTTGGCCGCCTGTATGTTTCCGAGGATCTCATCCACGTGGGAATCCAATCCGTCGTAGTCCAGCAAGGCGATGTGAGGCCTGTCCTGAAGGGTGCTGATCTCCGATTCGACGTTGAACAGCGCCCTGATGTTATCGGACGTCAAGCATTCTTCCGGAGTTCCGTCGGCCATGACCTTTCCGCCGTACAGCATGATGACGCGGTCCGCGTACTGGGCGGTGACGTTCAGATCGTGGCAGATGACGATGATGGTGATCTGCTTGATCCTCGCCAGGTCCCTCAGAAGCCTCATGACTATCATCTGGTACCTTACGTCCAGGTTGGCGGTAGGCTCGTCGCAGATCAGGATCTTAGGCTCCTGCGTGAGTCCCCTGGCGATCATCACCTTCTGGTGCTGACCAGCGGACAGGTTGTCGAATCCCTGCATGGCGAGGTCTTCGATCCCCAGGAGCTTGATGTTCTCAGCGGCGATGCGGGTGTCGGTCAGAGCGTCGGTCTCCCCCTTGAAGGGGAAACGTCCCATGAGGACCGTCTCCATGACGGACATGGAGAATGTGTCGTCCTCGTTGTGAGGAACGAAGCTCAGGTACTTCGCCATCTCTTTGAAGGAGATGTCGTTGACGTTCTTCCCGTCAATGAGGACCTCTCCGCTCGTGGCCTTCTGCAGCTTGTTGATGCAGTAGACCATGGTGGATTTTCCGACTCCGTTGGGTCCGAGGACGCAGATCAGCCCGGGCTTGTCTATGGTGACGTTGACCCCCTTCAGGATCTCCTTGGTGCTGTTGGGATATGTGAAATGCAGGTCTTTGATCTCTACCTTCATTCACCACACCTCCTTCGTCTCCCTCAGGACGAGGAACAGGAACAGAGGTCCGCCGATCAGAGAGGTGATGACTCCGATAGGAACATCGGTGTCCACCAGAACTCTCGAGATGATATCCGAGAACACGGTGAGGGCCGCACCCAGAACCATAGCGGACGGGATGAGCAGCCTGTTGTCGGATCCGATGAACATACGGCATATGTGGGGGGCGACCATTCCGATGAATCCGATGACTCCGGTGAAACTGACGATACCGGCAGCGACGACGGAGACCATCACGAGGATGAGGATACGGATCTTCTGGACGTCGATTCCCAGAGTCTTGGCGAACGCATCCCCTCCGTTCATGGCGTTCAGGAACTTCGCCATGTAGAACAGGGCGGCGGAACCGAGAGCGGCGATGATGATCATCAGAGGCATGTTGTCCCAGTTCACCTTGACAAGGGTTCCCACGGTCCACTCGTAGGCTGCGGCCATCCCCTGCTCGTCCATGGTGAGCATGACGTACTGGGTCAAGGCGTTGAAGATGTACATAACGGAGATTCCTGCCAGAATCATCATCGCAGGGCTGCATTTCTTCATTGCAGCCAGCATCAGAATCACTGCGGCCGGGATCAATGCGAATATGAATGCGGCGACGACGGTTCCGTAGGTCTGGAATCCGAGGAATCCGCCGGCCGAGATCGCGATCGTAGCACCGAAGCAAGCACCAGAGGATATACCGGTGGTATAAGGATCCGCGAGAGGGTTCTTCAGCATGCTCTGCATGGAAGCTCCTGCGGCGGCGAGACCGCATCCTACGACGACGGCACCGATCAGACGGGGCAGACGCTGGTTGAGGACGACGCTGTAGTCGACACTCCCGTCGTCGTTTCCGGTGATGATGTTCCAAAGGCACTCGTACACCCTTTCGAACGAGATGCGGTACGTTCCCAATGCGATGCTGACTCCGGTTAATATGACAAGAATGGCCAGAATGGCCACTATGAACAACACCTTGCGCCTGCGGAAGTGGTGATAGGTGTGCACCAACGCATCCACGTCAGCGCCGGAAGTGTCTAGAGAAGTGCTCTTAAATCTTGAAAGTCCCTTCATACTAACACCGTAGGTGGGAGGAGGAGGATTCCTCCCCCCGAAAGGTTTCAAGCGTTCGCATGGAAGGGAGTTCCATCCATGATGAACACGTTGTCGTAGGAGAGGGTGGATCCAGTGGTCGGGACGCCGTAAAGGGTCAGGTACTCGTTCCAGACCTTCTCCATGTCGATGTTCTTGATCACGGCGTTATCGGGCAGAAGAGCCTTGGCGATACAGATCTGATCCATGATCATGGGTATTCCGTTGAGGCACCAGGTCTTGATGTAGAGGTCGGAGTCGGAGCTGATGTATCTGGCGAACGATGCGGCGATTCCATTCTCGCACGCCTGGACATCGGCGGCGGTTCCTCCCCTGGCGGAGGTCTTGACGAAGAACCCGGGCATGAACAGGACGACGTCGGGGCACTTTCCTGCGGTCGTGAGGTTGGCGAACTGCTCCTTGGTGTAGGAGACCCTTCCCCATGCATTGGCCTCTCCGAACTCGTAGTAGACGTTCTTTCCGCCGGCGTTCTCGACGTACACCTGCTCGGAGGTGTTGTTTCCACGGAGCGAGGGGGTGGACTGGTCGGCTCCCTTGTATCCCTCGCTGGAAGCGATGTAGGGCAGAACGATTGTCTTCTTGTCAGCATCGGAGACCTTTGCTCCCTCTGTCTTGATCATGTTGATATACTTCATGTACCAGGTCTCGTACTCCTTGGCCTTTCCCCATCCGGTTCCATCCTTGGCGTCGCTGTTTCCAACACCGTCGATGAGATAGGCTGCGGTGAGGAGTCCGGTAAGGGCGTCTCCCTCCCAGGTGATGAAACGGATGTACTGAGCGTGGGTTCCCTTGCTCTCGTAATCGGAGCAGTAGCTTGCGTTTCCGCCGGTCATGACGACGACGTTTCCGTCGCTGTACTTGGCAGCGAGAGTGGAGATCGCCTCGGTCTTGATGGTGGATCCACCGGAGGTACCGACGCTCATGAACTTGTTGGAGTCGTTGACGTCGATGACGTCGAAGAACTCGTCCTCGGCCATCTGGGTGCATCCTCCGACGATGGTGATGTTCTCGGAAGCGTTGGCGAGCATGACGGAGGTCCTTCCGTAGCAGCGGTGCACGGGGATCAGGTAGGTCTTCTTCGCGGGGGTGTAGGATCCGATTCCGTCGAGGATCTTCTCGTAGAACACCTTGGTGACCTTTCCGTCGATCATTCCCTGGACGTATTTCGCATCGGCCTCGTTGATCTTTCCGTCGTTGTTCGCGTCGGCGTAGTAGTTGGCTGCGTAGGTAGAAGCGTTGCTCTTGGCGTCGATATCGCCGCTCTTGATCAGGTTCCTGATAGCGGTGACATCCTTGCTGTCGATGCTAGTGTCGTTGTTTGCATTTCCGAGGACTGCGAGCCTGGTCTGTTTCTCGTAGTCGAAGGGATCGTCGTACAAATCCATGTACTTGAAGTTGTAGCTTCCTGTGGCGAATTCGTCTTTGTCGCTGGGGCTGTTGTTGTTCCCGTTGTTGTTCATAAGGACATATGCAGCAACAGCCGCGATGGCGATTATGGCGACGAGAGCCACAATCAATATTTTTTTATCCATAGCGGACACCTGGATGAATTATCCGAAATCAAGATTGAGCGTACCCTATATAATGTTAATTAAACCCAAAGACCATTTTTATACATATATTCCGAATAGAATTTACTCCAACTATTGACATTAGTAATTAATTTCTTTAACTACAATATCTTCTGGAACAACTAATCCAAGCGGTACTTTTGAGTTTTTATAACATAAATACCGTTATTAGTTGGATGTTTTATCCAAATCATCCAACTAGAATTGCATCCGAAGATTGCGAACGATGCCCGCCGGAGAACAGGTCGGATCACGCTTTCAGAACAGCCGCAAGGGTCGCTCTTCCATCGTCTATGTCCATCTTCTGGACTATCTTGCCGGGATCCAGGTAGTAGATGACGTCCACGCCGTTGTCGGTCCCTTTCCAAAGCGAATAGCCGTCCTTGTCGCCGAGAGAGGTGAACAGCTTCGTCGGATTCCTATTGGAATCGAACATCAGGCTGAAGGTATCCTTGTAGGTGTTGCTGTTGTCTCCGTAGCTCAGATCGTACATGAAGACACAGTACGCCGAGGTCTCCGAGGAATACGATGTGGTGATCTTGCCGGTGCATGCGTGATCTGCGCCGTCGAGGGTGTAGTTTCCTGTAACATCGTACTCCCTCTCGAGAGTGAAAGGGTCCTCGTCCCCTATGTTGTTCAGCGCGGATATGATGATCCATCCGGAGATGGCGACTCCCATCCCTAGGAGAACCACGACAGCCGCCATCAGTACGAGCTTCTGCTTCCTTTCGATGACGAATGAGTTGGAGTCGGATGAATCAACCATATGCAGCAATGTTCGCTGCATGATAAAAACAGTTCGTCATCACGGTTCGAAAGAACCGCCCGAACGACATCGGAATCTGATGAAAACATCCGAGGGAAGGATGGTCGGGATCACCGGCGGTCGGAGAAGCCGGCCATCATCTTCCTGAGGATGCGGGAAAGCTCCATGGCGTCCTCCAAAGGAAGATCGATGCAGGACCCCACGGAGGCAGGGACGTCCTTCGCATCTTCCTTCAGAGCTTCGCCGCCAGGAGCCAGCGATACCATCAGCACGCGCTCGTCATCGGGGTCGCGGGAACGGGTGATATAGCCTTTCTCCTCCAGCTTCTTGAGGAGAGGAGTGAGGGTTCCGGAATCGAGGTAGAGCAGATCTCCGAGGTCCTTCGCGGACAACGAACCGTGCTCCCACATGGCCATCATGGCGATGTACTGCGTGTACGTGAGGTCGATCTTGTCGAGGAAGGGCTTGTACTTCCTGACGACCTCCTTCGCGCACACGTACAGCGGAAAGCACAGCTGGTTGTCCAGCCTCAGACACTCGTACTCCTCTTCCGTACCCGTTCACCCCTTTGTCAGAGAGCCTTCTCGACGGCGTCCCTGACCTTCTTCATGTCCGTGGTGGGCTCGAAGCGTGCCAGGATCTCTCCGTCGCGGCTTATCAGGAACTTGGTGAAGTTCCATTTGACGTTTCCGTTGTTCTTGTAATCCTTGTCCATGGCCTTGACGATGGGTCCGAGGACCAGCCCCTTGGCGCCGAATCCCTCGAACATGGTGTTCTCGGACAGGTACTTGAACAGAGGGCTGGCATTCTCGCCGAGCACGTCGATCTTGGAGAACTGGGGGAAGGTTATCCCGAAGCGTCCCTTGCAGAACGTGTGGATCTCCTCGTCGCTTCCGGGAGCCTGCTCCTTGAACTGGTTGCAGGGGAAGTCGAGGATCTCCAGTCCCTTGCCCTGGAACTCGTCGTAGACCTTCTGGAGGTCCTCGTACTGAGGGGTGAATCCGCATCCGGTAGCGGTGTTCACTATCAGCAGGACCTTGCCCTTGTAGTCGGAAAGAGGGACCTCGGTCCCGTCCATCTTCTTGACGCTGAAATCGTATATTCCCATCTCTGCCACCTCAGAGCTGCTGGACGAGCCAGTTCTGGACCCCGATCGCCTCTATGAGCTCGAGCTGCTGCTCGCCCCAGTGCATGTCTTCCTCCTCGTCTTTGTAATAGTCCTTGAGGATGTCGTAGGTCGTTACGTCCTCGACTGCGAGGCACATGATCTTCTTGAGAGCGGAGAGTCCTTCGACGGAGATCTTCAGGTCGATCTTGACCCATTCGACAGGGTTCTCGCAAAGGGGCATAGGCTCCTTCTGGTCGTTGCTGAGGACTCCGCCGAGGTCGAGTATGCGGTCGGCGATCTTCTCGACATATCCTCTCTCCTCGGCTGCGTGCTCCGCATACTTGTCCGCGAGCTTTGCGTATCCCTTGGAGGCGAGGATCCTCGACTCGAGGACGTGCCCGTCGGCCTGCTGGGAGAGGTTGGTGACGATCATCTGCAGTGCGTCCATTAGCTTCTCGTTCTGTGCCATCTGGTTCACCGTATTCAATTGTGTTCAATTAAATTGTATACAATTAAATTATTTAAAACGTTGGTCGAGGAGGGGACGGTCAGAAGCTGACATAACTGAAAAAAGCTGAGAAGACGAGGAAGCCCCTGCCGGAGCCCCCTCCCCCTCTCATGAGACGAGATAGAACCTGGGAGCGGCGCCCGAGAATGAATGGCCTGCCAGCGTATCGGGGGCCACGGCCAGCTTCGTCGTGCCGTCGTAGAACAGGATGCCGTAGAACGCGTACGAGCCGACCTTATCGAGGCCGTCCCCGAACGTCACTTCCTTGAGAGAAGTACATCTGGCGAGGGCCTTCATCCCTATCGAGACAATGTTCGAGAGGTCTGCGGACACGAGCGTGTCGCAGCCGTAGAAGGCCTTGTAGGCAATCGACGTCACGGAGACGGACCAGCCCCTGTGGATCACGGTGCTGGGAACAGCGGAGGCCGCGCCTTCGTACCCTATGATGGATGCCTCCCGGGCTGCGGACGAGGTGATAGCGTATATGATCCCGCCCGCGACGAACTGCTCGCCGTCGACGAGGTCCGCCACCATGCGGAGTACCTTCCCGGATCCTGCGAAGAGATGGCCGCGGAGCTTCAAGGTCGGGTCCATGGCCTTACCGTCGAGGTCGAAGAACTTGATGCCGTAGAACGCGTTGGGGCCCATGTACGTCAGGGACTTGGGGAGATACACGCTCTCGAGGGACTTGCATCCGCTGAAAGCGCTCTTCCCGATCTTCTTCACGCCCTCCTCTATCGTGACCTTCTTGAGATTCAGGCAGTTGAAGAACGCGTAGCCGCCCACCGTGTCGATGTTCCCGGGTATCGTGAGGGATACCAGGCCGTTGCAGTAAGGGAAGGCCTTGTAGCCTATGGAGGCCACCGTCGAGAGGTCCAAGCTGGACAAGCCGTTGTCCTTGTAGAACGCGTTGGTGCCGATCACCGCGCCATGCCCGGTGAAGCGTATGTCCTTCATGGACTTGCACTCGCTGAACGCGCTGGTGCCGATGTCCACGTCGTCCCCGGTGACCGTCAGGGATTCCAGGCCGCATCCGTAGAACGCATGGCTGCCGATCTTCTTGAGGGTATCAGGAAGGTCGACGGATTTCAGCGACTTGCAGTACGAGAACGACTTCGGCCCCACGGATTCCACAGCACCCAGGCTGAGGGACTCCAGGGACGAGCACTTGTAGAACGCTAAGCTCCCGATGGACTTCACGGACGATGGCAGGGAAACCTGTTTCAGGTCCACGCATCCGTAGAACGCCCTGTCGGCGATGGACGTCACTGGACATCCCCTGTAGCTTTCCGGGACCACTACGCTCTTGGCCATGCCGGTGAACCCGGTCACCGAAGCCTTTCCGCCGCTCACAGAATAGGTCAGCGAGAAGCCGCTCTGGCGGTAGAGCTTCCCGTCCCCGGAGCCGGCATAGGTATGTCCAGGAATCTCCTGCTCTGACAGCCTGGTCGATCCGCTGTAGAACGACAACCCATAGAACGACGAGCTGTCCATGGCCCTCACGGATTCGGGTATGCTGACCGACCTCAAGGAGGAGCATCCCGAGAAGGCGGAGGTGCCGATGGACGTGACGGAGCCGGGTATCGCCACGGATGCGAGCGACGAACACCCGTAGAACGCCTCCAGCCCGATGTACGGGAGGGAGCCGGAGAGGACCGCGGACTCCAGGGAGACGCAGTAGGAGAACGCGCGGCTCCCCATCTGCGTCACGGAGTCGGGGACGACAATGGACCTCAGGGACGAGCAGTTGTAGAAGGCGGACTCGCCTATGGACGAGACCCCCTTCCCTATATTCGCCGATGCGAGCGCCACGCAGTTGTAGAACGCGTAGTCGCCAATGGACGCGACCCTGTCGCCGATAGAGACCGAGGACAGGGAGACGCAGTTGTAGAACGCCCGGTTCCCGAGTTGTGTGACCCCGTCGCCGATGACCGCCGACCTCAGGGACGAGCAGTTGCTGAACGCGGAATCCCTGACGGAGGTCGAGGAGCCGGGTATGGAGACGGACTCGAGGGACGAACAGTTGAGGAACGCGTCGTACCCTATGTACGTGACGGAGCCGGGTATGGAGACGGACTCGAGGGACGAGCATCCCGAGAACGCCCTGTCCCCTATCGCCGTCGCTCCGTCACCGATGACCGCCGACCTCAGGGAGACGCAGTTGTAGAACGCATAGCTCCTGATGTTGACCGCGGACTGCGGCGTCGTCACGGACGACAGGGAATCGCATCCGGAGAAGGCGTAGTCGCCAATGTAGGTCACCGACTTGGGCAGGGACACGGACGACAGGCCCCTGCAACCGGAGAAGGCGTAGTCGCCTATGTATGCCACCGTGCTGGGAACCGAATACCCGGAATTCTGCTTCCCGGCGGGGTACACCATCAGGGTCATCTTGTCCTTGCTGAACAGGACCCCTCCTGCCGAGCTGTACTTGGCGTTCCCGGATCCGACGGAGATGGACGTCAGGTCGTCGCATCCGCGGAACAGGTACTTCCCGAGGACCTTCACCGAATCCGGCATAGTGACCGATGTAAGGCCGAGACAGCGGTAGAACGCATAGTTCTCCACCGACTCGACGGTCCCCGGTATGGTGTATCTGCCGCTCTGCTTCCCGGCGGGATACATTTTGAGGCTCTTCTTGTCCTTGCTGAACAGGACTCCGGCCGAAGAGCTGTACTTGGCGTTCCCGGCATCGACAGAGATGGATGCAAGGGAGGAGCAGCCCACGAACGCGCTCTGCTCGATGAACGTGACGGACTTGGGTATGCTCACGGACGCCAGGGAGGAGCAGCCGTAGAACGCGTTGCTCATGATCGACTCCAGGGTCGCGGGCAGGGAGACCGATGCCAGGGAGGCGCAGTTGTAGAACGCGGAGCCGCCTATGGTCCTGATCCCGGCGCCCATCGTCACCGACGACAGGGAGGCGCAGTTGTAGAACGCGCCGTCCCCTATGGACGCCACGGACCCGGCTATCTTCGCGGACGTGATGGAGACGCATCCGCGGAACGCGTTCTTCCCGACAGACGTCGCCCCATCCTTGACGATGACAGACCTCACCGACTTGCCCCATGGGCCGCCAGAGCTGTAGTCCTTCATGTCCCCGGTGCCCGAGATGGTCAGGACGCCGCTGTCGTCCAGGGTCCAGGAGAGGCCGTCCCCGCATGTGCCGGACGACCTGGCTTCGCAGTCCTCAGCAAAAGGCATGATAAGTGCGACGAACGCCACTGCGAGCAGCATAGCGGTCAGCAGAAGTCCGTACGGCGAGCGAGATCTGTCGTTATAGACCATGGAGCACCGTATGTACAGATGCTTAATAATAGCATAATAGGGGGCCTCATCCCATCGAGGGATCGGACCATCGACGTAGAGGCTCGAGTGGACTCTCGATCCCATTCCATGGCTGGCAATCGACGGTCCGGCTGTCGCCCGACATTGTGCTCGCAGAGATGGTTCACAGGGCATCCCTCGCATGAAGGACCCTTGGGACGGCAGAACGTCCTTCCGAGAGCTATGAACCCCTTGTCGAGAAGGCCCCACATCTCCTCCGGAACGGTCTCCTCTATGGCCTTCCGGGTATCGGCCGGGCGCTTGGAGCAGGAGATGCCCAGCCTGTTGGAGACCCTGTTGATGTGGGAGTCGACGATGACAGTCCTCTTCCCGAACCCGTACCTCATCACGCAGGCCGCCGTCTTGTCTCCGACTCCGGGCAGGCTTCTGAGCCTCTCGAGATCGTCGGGGACCTCCCCTCCGAAGTCCTCCGCTATCATCCTGGTGGCGGAGAGTATGCAGCACGCCTTCTGATGATGGTACCTAGAGGCCTTTATCGCCTCCTCGAAACGAACCGGATCCGCATGGCGCACGTCCTCCATGGAGGGGAACTCCGAGAACAATGCGGAGCATATCCTCCTGGTGGATGCTTCGGAGATCTGCTGGGAGACTATCGTCGAGACCAGTATCTGATACGGATCCATCCCGTCGTACTCGTCGGTGGTGTCGTCCTCGATGCCGAAATGCTCGCATAGGGCCCTGACCGCCTCCGATGCCTTCTCCCTGTCCATCATGCAGACGCTAAGGCGTCCATTATTGTTAAAGCGCTGGTCCAGAGCTTCCCCTCGGATTCCCGATACTTACGGAATCGTCCAGGAGCTGGGTTCCGATGCATCCAAATTTAGTTCCGGCTAAATTAATTAAGGATTATTTAAATAAAATCCTAGTTGGATTATATTGACAAATCATTAAATTGATAATCACTCTTACCGCAACTCGTGAATGCCACTTGGCATTCTGAGGTGAATAAATGCACATAATGGAAGGCTATCTAGAGCCTGTCTGGTGCGCCGTGTGGTTTGCGGTGATGATCCCGTTCTTCGTGGTGGGAATCATGAAACTCCGCAAAATCCTCAGGGAGCATCCCGACCAGAAGATGACGGTCGCTCTCTCGGGCGCATTCATCTTCCTGATCTCTTCTCTCAAGCTGCCGTCCGTCACTGGTTCCAGCGCTCATCCGACCGGAACCGGTATCGCGGTCGTCTTCTACGGAGTGGGAGTCTGCGCTGTCCTGTCGACTATCGTCCTGGTGTTCCAGGCGCTTCTCCTCGCCCATGGCGGTTTCACCACTCTCGGTGCAAACTGCGTATCCATGGGAATCATCGGGCCCTTCTTCGGTCTGGTCCTCTGGAAGATCCTCCGCTCTGCCAAAGCCGGCGTGTTCGTTAGCATGTTTGCCGCAGCTTCCATCGCGGACCTCATGACCTATGTAGTGACCGCCATACAGATGACTCTCAACGTCGTGACCGCCAACGGTGCCGACTTCATGAGCAGCTTCGTGGACTTCATGTCCGTGTATGCCGTCACCCAGGTGCCTCTCGCCATCATCGAGGGAATCGTCCTGGCCATGTTCGCCCAGTACCTGTCCACCGCTAGGCCCGACCTCTTCTCGATCGCGGATTCCAACTCGATGAACCCCTTCAAGAAGAGCGACTTCTCATCCAAGGAGGCCTGATGATGGCACTCAGCAAGAACGCCAAGATATACATCGCAGGCTTTGCGGTGATCGCTGTAATGATAATAGGCACGTTCCTCCTGGTCCCCGGCGAGTACGGGGGATCCGACGATGCCGGAGGAGGCACCGCAGAGGACATCGGCTACGAGCCCTGGACTGACAATTGGATGGCCGACCTCGGATTCGAGCTCCCTGGAGAGACCGAGTCCATGCTCTTCGCGGTCCAAGCTGCCATTGGAGCCCTGATCATTGGGTACTTCATAGGCACTAACTCTGCAAAGAAGAAATCGGAATGAACCAACCCAAGAGGCGATCGGTTGTCTGAACAAATGGAAATGGATGAGCTGGCATACAGCTCGCGCATGGTAGGCTGGTCGCCTCTTGGCAAACTTCTTCTGGTGATGGCCCTGCTGATAGTGGGGCTGATTACCGAAAGCATACTGGTACCCTTGATAACGTTCGCGATCGGCCTGTTCCTGATGGCCTACTCCACCAACATGAGGGTGCCGTTCATACTTACGCTGGCGATACTGGAAGCAATCGCCATAATGATACTCGGAAGCGGGATGATATCCATAATGGGAGACGCTTCCCAGCCCGCCCTCTGGGACGGGAAGATATTATGGTTCGACATACACATGACTGTCGACAGCTTCAACAAGGCATGGATCATATTTTTCCGTGCGATAGCCGGAGTGACGCTCATGCTATCCTTTGCCAGCTCCACCCCGATTCCTCACCTGGCACAGGCGCTGAGGAGCCTCCGCTGCCCTGCGGAGATCACGGAGCTCATAGTGCTGATCTATAGGTACGCGTTCCTACTCCTGGAGAAGTTCCTCGTCATGCTGGACGCGGCGCAGTGCCGCCTCGGATACAACGGCTCCATGACGGCGATAAAATCGTATGCCGGAGCCATGACAGGGACGTTCATATTCTCGATGGAGCTGGCCGACAAGTCGGAGGCCGCGCTGGCCTGCCGCAACTACGACGGCGTGTTCCCTGTTTTCCATCCTCCGAAGAAGATATCCGCCAAATGGGTCGTTGCATCCATTGGACTGGCGGTAGCACTCTACCTGATCGGGCTGGAGACGGTGGGATGGATCGACATGGCGAAGCTGTTCGCGCCGCTGTTCGGATGGGTGATATGATGGTTCTTTTCGAGCTAGACGACGTGACATTCAGCCATAACCCCACCCTGCCCCCAGTGATGGACGGATTCAGCCTCTCCATCGAAGAGGGCTGCCGCACCGCGATCCTAGGTGCCAACGGGGCCGGAAAGACGACGTTCTTCTATACGCTCCTGGGAGTGAACAAGCCCCAGAAGGGATGCGTCCTCTACAACGGGAATCCGATAGACTACAGCAAAGACGGGCTCAGGTCCCTCAGGTCCGAGGTGGCAGTGGTCCTCCAGAACCCGGACGAACAGATATTCTGCTCCTTGGTGGAGGAGGACGTGGCGTTCGGCCCGCTGAACCTGGGCATGAGCACGGAGGATGTCGAGGCGAGGGTGGCTAAAGCCCTGGCGGACGTCAGGCTCTCCGGACTCGAAAGACGCCCGCTCCAGCAGCTGTCCGGGGGACAGAGGAAGAGAGTGGCCATCGCCGGCGCGCTGGCCGTCGACCCGCACGTGATGATCATGGACGAGCCCACCGCCGGACTGGATCCGCAGGCATCGATGGAGGTCATGGAGCTGGCGGAGAAGCTGGCCCTGAGAGGGGTCACGGTTCTCATATCGACCCACGACGTTGACCTCGCGTACAGATGGTCCGAAGTCTCGGACGTCCTGTGCAAAGGAAGCGTCGCCCATACAGGAGATGCGGAGGGGTTCTACTCCGACGTGGCGAAAGTCCATTCGTGCGGGCTGCTCGTCCCTAGCGTCTTCTCGATCAACCGCGAGGTCTCCGCTATGCGCGGAACGGACCCTGCACCCTACCCGAAGAGCCCTTGCGAGCTCCTGGCTAAGTTCGGTAAATCCAAGCGCTCCGGAAAGGTCGTGCTGATCCCCGCGGATCCCGAGGAGGCCGCGGACAGGTTGGACTCCGCCATGAACGACATGAAAGGAGCCTGCTCCTGCATATACGGCTCGGACGTCAGGCATGCTCTCGAGGATCGCGAGTTGGATTTCGCCTTCGACGGCATCGATGCATGTTTCTCGCGCGCTGTCGAGGGCAAGGACTCCATCCTCCTGTATGACAAGGTCTACGAGCCTCTGGTAAAAGGGCAGATCGAGAGGATGAGGACGTTCGGATTCGATACGGAGGCCGTTCTATGACCGAAACGGTGCTTGAAGCGCAGGACGTAACGTACTTCTACAGCAAGAAGGGGCCGAAGGTCCTGGACGGAATGAACATCAAGATAGACAAAGGAGTCAAGACAGCGGTCCTCGGCTCGAACGGGGCGGGCAAATCCACCCTGTTCAGCGTGCTGAACGCCCTGTACAAGCCCCAAAGCGGACGCGTCCTATACAAAGGCGAGCCCCTTTCATACAGACATAAAGGCATCATAAAGATGCGCTCCGAGGTGTCGATCCTGTTCCAGAACCCCAACGACATGATGTTCAAGCCCTATGTGGAGCAGGATGTGGCCTACGGGCCCGAGAACATGAAGCTCCCGAAGGACGAGGTCGACAGAAGGGTCGACGAAGCCCTCTTCACCGTGGGGATGGAAGACTACCGCAAGTCCCCCATAATGAAGCTGTCGTACGGACAGAGGAAGAGGGTCACGCTGGCAGGGGTCCTGGCCATGAAGCCCAGCGTCCTCATCATGGACGAGCCTACCGCCGGCCTGGACCCGCAGATGGCCTGCGAGGTCATGGAGATCGCGGAGCAGCTGCATGAATCGGGCGTCACCGTGGTGATGTCATCGCACGACACCGACCTGGTATATTCCTGGGCGGACGAGATACGCGTGCTAGGGAACGGGAAGTGCGTCTATTCCGGCGCTCCGGAGCCGTTCTACGAGGACCGCTCTGCGGTGCAGAGGGCCGGGCTGATGCTCCCGTCCGTCTATTCGGTGAACAAGGCGATGTCGTCGATGGGCGCTTTCCCCGAGACCCCATATCCGAGGACGCAGGCGCAGCTGTCGGTGAGGATGTCCGGACCGGGAAAAAGCTACGGCACGCTCCACGTCGTCAGAGCCGACAAGGATACGAACATGGCCTCGATACTCTCCGCAGCCGGAATGGAGGGGCTCCCGATAGGGCTGTACGGCATATCGGCCAGAATCGCGACCGTTTCGTCCGGGATGAACGTCGAATACCCGTACAACGGACCGGAGAACTGCGTTATGAGATGCCTCGCCGGATCGGACGCCGTGCTCGTATGCGACCCGACGGTGATCGGATCTGCGATGTCCTCGGTGGAATTCATCGAGAGTAACGGGTACGGGAAGATCCCTGTGGACATGCACGGGGCTGTCTCGACAGAAACGACTTGAAGACGCATGTCTCGGGTCCCAGTCCTCTGGACGTCTACCGGGGAATCCTGGGGCCCGATTCCGGTTTTTCCTATTATCCTCGCCTGACAGGATTCGTGACGGCACCCACACCGGATATCTCGGCCCTCACGACGTCGCCGCGTCTGATCTCTGACACGCCTTCGGGAGTCCCCGTGATCAGGATATCCCCTTCTTCCAGCGTCATGTATCTGGAGACGTACGATATCAAGGAAGGAACAGAGAAGATCATGTTGCGGGTGTTGCCGCTCTGCCTGACCTCGCCGTTCACGGTCAGGATGAGATCCAGATCCTGAAGGTCGCGGCCGTCGTAGGGAATCGGCTCGGACATTGGCCCGAACGTGTCGATGCCCTTGCTGAGGTCCCATGAATCCCCTCTCAGACGGGACGCCTTCTGCATGTCGCGGGCGGACACGTCGTTGAAGACCGCCAGATGGGAGACGTACGAAAGGGCGTCCTCCTCGGACACGTTCTTCGCCTTCATCCCGAAAATGACCGCGAGCTCCACCTCGTGCTGCACGTTGGTGACTCCCTCGGGTATGACGATGGCCTCTCCGTCGCCTATCAGACAGCTGGAAGGCTTCAGAAAAACGGTAGGGACCTCAGGAAGGGCCGATTCGAGCTCTTTGATGTGGGACCTGTAGTTCCAACCTATGCAGACTATCTTCCCGTGAGGCATGTCCATGTTCAGAACACTCCGCCCTTGGCTGTGAACTCGGGCTTCTCCTCTACTGGCTTCACGTCCTTTATCTTGACGCGGGTCTTCGCATAGTAGCCCTTGCAGATGACGTATACCTCGGACGAGGTGGGCCTGGAAGCGTCGGGAGAATGGACCTTCACCGACTGGAACCTCCTGTTGAGCTCCTTCTCCAGCGAAGGGAACATGTCGCCCATGAACACCTTCATGACCAGCTTCCCCTCCTTCTTCAGGACGCGGTCGCAGACGTCGATGGCGTACATGCAGAGCTCGATCGAACGGGCGTGGTCCATGGAGTAGTGTCCGGCGATGTTCGGAGCCATGTCGGAGAGGACCACGTCGGCCTTCCCCTGGAACCTGCGGAGCAGCTCCTTCATGGTGGCATCCTCGGTGATGTCGCCGACGAATGTCTCCACGCCTTCCAGAGGCTTGATGGTCCTCAGGTCGACGCCGATGACCCTTCCGTCGGGCCAGGTGCGCTCTTTGGCCACCTGCAGCCACCCTCCTGGACATGCTCCCAGGTCGACTACGGAGTCCCCGGCATTGAATATGTTGAACCTGTTGTCGATCTGGATGAGCTTGAATGAAGCTCTGGAACGGTAGTTGAGCTTCTTCGCTAGCTTGTAGTAGTGCTCGTTCCTCCTCTCCATCACCCAGCGGTCGTGCAGGTCTGCCATGGATGGTGCATGACCGCATCCATTTAAATCTGATGCCGTTGGAGCGTCCTGAGAAGAAGAAGGCTCATGCAAACATGTCTTCAAAACAACGTATAGCGCCGATATGCGTTGTTATGCGGACATATCCATCGAAATCATAAGAAACGACCGAGAGCTATCCCCCTTCATCAGGGTGATATAATCAGAAAACTGGTGAAGAACAACGTCAGCTGGGTCGGATACATGGACTGGGAGCTCGAGACCTTCCATGGAGACGAGTACTCCATCGACCACGGCTCCTCCCAGAACGCCTATCTCATCGAAGAGGAGAAGACCGTCCTGATGGACACCGTTTGGACCCCTCACAGGTTCGATTTCGTCGAGAACCTGAAGAAAGAGGTGGATCTGAAAAAGATCGACCTCATCGTAGCCAACCATGGGGAGTGCGACCACTCCGGGTCCCTCACCGCCCTCATGGACGAGATCCCCGGAACCCCCATATACTGCACCGCTGCCGCCGTCAAGAGCATCGAAGGCCAGTACGGAAAGAGAGGATGGGACTTCCACGTGGTCAAGACCGGCGACAGCATCGACATCGGGAACGGGAAGAAGCTGATCTTCGTCGAGATGAAGATGCTCCACTGGCCCGATTCGATGGCCACCTACATGACCGGAGACAACATCCTGTTCTCGATGGACGCCTTCGGACAGCATTACGCCGTCGAGGAGATGTTCGCGGACCTCGCCGACCAGCCCACCCTGTGGAGGGAGGCGCTGAAGTACTTCGCCAACATCCTCGGGCCGTTCACCGGACCACTCAAGAAGAAGCTGGCCGAGATCGAGAAGATGAACCTGGAGATCGACATGATCGCTCCCGCGCACGGAGCCATCTGGAGGGAGGACCCCCTGCAGATCGTCAGAAAGTACGCCGAGTGGGCCGACAGCTACCAGGAGGACCAGGTCACCATCATCTACGACACCATGTGGGAAGGCACCGCCAAGATCGCCCGCGCCATATCCGAGGAGGTCCACAGGACTTCCCCCGAGACCGTCGTCAAGGTGTTCAACATCTCCAAGACCGACAAGAACGACATCATAACCGAGATATTCAAATCCAAGGCGATCGCCCTCGGGTCCCCCACCGTCGTCAACGGCATATTATCCAGCGTGGCGGGGATACTCGAGATGATGACGCAGGTGAAGTTCAAGGGAAAGCGCGCTGCCGCGTTCGGATGCTACGGATGGAGCGGGGAATCCGTCAAGATCCTCCAGGAGAAGCTCGGGAACGCCGGATTCGACGTCATCGAGGAGAACGTCCGCTCCAACTGGAACCCCGAGGAGGAGGACCTCGCGCAGGTGCCCGCTCTCGTGGAAGCCCTGCTCTCCGAGAAGAAGGAGTGAGCTGGCCGTCGGGCTAGTATAATAACCACCGAGGGCATTAGGAGGACAGGATCTACATGAGCGGATGGACATACGCGAAATCAGGGGTCAACATCGACCAGAAATCCAGCGCGATCAAGGCGCTGGTGGACGAGATCGGGTACAAGAGGACCGGGATCGGACAGAACGTACGCATGTCGGGCCTGTTCGCGAGCCTGATCGACTTCGGAGACAAGTATATCACCCTCGCCACGGACGGAGTCGGATCCAAGCTCATGATAGCCGAGGCCCTGAACAAGTGGGACACCGTCGGCATCGACTGCATCGCGATGAACGTCAACGACACCATCTGCGTCAACGCCGAGCCCACCTCGTTCGTCGATTACATCGCGATAGACAAGCCCATGGAGGACATCACCCGCGACATAGGCATCGGGCTCCAGAAAGGAGCCGAGCTGTCCAACATGGAGATCGTCGGAGGAGAGATCGCGGTCCTGCCAGAGATCATCAACGGCGTCGACCTCTCCGGAACCTGCCTCGGATACGTCGAGAAGGACAGGATCATAACCGGGGACAAGTGCGAGAAGGGCGACCTCATCGTCTCCCTCAGGTCCTCCGGAATACACTCCAACGGGCTCACCCTCGCCAGAAAGGTCGTGGAGTCCAACAACATCGCCTACACCGACAAGATCGCCGGCCTCTCGAAGAGCGTCGGAGAGGAGCTGCTCACCCCTACCGAGATCTATGTGAGACAGGTGCTGAAGATCACCTCCGAGCACACCGTCCATGGACTCGTGGACATCACCGGAGGAGGCCTGAGGAACATCCTCCGGATGAGGAAGGGCCTGAAGTACGTGATCAGCGACCCCGTGAAGCCAGCTCCCATCTTCAACAAGATACAGGAGCTCGGAGAGATCGACGACAGGGAGATCTACCAGACCCTCAACATGAGCATGGGATTCACCATCATAGCTCCCGCGGAGGATGCTGAGGCCATCGCCAAGGAATATCCCAACGCCGAGGTCGTCGGTCGCGTGGAGGAAGGTGAAGGAGTTCTCCTGGAACCTGGGAACATCCTGTACGACCACTACTGAATGTCCGATAAACTCCTTAAAAACCTTTTTCTCATAAAACACATGGTTTCTCCAGAATTCTTTATTCATGTAATGTTGTGATTCCGACAGCAATACACACATCTGCGGATTATATAATGATGATTTGAATCACGGTAAAATCGACTACCATTATTGCGTGCCCGAATCCATGAGATTCTACGGTCGCGGGACGGAACTGGAAACGCTCGAAAGGATGCGTTCAGAGGATACTCGGTTGTTTGCGATTGCTTGTAGATAGAGGATGTGTGACCCTCTGTCCGTATTCGTTCCGGACGACACACCAGGGTTTCTCGAAGGGCCCATGAACGCCAGAATGGCGCGATGCATCGAGAAATCAAAGGAATCATGCTCCTTGAAAGACGAAACGTGCCAACGCCGCCGATTACATCAGATTACAGACAACCACTTTATCTGGATGGACGGTACAGTTTCAGAATTTCATATTTCAGCTTTTAACCCCAAATTCTGCGCATGCTAAGTAATCGCGATTCTGTTTTCTGACCTATTTTCAATATGCTGGCCAGGGGTGGAGCGAGATGTTTTATACTATTACTTACATATATTTTATGTTAGGTAATAACATGGTCAGGCCGAGGGAAGGAGACGACATCAAGCGCACGATCGTGAGAAGAGGCGACAAATTCTACGCTTACGAGGTCACTTCGGTTATGGAGAACGGCAAGAAAAAGACCATATCCACCTATCTGGGCAGGGTAGATCCTGTTACCGGGGATCTTCTTCCGAAGATTCCAGAAAAAACAGCGGAGAACCGCAGAAAAATCGCGAAGGAGAAGGAGATCGCGATACTGGAGGGAGTGTCCTCGAAGGAGTACGGTGCGACATACCTGCTGCACGAGGTGCAGCTGAGGATGTCGCTCGGCGAGGACCTCATGAGGGCGTTCGGCAATTCGGGGAAGATCGTCATGGCCGCCGCGATGGCGTATCTGATGGAGCCGGGCGCTTTCAGGATCATAGATTCCACACTCGAGAGGACGTACATCCGCGAGTTCTATGATCTGAGGTCGTCGCTGGATTCGGGCACGCTGTCGGATTTCACCAGGAACCTCGGCGAGAGGGCGATGAACATCGACCGTTTCTTCGAGCTGCGCGTCAAGGGCTCCGACGGGCTGGTCGCCTGGGACACCACGACGAACGGCACCTATTCCGAACTGGACCAGATGGCGGAGTACGTGGCCAGCAACAAGGACGGGGAGGATATAAAGCAGACCAAGACGGGTTTCGCGACGGACATGAGGGGCATCCCCCTCATGTTCCGCCATTATCCGGGCACGATATCCGACATCGCCACCGTCGACAGGATGGTTTCCGACATCAGGAGGTACGGGAAGGAGGATGCCCTGTTCGTCTTCGACAGGGGATTCGTGTCCGGGGCGAACGTCAAGCATCTCCTGGATAACGGGATAAGGTTCACAGCACCTGCGAACACCTCCTCCAAAGCGATCAAGACGCTGATGTCCAGGTTCTTGAAGACCAACGAGTCCCAGGACCTGATCCATGACGGTCATGCGTAAAAGGTCTGGATGACGAGGGTAGGCATCGCGGAAGCGGACAGGCTCGCGGCAGACGGGTCGCAGGCCT
>JAEEGK010007861.1_pt1 | contig 25381 bp, 22 predicted proteins | sample 8958771 | NCBI WGS metagenome assembly JAEEGK01 (sample SAMN16246547, study PRJNA631951) | gut metagenome | biome: gut microbiome; feature: rumen; material: SC-attached | host: Bos | place: Iran: Karaj | collected 2018-10
TCATGCAAACCGTCATCCTCAAGAACCTATCCAAATGGAAGCGCGTGAGCATCATGGTTTCACACGACATCTTGGTGATGCCGCTTGCCGTGTTCGGCTCCGAGAAAAAGGTCGCCCTCAAGTATTATGAAGACTATCACTGGATAAACTATATCGCGGGCCTTGCTATTATCGCAGACGAACAGAACAACCTGCGCTATATTCCTGTTAAGGGAGCCGAATCGGGTGTCATCGACTACCTTGCGATGTATATGGAAGAATACAACAAAAAAAAGTAGCCAAAAAAACATCCCCCTCCCCTAAAAAGGGAGGGGGGTAAAACCGATTAAAAAGTAGGGTTCCTACGAAATTTTCTGCAGGAATTCCAGAACCAGATAAAGGGTCGGAGCCGCAAGGAAGAACGAATCAAAACGGTCGAGCACGCCGCCATGACCGACGAAAATCGAGCCGGAATCCTTTGTCCCGCTCCAACGCTTGAGTGCGCTCATCAATAAGTCTCCCGCCTGCCCAGAGGCGGCAATCAACAAGCCAAGAGCGATGCCCACCGGCAGCGTTATCTGCACATTGAAACTGGCGAGGGCGCCAGGTGCAAAATAGGCGACAAAGGCAATCGTGGTGATTGTCCCGGCAACCGAGCCTTCCCATGTCTTCTTGGGGCTGATAGAGGGGGCAAATGCGTGCCTGCCGAACGGCCCTTTACCGGCTGCAAATTTCCCGAAAAAGTAAGCAACGGAATCGCAAATCCACATGGACAAGAGCACAAGCAAAAAACCATAACAGTGCTCGAAACCTTGACCAGAACCCAAAAGAAGGATGCTTGCTCCGCCCCACAATCCAAGATACAGAGGCGCTCCAATATGCAGCACAAGCCAAGGGAAGAGGTTGGCGATGTCAACTTTCGCAAAGCCAATCGCTATATAAATTCCGAGAATAAAGACTGCCGTGGGCCCCATGACAGCGGGAACCGCGGCGCAACCGAAAAAGCCCCCTTTAGAGAACACCCACGCCAACATGAACGCCACAGCCGATGCCAGCGAAAGGTAACGCATGTCCGGCCCCTTGTACATCTTACCCACCATCTTCGCCCATTCCCAGGCGCCGATGCCACCCAAGAAGCACATCAAGAAAATTCGAGAGATGTCACCGAACCAGATACAAAAAAGAGCGACAGGAATTGCCACAGCCGCAAACAGGAGACGAACAGCCAAGTTATTCATCAAGGACCTTCCCAAATCTACGCTGGCGAGTCTTGTAGAACTCGACAGCCTTCAAAAATTCCTCTTGAGTAAAGTCCGGCCACAGCGTTTCTGTTACATAGAACTCGCTGTAGGCGGCCTGCCAGAGCAGGTAATTAGAAAGCCTGAATTCGCCACCCGTACGAATAACCAAATCCGGGTCGGGAGCGCCCTTCAGGTACAAATTTTTTGCGAACAAATTTTCGTCAATGTCTTCGGGGCGGAGAGTTCCCGCAGCAACCTGTTCTGCAATAGATTTCGTGGCATCTACAATTTCTTGCCTGCCACCATAAGAAATGGCGAGGTTCAACTGCATGCCCGAATTATTTGCCGTCTTGTCGATGGCGGACTGGAGAGATGCGCGCGGCTTTTCAGGGAGACGGTCCATGTTACCGATAACCTTGAGCTTCACGTTCTTTTCCATGAGGTCGGGGATTTCCTTGACCACCATCTCTATAAGGAGGTTCATCAAGTAATCTACTTCCTTGGAAGGTCTGCCCCAATTCTCGGAACTGAACACATAGAGTGTCATGTGCTCCAGTTTCAGGTTCACGCCGACTTCTACCGCATCGATTGTTGCCTGGGTTCCCTTGCGGTGGCCCAGGAATCGCTCAAGACCGCGGCTCCGGGCCCAACGCCCATTGCCGTCCATGATGATGGCGACATGTCTAAGCTGATTTGCCACAGCAAACCCCGGACTACACCTTGAGGATGTCCGCTTCCTTCTCGGCAAGCAGACGGTCGATTTCGGCGATGGCCTTGTCAGTTGCCTTTTGAACTTCGTCCTGCTGCTTCTTGACCTCGTCTTCCGGCAGTTCCTTGTTCTTCTTGAGAGCGTCGTTTGCATCGCGACGGATGTTGCGGATTGCCACACGGCCTTCCTCGGCATGCTTGCGGGCAAGCTTCGCGAGTTCCTGGCGGCGTTCCGTCGTAAGAATCGGGAGGGACACGCGGATGCAGTTGCCGTCCTTCATCGGGGTAAGGCCAATGTTCGCGGCGAGAATCGCCTTCTCAATCGGGTCGACCATGGTCTTTTCCCACGGAGAGACGAGCAGCATGCGCGGCTCGGGAACGGAGACCTTCGCTACCTGGGAAATCGGGGTAGGCGTACCATAGTAGTCGATACGCACATCGTTGAGGATAGCGGGCGATGCCTGACCGGCACGGATCTTGGAAAATTCACGTTCGGTGGCCTCGATAGCCTTGTCCATTTTTTCTGTATATTCAGCCATAGTTAGTAATCAGTAAACAGTGGTTTAAGGTTAATCTTACATCTGGAAATATAGGTAAAAAGACAGCAGACTTTCCAAAAGATGAAAAATATATTCTTTCTTTTCCCGTGGGAACTTGTTAAATTTCATTTTCAAAAAAAATTCTACCTAGGGAAAACCTTGACTTTACGTATTTAGCGCAATAAGAATCCATCCAAAGTCCTCAATTTATATCGGCAACGAAACGTACCTTAAATTTCAATGGATTCTTCATCCCCCACAATAAAAGATTTGAGGCGCTCCAGGGTACGCTCAAAATCGTTTTTGATGGAACATTCCCAAACAGTTGCTATACGATAGCCTTGCAGCGACAATTCCCAACTTGTCTTGATATCACGGACAATGTTATTCGTAAATTTTTCGTTCCAAAAATCGGAGTTGCTCTTGGGACGGCTCGTAAACTTGCAGCCGTGCTGGTGCCAAAAGCACCCATTAATAAAAACCACAACTCCGTATTTGAGAATAAACAAGTCAGGCGAGCCCGGCAAATCATGGCGATGGAGTTTGTAACGGAATCCGGCGCGAAAAAGCGCTTGACGCACCATCATTTCGGGCTTGGTATTCTCCGAACGGACCGCTTGCATCATCTGCGAGCGGTTCATGGGGGTGCGCTTTTTTTGACGACGTTTCAAGATAGCCCCAAAGTGAAATAGCATCCTTTATGAGCTAATGTAGCACTTTTCCGGTTCATGGGTGCGTTTTTTTTATTATTGTTGTTATATTCGTAAAAAAGAAGGTCTTTTATGTCAATAGGAATACCCGAAATCATCCTGGTCGTGGTGGTGGTCTTGCTCTTGTTCGGGGCCAAGCGCATTCCTGAACTGGCTCGTTCGCTCGGCCGTGCCCAGAATGAGTACAAGAAGGCAAAAAACGCCCTGAAGGAAGAAGCCGAAGACTTGCAAAAGACAGTCGAAAAGGCTGCCGAAGCCGAAGAGAAAAAGGATTAGCAGGTTCTGACCTCCAGTATGCCCAGCCAGCAGGATCAGGAAGCCAACTTGATTTCTCACCTTGAGTCGCTCCGGCAAATGCTGTTGCGCTCGCTTGCAATACTTGCTATCGGAATTATCCCGCTTTTTTGGGCATCACCCTACGTTCTAGACTGGTTTTGTGCACAAATCGCACTGCAAGAAGGAATCAAGCTCCATTATTTTTCACCGATGGAAGTGTTCCTGCTGCAAGTCAAAATTGCCGCTCTCCTCGATTGCGTTGTATGCTCCCCCGCCATCGCGTGGAACATTTGGCAGTTCGTACTCCCCGCTCTTTACGACAACGAAAGGAAATTTGTCCGTTCTATCGCATGGCTTACCAGCGGCTTGTTTATTGCGGGCGTAGCTTTTTGCCTTGTCGTGTGTTTCCCGTTGGTCGTACGCTTTGGCATGAGCTTTGCGGAGGAAACGTTACTGCCGGTTTTCGGCGTGTCAAACTTGGTCAGCCTTTCGCTTTGGCTTTCGTTTGCATTCGGTTGCATGTTCCAGTTCCCGCTGGTGACGTATGCGCTTGTGCGCGCCGACGTGGTAAGCTACGAGACCGTCTGCAACAAACGCCCCTACGTGCTAGTGGGCATTCTGCTGCTTTCGGCACTCCTTACGCCCCCCGACATTGTGAGCCAGCTGATTCTCGGCTTGCCGTCGTATGCCCTGTTCGAGGCGGGCCTGCTAGCCGCGAGGCGCTACAGGGGTCGCCCCCGCTAAAGGTCAGTCCAGAATGCAGCGGATCATGTAGGCATCCACTTTCAGGGCATCGTCTTCGTAGCTTATATGGCTGTTCGAGTCTGCGTGCACGACGTTCCCTGTGCTGCTCGAATTTCCAGAACCGGTAATCCAGTAGAACATATTCGAAATATCGTCGTTCCCCGCCAAATTGGCGTTGAGAGGATTGGTCATGTTGGTTGGGGCTCCTTCGCGTGGGCCGAAATAGTCCATGTCAACAAAGCCCCTCCGTTTAAGAGAAAGCCCGTACAAATTGGTTAGCGTACTGTTGTTGCGCGAGATGGAGAACAATACGTCGAATCCTTCTGTAGTCAAGTTTGTACTGACGTAGTCAAAGAGCGTTGTCCATTCCGCTTCCGACGGGATGTGCGTCCCCTCTGGGCAAATATCCGAACCATTGCCGAATGCGTCGTCCCATGTATAGTAATAGTAGTACGTATGGAGAAATTCTTCCGGATAGTGCGTCAGCAGGTACCCTTCGCTGGAGTAGGCGGTTTCTAACGTGTAATGCAGTTCGCGGTTCAGCCATTTCTGCGTTCCGAAGGTCAGGACTCCGTAGACTTCAGAATCGCGCTTGTCGACGATACTGTCGCGAATGATGGGCACCCAGTTATAGCCGTTGTTGACGTTGACGCATACGTTCGTATCCTTGCCGTTATAGGTGTAATTGGTCTTGCGGTTATCGTTGCATACGTTATCTACGCACACGCATGTGTCAATGCCATTAAATCCTCGGGCACCTAGACGATCCTTGGTACATTTCCCCAGGTAGTCCGCAATCGTTCCCGTGCCCCAGTAATTCGCTTTACCATTGAGGCCCTTGCGACATACGTAAACGTCGTTGCCGTGCATCACAGCCTTGTTAAAGATTGCAGACCGGCAATATTCCCCTAAAATGGAGTCTATCGTTGTCATGGCGTACCATTGCCCTTTATTGTTGTATGCAGTGGTATCGCAAACGTACTCCGTTCCCTTGTATATTTTCGTTATGCCTTCGTCTGAATTGCAATTGGAGAGGGCCTCAGTCAATTCCGCTTCCATCCATGTTCCAAAATCGCATTTGTACAAAATTCCGTCTACTTCTGTTGTGAAGGTTTTTTTATTGGGGCAATATCCCAGACGTTCTTCTTCGTCGGTCGCCTTCGACCATTCATACTGGTTGCTGTATTTGCAGAAGTAGGAAGCTCCCTTGTACTCGCTTCTATCGGCAAGGTTCTCTTTCGTACAGTTGCCCAATGCAGAGTCCAAAGCGTCAAGGGGATCCCAGGCATAGTCGGTGCATATATAAGTGTTCGGGCCGAATTTGCTGATACTGCCATTATTGTCTGTTTGGCAAGCCCCTAGGATTTCTTCTGAACTTTTTTGTTTCCAGTAGTTGTTTATGCAAGTGTAGATATAACCACGTTCGTCCTGACGTACGGAATCCTGCAACTTATTGGTGCATCCTCCAAAATCCAACTCTACCTGCGAACTTTTTTGCCAAATTGTGCCGTGGCAGGTATAGGATTCGTTCTTGAACGTGCCTATTTTGCTCTGGCGAGTCGAATCACATTCTCCAAGTACATCAGTAATATTTGCAACAATCCATCGCGTACTATCGCAAATATAGTAGGTAACTGAATCCGTTTTAGCAAACGTTCCATCGAGTTTTGGAGTACACAGTCCCAGTTCCGATTCGGGGAAAGGCAGCCTAACCATACCTGTATCCATACAGGCATAACGAACACCGTTTACGACATATTCCTCGTGGAAATTTTTCTTGGTGCATTTGACGCCAGCATCTTCAGGAGTTGTCAATTTCCATAGTCCGGACTTGCAAATATAAACAAGAGAATCTATCAAATACTTTTCACCCTCTTCGCTTACTTGACAGGAGCTTACTCCATTGGATGCCACCCATTCGCCATTACTACAGATGTAGTTCAATTTTTTGGAGGCAACATATATCGAAGGATAATTGTAATAACCATCTTGATTGCAATCGGGCAAGTCTGCGGTATCCTGGACAATAGTCCGATACTTAATGCAACGTAAAGAATAAAAACTCCGTTCATTGCTCATGATCTGTGAAAAGTGGCCGAGCGAATCCACCACAATGGCGTAATTACCATAAGCCAAATACTGAGCCGAATCCCCAATGGCACTACATTCTAGCGTATCTCGTTTGAAACAGATTCCGGCATAGGAGAATGAACTTGGATGTACTTTCTTTATATATTCCCAGTCAGAAATTGTTGGAATCGAATATCCTGCGGGGCACATTTTTTCTGCATTTTTTAGCATATAGAGCCGACCATACGGTTTGCAGTTCGAATCGTCGTATGCATAACAGGTACTTTTGACCGCAGAGTTCTTTATATTGATGTTCTCAGTTGTCCAAGTATAGATCCCAAGCGTACGTATCTTGTAGACGTCCCCAGTAATAGAATCAACAAATTCGTCATCTATGGGAGTATTAATGTGGATGTCCTTGGCATCGGAATCGATAATCGTTGTAGCGCTGGTGAGAGAACCAGAACTGGATGAACGGGATTTTTTACCCGAACTGGATTCCAGTTCGCTATCCGTAGAATCAGCAGAACTCCCGGAATCGTCTCCGCATGCAGAAAATGCAAAGAGCATTACTATCAGCAAAAAAAATATTGGCATACCCACTATCCTTAACAATCAACACACCATACGGCTTACAATGTAGAAAACAATATGTTTTTGTCTATAAAAAAACATACCGTCGAATAATGCCGGTTCTTTTCAGGCATATTCTTCGGTATGTAAGTTTTTTTTAAGATAGAATTCTTTAAAAATTCACCCTGAATGTCTTCGACATCCCCGGATAAACCACGTGGACGAAGGCTATGCCATTTGTCGGCATATCCTGCAACTCAATACTGTGCTCGCCACGCAAGGTCTTTACCGCAACACGTTTGCCGTCGATACCAATTACGTAGACTTTCGCATTGGCGGGGACTGCCTGCGAGAACACCAAAGACCACGTTCTTGCGCCCAGATAAATCAAGTTCACACGGTTCGATACAGGAATTGCTGCAGCGATCTTGGACGATTTCTCCACAATTTTCCAGACCAGTACAGAATCCTTGTAGTTCTTGATTTCGTACAAAGTTGTATCGTAGTGGAGTATCGCCTTCGCATAGTACACACCCGGTTTCTCGTGTGTGGCATCGATATAATCAACCGCAACTTGCTTGGGAACATTTTCAAGTTTTACAGAATGCTTTGTATGATCATATTTGTATTCGGTCTTTTTATTCCATTTGACCTTCGAAAGATTTAACGTATCCTTGTTGATTGTCCATTCCAGGCTGTCCTTGAAATTGGGAATCTTGTACAGGGACGAGTCGTACTGCAATGTCACATAAGCAACGTATGTTCCGGGAATTTTTTCCGAAGCATTGTGATAAATCGCCGTCACCTCTGCGGGAAGCCCTTCCAGAGCCACAGACTTCGTTTTCCCATCATACGTGAACGGCGAAGTATAATCCCAAGCAACCTTCGAGAAATCTAAATCCGCTTTCTCTATGGCAATCAAGTGTACCCAAACCGACTTTGCAAAATCACCCGATTTAACGGTCAGGACTGCCATTGTATCGTTGTTCAATGCTTTAAACGACACCGTGTCCGCATTCAATGAAACCTGCGGCACATTTGAAGTCCAGGTCACGCTTTGGCCTAGAGCGTCCTTCAAAGCAACAACGAATGCGTTATCAATTGAGTCGGCATGTACATAATCACTATCCGACGCTGCCAAATAAACAGGCGTTGCGCCGAGAGCGCTAATCTTGCGAACGGCTTCCACCGGCGACTGTGCGAGAGTTTTCAACTGCGGGTAATATCCCTTGACGGCAACCCAATTTTCAGAACTCAGCATGGCAGGCAAGGTGTCTGTAATCAAACCGGCCGTATGGAGTTTGTCGAAGGCATCGTTCGTGTCAAGGATTTCCCATTGATTATCAACCACCACGCTATCCCAAGCATCTGCAAAATAACGCTCGTCATTCTTGCCAAAGAAACTGCCGTGGGCCAAGGCGGAGCTAATTGCATAGGACGTGGTTTGTCCAAGAGGGTTCCCGACAATGCTCCCGTATTTCATATTCTCTGCATCACCATCGACTACGACAGAACCACCGTTTATGGCATTCTTCATGATTAGTGTATCGCCGGAGAAACCGATAATTCCGCCTAGCCAAAGTGTCGGCTGCGAAGCATCTGTATAGATAGAACCATAATTGGCCACATTTTCCAGCGTCAGTTCATGATTGTGCGCAAAGCCAATCACACCACCGATTCCCACAGGGTTTGCCGACAAGGATGTCGTTTCATAATAGATATCCCCTATATTGACGGAGTTGTCCATTCGGGATTTAAGCCTTGTTCCATCTGCCGTTGAAATGTACCCTACAAGCCCGCCAACATAGTCGGAATAGACGGTTATGCTTGAATCCTGTGGCGTGTCCATTCCATAACCAGCATGAATGTGCCCTGAATTGTAGGAGTTGTCCATCCTCAGCACGGTACTTAATCCAACTAGGCCGCCCATGTACAGATTTTTTGAATAGTTAGCCGTTTTTGATGCGTAGATATCAGCTTCGTTTCCGCATTTGTCAATTGTTACGGATGTATCCTGAATAGTGTTGGACAAACCAGCAATTCCGCCTACAAAAATGCTTCCGCCATGGACTCTTATTTCGCCGCGATTGACGCAGGATTCCATATGCGCCGTATTTGCAAACGACACAATTCCTCCAACATAGGAACTCTCTCCATTGGGAATGTTCACTGATATGCTTCCTGTATTCGTCGCATCTACGACATTTATTTTCATGCTTGAGTCATCAGCGAAAATACCGGCAATATAGGCCGTTGCATTTACGGTGTCGGCTTCAAGTTTGATTTCGCCTTCGTTGGTGACCGATACAAGTTCCAACGAATCTAGATTATAGATGTCTATATAATTTGAAATAATGCCGCCAATTCTAATATCATAGCAGTTCGATTGTACGTTGATGTTTCCCTTGTTCACAAGTTCAGATGCATGCCCATAGGAATATCGTCCAAACAAGCCGCCGACATCGTTATCAAAGCCCTTTTCGCATTTGACATCAATGGACCCCTCGTTAGAAACATTTTTAAGAACTTCATCTGTTGAATAAGCGTAAAGCAAACCGGCAACACCGCCAACAAACGCTTCGCCGCCTTCGAAGCTGACCTTTCCCTTGTTATGGTTGTTTACAAACTTTGAGTTACTCGTGACGACTCCGAAAAGTCCTCCAACAAAATAGCCATCGCTTCCTTCTATGGCGCCTTCGTTGGTATTGTTTTCGATAAAGGAATTTGTCACCACGCTTCCGACAATACCACCGGCATTTTGAACCGCCGACGTTATTTTGGCGCGGTTTGTGTTACCGGAGACGGTGGCAACGCCCGAAAATAGTACAGCAGCAATGCCGCCCACGCTAGCCGACACTCCATTGGTTTCTTCCGCAATCAAGGTTCCTTCAACTGTATTGTCCTGCAAATATAAATAGGAGGGACCCACAGTTCCTAATATACCTGCGGTATGGCTCTTGCCCTGGATTGTCCCGTTCACAGAAATGTTACGGACTATCGCCACATTTCCACTAATATGAGAAGACAGAGCTACGGCTATGCTTTGTCCACCAGTACGAATGTTCACATTTTCAAGGAAAAGATTTTCAATGATTACCGTATCACCATTGGTAGCTGAGACTACCGAGAACAGACTTCCTTCGGAATTCCCAGTGGTGTCGTTAAAGTAAAGGTTTGAAATTTTATGATTGGCTCCGTTGAATTTGCCTTTGAACCCTTTAATTGGAGTCCAGTTGCCTTTTGTCGGGCCACAAACAGAACTCAAGTCCAAGTCATTCGTAACCTTGAAGGCGAGGCGAGCTCCATTCTCGTCTAGCCGAACTCCTTTATATGTACTTGCATTGGCAAGGGCATTCCTGAACTGCAACAGTTCCTCTACCGAGGATATTGTAAGCGGATCTTCTACAGTTCCGCGGCTCCCTAGTGAAACCACGTTTACGACAATCTTCTTCACGGCGTTTTCATTTGAAATGTACAAGGTGTCTTCGTCCAAGGAATAGGGAGTAGCCATAGAATCATTGATAAAAACCATATTGCCAAATGCAGCGTTTGCGCTTACGTCATTCCCGGAGGCATCCTTGAGTAAAAAGCGAATCGTGTCCGTTACAGACGAGGCCTTGTCATTAGCCACAAAGAAAATCGGAGTAGATGCGATAGCCTGCGCATCACGAATTTCTTTTATAGGGCTTTCTGCAAGGGCTTTGATTTGCGGATAGTAACCTTCTTTATAGATCCAGAGGGAATCGCCCAACGATTCAAGGACATTGCCCGTAATCAGGCTGTCTGTTCTAAAAGCGTTTTTTGCGTTCTGTGAGAGCAGTGTCTCGGAATATTCGATATAATTCAAACTATCGTAAATGGCAAATGAGTCGGGAGTACCGACGCTTAAATTTGCTGAGACATCTCTAATTGATGCGTCACCGCTGATTTTTCCGCTAAAGCCGCCTGCGCGGCCAGCATAAATAACGCCCGCATTCATGTTGTTGTTGGCGTATAGATTAATATTGTCGCTATACCCGACAATGCCGCCTGCATAAAGTGAAGCAGAAATAGTACCTACGTTGAGAGTCTGAGAAATCGTCCCATAGAGATTATTCTCGTTTTTAAGTTGACGGCCAATAATACCGCCTGCAAAATCGGGTGCAAATATACTCCCGGTATTTACACATTTTGATATGTTCTGTTCGCCCATCCAGTGTAATTGTCCCACGATCCCGCCTGCAACAGAAGGCGCTTGGACGTATCCAGAATTAAATGAATTCTCAATACTGAATTCTGCGTCCCCGGCAAAGCCGACGATACCTCCAGAGATTCTGCCAGAAGTCACGTATCCCTTATTGATCAGGTTATTTAATTTGGCTGATTGTGCTGACGAAAACTGAATGCCAGCGACAATTCCTGCCGCAGTATCGGAGGCTGCAACAATGCCGAAATTTGTACAGCCGTCGATTTTTACCATGGCCCCGCTTGCGATGCCAATAATCCCACCTCCATTACCCGCTGAATTCACATATCCTTCGTTCGTGCAATTCTTGATGCCCCCGCCATCCGGATAAGATGCATTTATTACAAATCCAACAATGCCACCCACATAACCCTTACCAGTTACACTTCCTTTATTCTTACAGTTAGATATTATCACATTTTCAACAGCCTCTCCAACAACAGAACCCACGTACCCATTACGGTCCGAACTGATTTTGGAATTTTCGCCTATCGTCAAATTCGTTATTTCAACTGGTATGGCATCATTATTATAAACGACTCCGAATAAACCGGACGCCCCGATAGAAACATCTCCTTGAGCTGGAGAGGGCTCATTGATGTAGAGGTAATCTATAGTTTTCCCATTGCCGTCAAAGTTTCCTTTGAACGGATGCTCATAAGTGCCAATTGGAGCCCAGCTCCCAACATTTTCGCCACAAAGGGAACTCAAGTCCAAATCCTGGCTTAATTTAAAATAAAGACCCGCAGCCCCAGCAGAAACATCGGCTCCCTTAAAGGTACCGCTTCCGGCATTCACTGCATCCCGCAATAGCGCCAAATCATCTTCGCTGTCAATTGTCAGCGGATTTTCGGCCGTTCCAAGTTCTGCAGCAAAAGCCGCACACGCCAGTATCAAAGCGAATAGGATCCATTTTTTTGGCATAACATTTATCCTTTATATTCAACATAGAATATACCTTTTTCATGGAAAAAAATCAAAAAGAGTGTCTAATTAAGCCGTCATGGGCTTTGAATACAAAGAAATACGCGAAATTTCGGTGCCAAGCATCAGTTCAAACTTGTCAAAATGGGGGGGGATAATATCGGGTCGTACTTATTCTATATTAAAGCATACACTTTACAGATTTGAAAGGAAAGGCCATAAGCACTTGGAATTATCATTAGGAGAAATTTAATGCACATTCTCGAAAAGATTAGTGAATTCGTTGGAAAGTGGATGGCGGTCGTGGTTTTAGCCATCACGGCGCTCTCGCTGTTCGTCCCGAAATCGACCCTCTGGATTGAACTCAGTTGGGTGAACTACCTGCTGATGGTCGTGATGTTTGGCATGGGCCTTACGCTAAAGTTGACCGACTTTGCCCTTGTATTTGCGAGGCCGAAAGAAATCACCATCGGGTGCGCAGCGCAGTTTATCGTGATGCCGGCACTCGCATTCGTGCTTTCCAAAATTTTCGGGCTCGATGCCGCGCTGATGGCGGGCGTCGTTCTCGTAGGTACGTGCCCGGGCGGGACATCCAGCAACGTCATTACCTATCTCTCAAAAGGCGACGTGGCGCTTTCTGTGGGCATGACGAGCGTGAATACGTTGCTTGCGCCTGTGCTGACTCCGGCGATTACGTACTTGCTCTTACGCACGACCGTGAACGTAGATGTTATTGCGATGTTCCTTTCTATTGTGAAGGTCGTCATCGTGCCGATTGCGCTTGGGTTTGTCATCAACAAGTTCTTTGGCAAGTGGACCGCCCGCGCAGTGAAGGTTTTGCCGCTCGTTTCCGTAATTGCGATTGCAATGATTGTGGCCGCAGTCGTCTCGCACAATGCCGCGAAGATTCTCTCTACGGGCGCTATCGTGTTCGCCGTGGTGATTCTTCATAACCTGCTGGGTTACGGCTGCGGTTTTGGTCTCGGGAAGCTGCTGAAATTCTCAGCACCCAAAACGAAGGCGCTCTCCATCGAAATCGGCATGCAGAACTCCGGACTTGCGACAAGCCTTGCAGCAACTGCATTCTCGTCACTTGCCATGGCGACCGTCCCCGGCGCCATCTTCTCCGTATGGCACAACATCTCCGGCGCAATCCTCGCAAACATTTACCGCCGAAAAGAATAACCCCGTTTTGTCACGCCCGCCACCCACCCTTGTCATTGCGAGTTCCCTTTTTTGCCAACCCATTTCTCTATTTGTCATTGCGAGTTCCCTGTAAGGGAACGAAGCAATCTCCAGCATAATTATGACCATTGAATACAAAAACACCCACGAATTTTCTGAACAAGATTTAAAGGACCTCTTCCTCTCCGTCGAATGGTCCTCGGGACATTTCCCCGACAAGCTCGTCATTGCGATGAAGAACTTCAAGACCGTCATCTCGGCTTGGGACGGCGAAAAGCTCGTCGGCATGATTTGCGCGATGGACGATGGCATCATGAACGCCTACGTGCATTACCTGCTCGTGCGCCCCGAATACCAGGGCAAAAGCATCGGCAGGGAACTCGTGGAACGTGTCAAGGAAATCTACAAGAATTACCTGCGCGTAGTCGTGGTCGCCTACAACGAAGAACTCTCCTTCTACGAACATTGCGGCTTCAAGAAGGCCGATGACGCAAGCCCTATGTTCATTACCAGTTTGTGGACGTAGGTTCCTTTTTTACCCAATAGCCGCCAGTCTTTTTAGAACCACGGCGTTCAATAAGTTCTTTTTTACGCAAAGACGAAACAACCTTATCAAGTGTGTCAATAGGCATTTGTAGTCTGCCAGAAAGTTCTTTTATCATAACTCCAGGTCTTTTTGTGATTTCCAGGAACACTTTCTGCTGTGTTTCATTTAGTTCAATTTTTAATCCGCCACTTAATCCGCCATTTAATCCGCCACTTAATCCGCCATTCTTTTCTCCTTCTGGCACATGATCTGTCAACGGAATCTCCGCTATAAAAATATCATTATCTACAAATTTGGGTTTTAGCCCAGAATAAATTTCGCACAGGTCACTAATTTTACGGATACCCGTACCAAGGTATTATTCCGCAAACCCCATCTGGGCAAACATTGTGGCAATATGCGGATTCTTGGGATAAGAACATAGTTGAGACGCTATTTTCTCGTACGCAAAGGGCTTATTCGCATTATTCGTCACAAGCTTATCTTTATAAATAACGAGTGTTGTTGGAATCGGATTCATGTATTCACGATGAATCAGCATATTCGCAATCACTTCTCTAAAAATCTTGTCACGCAAAGAGAGTCTTGTTTTCCCATCCAAATAGAATTTGTCAGGGAGATGCTTTTCGATAAACCCGTTCAGCAATTCGTAACCATCAATCAGATTGCATGTGACGGTCAAGCGATCATCGTAGCGCATCAGGTCTTGTTTGCGAACTATTGCTTCAATTTTATAATATGGCAAATAACTTGAAATCGCTTCGTCCGTACCGACCAGCATAAGCGCAGCAAGCGTATATCCCGACTTTCCAATGGTAGAATCATAGCGAATCAAGCCAGCCGCTCTGAAAAATTCTTCCTTGTTCAATTTGAGCCACGGGTGATTGGACCTGATGGAACGAATCAAATCCTTGGCCTTCTTAAGCATTCCGCGTTTAATATCAATTTCGCGAAGCCCCGGATAAACGGTATTTTCCGTATAGCTGTTGCTTTTGCGCAAATACATTGCACTAATTGCGTTCTGCGTCTTTACCAATTTCCCGACGCTTCCCCCCCGTCTGTATCTTTGTGCAGAGTTCCTTGATGATGCCGTCGGCAAGGCCGATGGTGGGGACGATGATTTCGGTGGCCTTGACTGCCCTCGCGATAGAGATAAAGATCTGGGCCGCCGGTACAATGACGTCGGCACGGCTGGAGCGGAGGTCGAACTGTTTCATCCGTTCCTCGAAACTGAGGGAAGAAAGTTTGTCGTAAAGCTGTTCTAGTTGCGTCAGGGAAAGGCGATTATCCCGCCGCACCTTCTTGGGTACCAGACGATAAAGCTTGTTGATGTTTCCGCCGGAACCGATAATAGAAACGGGCCCCCAATTCACCATCATCATGCGGATTTCGTCGCACATGTCGTCTATGGAATCCATGTCCACCAGGCCGATGAGCAACCGCAGGGTACCGATATTGAAACTTCGGCTTCCCATGAGCTGGCCCTGGTAAATGAGACTTATTTCGGTAGAACCGCCGCCCACATCTACGTTAAGGTAGGTCCTTTCGAGGCCGTTTTTTCGGGGAGCGGTTTCCAGGAGCTGTTCCGTGTGGTTGTCGTAAATGACCCGGGCTTCTTCTTCACCTGAAATCAGTTCAATATCGATTCCGGTACGATGGCGGATTCGGCGCAGCACTTTCTGGCCGTTGGTCGCGTCCCGCAGGGCCGAAGTGGCACAGGCGCGGTAATCCGCCACATTGTATATGTTCATGAACTGCTTGAAGGCCTTGATCATGCACAGGAACTGTTCTTCCCGTTCCTCGCTGATTATCCCGTTCTGGAAAACGTCAACGCCCAGGCGCAGGGGAAAACGAATAAACTGCTGCTTTTCCAGGTTAACGGAGCCGTCTTCCTGGAAAGTGGCGGTCTTGATGAGCAAACGGGCCGCATTGGAGCCGATATCGATAGCGGCCAGGTTGATAGGGTTCTTTCTTGCACTTTTCATTTTACTTTTCTACTGCCTTGTAATGTTTGTACAGTTCCGCCTGGGACCTGAAACTATTGTAATTGTTGCGCATGCCCTGCTCCACGACGAGTCGGGCTTCCCGCTTGATGTCGATGTCGAAAACCGGAGAATAGACTTCGATGCGGTGGTCCAGATTTCGGGGCATCCAGTCGGCCGAACCGATAAATACCTTGTAGTTGTGGTAGCTACCGTCTTCTTCGCCCACTCCCAGGTGTTCCAGATCCACACCGTTAGCAAAGATGAGGATACGGGAATGTTCCAGGTAGCGGTCGATAATGGCGTTGACACGCAGGTTTCCGCCCAGTTCCGGCAAGGAAGGCACCAAAGAACAGTTGCCACGCACCAGCAAATCCACCTTGACACCTGCCGAAGCGGCTTCGTAAATTTTTTTCACCATACTTTCGTCGGTGACATGGTTGAGCTTGCAGAGGATATAGGCCGGGTAGCCCAGGTTATGGTTGCGGATTTCCTGGTTAATGAGCCGTGTCAACTGACGGCGCATGTCGTTGGGTGAAACCACCAGCTCCTTGAACTTGACGGACATATAGGGTTTTTCGATAAAGTCGAAGAGGCGCTCCACATCCTTTACAATAGGCTGCCGCGCCGTGAACTGCAGAAAGTCCGTATAGGCGCAGGCGTTTCCTTCGTGGAAGTTGCCCGTAGAAATACAGGCCAGATTTTCCTTCTTCGCCGTAATCAGCGTCACCTTGGAGTGAATCTTGAGGCCTTCCACCCCCATAATCACATGGATACCCGCATCGGCCATTTTCTTGCACCAGTCAATATTGGATTCCTCGTCAAAGCGGGCCAAGAGCTCGATGACCACCGTCACCTTCTTGCCGTTACGGGCCGCGGCGATCAGGGAACCAATAACCTTCGAATCACGGGCGAGCCTGTAGAGGGTGGTCTTGATTCCCTTGACATCCGGGTTGATGGCGGCTTCCCGCAACAGGTTGATGTAGGCATCGAAGGAATGATAGGGCACGTGGAGGAAGCGATCCTTTTCGCGGATGACATCCAGAAGAGTGGGGGCCATGGCCCAGGCGGGCATGACCGAAGGCCACTTGGGGTATTCGAACTTCGTTCCCCTAGGAGCTTCAAACCGCGGAAACTTCATCAGGTCCTTATGGTTCTGATGGCGGCCCGAAGGAAGGCTCGCGTCCACCGAAGAAAGCTTCAGCTGTTCCAGCAATTTCTTCAGCACTTCCCGGGGCATTTTCTCGTCGTAGATAAAACGGATTGGCAAGCCGTTCTTGCGGCTCCTGACCCCCTTGGCGATTTTCTGCAGCGTACCGCCCTGGATGTTGGTATCCAGTTCCATTTCCGCATCCTTCGTAAACTTGAAGGACCAGGCCTCGAAACAGTTGAAGCCGGAACCCGGGAAAAGGTAGGGCAAGGCGCAGCGGATTACATCGTCCAGGTACATGACGTAATGGTCCGTAACATTACCGGAACTGACATCGGGCAGTTGCACGAAACGGCCGAACTTCTTGACGGGAATCTCGATAATGGCATAGCCCTTGCGGCGCCCCTTCTTCTGCTCGTCCTGCTTTTTGAGGCGGACGACAAAGTGGATGGAGTCGTCAGACAGGGAATTGACTCCCTGGACCGAAGAAAGCCAGACGGGAGAAAGGTTACCCGCAAGTTTCGAGAGGCAGTATTCCTTTACGGCCTCTTTCTGGGAATCGTCCAGTTCCTGCTCCGAAAGAAGGTGAATATGCTTTTTTTGCAACTGGTTGAACACATCCGTAACGGTTTCCTTGAAGGTCTGGGCATACTTGGCGTTAAGCCTTCCGATGGTCTTTAAGGCCTGCTTGCTGCGCGCTCGAAGGTCCTTGGAATTCTTGTCCGCAAAATCCACGATACGGTTGAGAGTCGCTACGCGGACCCGGAAAAATTCATCCAGGTTGTTGCTGTAAATTCCCAAAAAGTTAAGCCGCTCCATCAGCGGAATTTCCTGTCGCTGGGCTTCCGCCAGAATGCGGCGGTTAAAGAGCATCCACGACACATCCCGCTCGATGTAGTTTTCTTCTGTCAGTTTCATAATGGTTCCTTCGTTACCGTGTGAGTTAGCAGGCCCGTTGCCTGGCCTTGATGCAGATAAAGGCCCGTTCAATGCAAAAGGCAATGACGAATACGCAGAGGACGGCAAGTCCCGCCGTACCGTATTCATATCCTTCGATGTTAGTGGAGATGACATAGCCAATACCGCCAGCCCCCACCATGCCAAGGATGGCACATTCCGAGAAGTTGATTTCGAAGCGCATTCCCGTCCAGGCCACCAGTTCCGGGATAGCCGAGGGAAGAACCGCATTGAAGAATACGGAAATCCGGCTCGCTCCCGCCGACTGTAAAGCTTCTATGGTCTGGGTAGGGACCGCCTCAAAACTCTGGGCAAAAGCCCGTGTAAAGAAAGCCGTGGTGTGTACACAGAGCCCCGCAATTTCAGCCGCAGGTCCCATCCCGATACAGATCATCATCAAGAGGACCCATACCGGGGTGGGCACGGCACGGAGGAAGGAAAAGACAGCCTTGACCGAAGTGGAAAGGAGGGGGCACCGAAAAATGTTTTCTGCAGCCAGCATGCCAAAAAAGATGGAAAGGAGCAGACTGTAAATAGTGGAAAGCACCGTAATGGAAATGGTTTCCAAAAGGGCCGTACCGATGAGGTCGAAGTTCGAAAAATCAAGATGCCCCAGTTTCCAGAACACTCCCGCCACCTGAGGGACACGGGCAAGCATCTTGGACCAGGGAATATCCAGGTAAAGCATTCCCAAAATGGAGAGAACCGCCATGACAACCAGAAATACAGAGGCCGACCGATTCTTTTCGATGCAGTCGATCCTCATTTTTCCCGAGGCCGTCCTGCGGATTGCTGTTGCCGTCATTCTAAATCCAGCTCCTTGCGTAAATAGTTGGTAAGAGCATCTACAAACAGGACCATTACGGCGATAGCGAGAATAATGGTAAAGGACATGTTATACTTGAAGCCTTTCAGGTACGAAAGCAGCACAAGGCCGATGCCACCTCCCCCGACCATGCCTACCACCGTAGAAGACCGAAGGTTCACCTCGATGCAGTACAGGAACCAGGAAACAAAGCCCCGCAAGCAAGAGGGCAAAATGCCGTGGAACACCACTTGGATAAAGGAAGCCCCTGCCGCCTGCAAGCTTTCCAGATTGTCCTGGGAAATGTCGTCGATGGTTTCGGAAAAGGCGCGAACCATGAAGGCGTAACTGCTAATGCAGAGGGCGACAAAACCAACTCCCGTACCAATCCCCAAAGAAGAGAACAGGATAAAGGCCCAAACCAGAGCGGGAATGTTTCTAAGAAAAGTGGCAAAGCCGCGGACAAACTTCGGGGACCAGACAACAGGAGACACCCGCTTACTGGCAAAGAGGGATGTCAAGAAGGCAAGGAGCGCCGCCACCGTTGTCGCCGAGAGGGCCATGCAGATAGTCGTCAGGATTCCCTGAAAAATCGCTTCTAGTTTCAGGCCCGTAGGAAGGGCTGGCGGAAAGAAATCGTCCACGATAAAGGAACGGAAATTTTCCAGGTTAAAGAATACCTCAAATGGATTGTAGCGGGTAAAGGCGGTGCTGGCCACAAACAACGCTACAATGCAGAAGAACAGGATGTTATAGAGCCGCTTTTCAGACTGCATAGGCTTGCCGCATTTCCGTTTCATCGGAGGTCCCTGCCACTAAGTTGTAAACCGAAGTTCCATAAATCCGCTCCATGGCGGTCCCGTTCAATTCTTCGGGGCTTCCGTCAAAGACTACCTCACCGGCATGGAGTCCGATGATTCGCGTGGAATACCGTAGGGCCACATCGACCTGATGCAGATTCACCAGGCAGGGAATGCCCCGCTTCTGGGCCATTTTTCTTAAAAGGTCCATTATGACCTTGGCGCTGGAAGGGTCCAGGGAGGCAATAGGCTCGTCACACAGGAGGATTTTAGGATCCTGGATAATGGCACGGGCAATTCCCACCCGCTGCTTTTGCCCACCGGAAAGGGTTCCCGCCTTGTTATAGCTGAAATTTTCAAGGCCCATTTCTTCCAGAAGGTTCCAGGCGTTTTCCTTGTCCTCTTCGGAATAGAGCCCGAGGATTCCCCGGATACCCTTCATGTGCCCCAGGCGGCCGTGGAGTACGTTCTGAAGAACCGAAAGGTTATTGACCAGGTTGTAATTCTGGAAAATCATACCGATTTTAGATCGACTCCTGCGGAGTCTGCTTCCGCGAAGGGACGCCACGTTTTCACCGTCGAAAAAAACGTTCCCTTCTGTCGTAGAAATCAGCTTGTTGATAGACCGCAGAAGGGTAGACTTTCCCGAGCCCGAAGGGCCGATGATGGATACAAATTCACCGGGCCTTATGGAAAGGGACACGTCCTTCAGGGCACGGACCCCGTTCCCGTAACGTTTCGTCACATGGTCGAATCTTAAAATCGGTTCCATAAAATACTATAACCTTGCCAAATTTTCCGATTACTGGTTGATGTTGCGGTTAAGGGTCACGATTGCGGCGTAATCATCCTTGGAAGAAGGTACAAACCGGGCGCTAGGCACCTTGATGACCTTTGCGAAATATTCTGCATTGTCGTAGGCCGTCAGGAACTTGACGAGTTTTGCCTTCAGTTCCGGAGAAACCGTTTTGCCAACGGTCATGGCTTCGGCAGGAATCGGAGCCGAGGAGTGAATAACCTTTACAGAACCCTCAGCCGCATTGCCGTTGGCAATTTCCGAAGCAAGGATCTGGTCGGAAATGGGGACAATATCCACATCGCCCTTGATGACCGCCTGGAGGCCGGCCTGGTGCTTACCGGAAAAGCTCACCGCCTCGAAAAACTTCCCGTTGGTGTGAATCAGGTCGGAGTTCAGTTTTTCGTCGTCAAACACATTCATGATCTCAGAAGTAGGCACCAGGTTTCCCGAGGTGGAATTCGGGTCCACAAAGGCGATTTTCTTGCCCTTGGCATCACGGAGGGTGTTAATCCTTTCGTTATCGCTCTTGGCGATAAACACGGAGCGGTAAGTGGCCAGGGTCTTGTCGCCCTTCGGGGCCTTCATGACAATGGGTTCAGCCCCGGCGCGTTCCATGGCGAGGGCAACAGAAAGGGCCCCCAGGTAAGCCATGTCGGCCTTTCCCGTACGAAGGGCCTCAATAATCGCATTGTAGTCCGTGGCCTGAATTTCCTTTACCTCCACTCCGAGAAACGCTCCAAGATCCTTTGCAAGACCGTTACGGGCATCAGTACTCTGTTCCGTAGACTCGTTTGGCGCGTAGGCGATGGTGAAGTTTTTTACCGATTCTCCGCTACATCCGCAAATGTAAATGGCGCAGATCGCAAGAGCCATAGTCGCTATGATTCCGAAAACCGCGTAGTCTTTTTTGTTAGAAATCCTTTTAGTATTCATGATGGTCATCCCTTTATGTTGTTGAGAATTTTTAAAACCGTTTCTTTATCAAGGGGCACCGGGTTGTTGTCGGCACGGCCCTTGGTCATGCTCTTTTCTGCAGCCTCTTCTAAGGTGGCGTCAGTCGCCCCCCACTTCGAAAGCCTTATTTCAAAGCCTGCCGCCGTCAAGAACCCTTCCACCAGGGGCTGGATATCGTCTACGGACTTTACCCCGAAACTTTCCAGCAACTCGGGTAATTCCTCGATTTTTGACTGATTCAGCTTAAAGACTCCCCCAAGAAGCAGTGCAACTGCAACGCCGTGGGGAATGCGGAAAAGCATTGTCAAGGGGTAAGAAATAGAATGGCAAGCCGTCGTATGGGTGTTACTAAAGGCAAGCCCTGCAACAAGGCTTGCCCGACTCAGAATTTCCGATGTAAGGATAGGGTCTCGCCTTTCTACTAGAGCGGGAAGCGCAGAGAAAATAAGATGAATCGCCTTTAAAGCGTACATCTGGGAAATGGAATTCGTGGATTTCGCCCAGTAGCTTTCTGCCGCGTGGCAGGCCGCATCCAGGGCGGAAGATACCGCCAACTTGATAGGCAAGTTTTCCGTCAAGCGGGAATCGGCAAAGGCCGCATAGGCATAATTTTCTGTGGTCTCGATGGAAGATTTTTTCAGGTTTTCCATATCCCAGACCGTTGCCCAGCAGGTCACTTCGCTACCCGTTCCCGAGGTAGTCGGAACGCCTATCCACTGCAGGGAACTTTTCCTGTATCGCTTTTCTGCGATAATGTTCCTGAGTTCCTCCGCAGATTCAATTTCCTCGTCGTGGATCATGCAAAGGGACTTGCCCAGGTCCATAACGCTACCGCCACCGACGGCAATGATCAAATCCACCTTTTTACGGTAGAACTTTTGATAAAGGCCGAAAAGGTCCTCGATTTCCGGGTTTGAAACGGAACATTCTTCTACCAGGGTGTTGGGGAACTCTTCCTGGAGTTTTTGGATTCCCTTTTGTTCCAGGACAGACTTGTCCCAGACGAGAATGAGAATGATAGCGGACAGGTCATCCTTCAGGGCTTTCTTGCAGACACTGGGGAGTTCCCGCAAGCAGCCCCGTCCTTGAAAAACCCGCACCGAATTATAAAAGCTATCCATAAAGTTACCTCAATTTTTCATCGATTTGCTTTATAAGCTCCGGCAAGTCCGATATAGAATCAATTACGAAATCCGCACCGGCATCGAAAAATTTTTGTTCTGCCACCCGCTTCGCATTCCAGATTTCTCCGTTAGAAAGTTCATCGTAGTGTTCCTTGGAAAAACCCAACACGCTGGAGCCAGTCAAGACCCCCACCGACCAGGCCCCGGCATTTTTCCCTTCGGCGATATCCACCAGGGTATCCCCCACCTTGACTACGCATTTTGGCGGATACACCTGGAGGCGTTTCATGCATTCGAAAAGCATAAAGGGAGTCGGGCGGCTAAAACCGCACATATCCGGTGTCACACAGCAATCTGGTTCATACCCTTCTTCTTTTGCCTGGGCAAGTATGGGAGCTATGATTTCAGAAGAGTAGCCCGTCGTGCTCCCGATTTTCAGGCCTTTTTCCCGGAGGATCCGAACCGATTCAGGGACCCCTTCCATAACATGGCTATAGTCCTTTACCACCGCCTTCAGGTTCATCTCAAAACATTCGTAAATAAGGTCTATATCCGATTCAGTCCACTCTTTTCTCTGTGCCATTTTCCAGAACATCTGACCTTCTGCAGAAGAAAGCAAGGCTCGGATATGGTCCTTCTTTTCCATTCCCATAGGGCCCGCAATTTCTTCTAAAGTAAACTTGAGTCCAAAATGCCTAAACGTCTTATCAAATATCTGGAGGGGCGCTTGTGAACCAAAGTCAACCGTTGTTCCTGCCCAGTCAAAGACAACCATTTGCACCGACTGATTTTTCATATATATGGTAACCTCTAAACCAATTCTGATTTCATAGCGAAATATAAACTGCCCGCGTAAAGTTCCAATGATCTTACTGTAAGGTCTTCGTAAAACCTTACGCGGGAGTTTTTTTACTTATCATCGAAATCGTCGGCCCCGTTCAAGAGGCTGACATCGTGATGAGTACCGGTTTCTGCAAAGATGGCCCACTGGGCCACGTTCATGGCGTGGTCGCCGATGCGTTCCAGGTACTTGGCGATCATAATGGAATGGATAATGCTCTCAGCGTCACATTCCGTCTTCCTGATAGTTTCCACCAGTTCCCGCTTGGCAGAGCGGAAAAGGAAATCCACGTCATCGTCACTTTCAATTACAATCTTGGCCAGCTTCAAGTCCTTACGGACAAAGGCATCGATACTCTGTGCCAGCATCTTAAGCACGTCAATACCCATGGGCGGAATGGCGGCCAGTTTCAGGGGAGCCCCGTCCTGGTCTGTACACTCCGCCACGATTTCGGCAATATCTGCAGCCTGATCGCCAATGCGTTCCAGGTCCCCCACCATTTTCAGGGAAGCAGAAATCAGGCGCAAGTCCCGGGCTACAGGCTGCTGGCTCAGCAAAAGCCTCAGACAAAGGATCTCGATTTCCTTCATCTTCTGGTCGATTTCCTTGTCGCCCACCACAATTTTCTTGGCGGTTTCGCGGTCAAAGGCCAGCAAGGCGTCGATGGAGGCCTTCAGGGAATCTTCCACCAGGGCGCCCATTTCTATAATGCCCCTGTTCAGGGCTTCCAGTTGCGAATCAAAACGGTTTCTCATTATCCAAATCTCCCGGTAATGTAGTCCTCGGTGCGCTTGTCCTTGGGCAGCGAGAACAGGGTTTCTGTCTTGTTGACTTCGATGACTTCCCCCAAGAGGAAGAAGGCGGTCCTGTCGGAAACACGGGTGGCCTGCTGCATGTTATGGGTCACCATGACGATGGTATAGTCCTTCTTGAGTTCCAGAACCAGGTCCTCGATAATGGAGGTGGAAATGGGGTCCAAGGCGCTGGTGGGTTCATCCATCAGGAGCACTTCCGGCGAAACCGCCAGGGCACGGGCAATGCAGAGCCTTTGCTGCTGACCGCCGGAAAGGCCTAGAGCGTTCTTTTTCAAGCGATCCTTCAACTCGTCCCACACACCGGAATTCCGCAGGGACTTTTCCACGATTTCGTCCAGTTCCGCCTTGTTGCGGATACCGTGGGTCCTGGGGCCGTAGGCGATGTTGTCGTAGATGCTCATGGGGAAGGGATTGGGTTTTTGGAACACCATGCCCACCCTTTTCCGGAGAATGTTGGGGTCCATTTTCCCGTATACATCCTGGCCATCCAAGAGGATGTGGCCCGTAATCTTGCAACCTTCCACCAGATCGTTCATACGGTTCAATGACTTGAGCAGGGTGCTCTTGCCGCAGCCGGAGGGCCCGATAAAGGCCATGATCTCGTTGGGCATAATGTTAAGGTTCACGTTTTTCAGCGCATGGAAATTACCGTAGTACAGGTCCATGCCGCGAATAGAAATTTTTTCGTTAGGGGTCATTAGGTTTTCCCGATTTTCTTTGCAAATTTGTTAGAAATCCAGTTGATGAGAAGGACCACCAGAATGAGGATGACCGAGGTGGCGTAGGCCTCGCCGGTATGGAAACCTTCTCGAGAAAGTTCGTACATGTGAACAGACAGAGTCCTGCCCGAAGAGAATATTCCCTTGGGGAAATCCGCCACCGTACCTGCCGTATAGATAAGGGCGGCAGTCTCCCCCACCACGCGGCCCACCGCAAGGATTACGCCTGCAAGGATTCCCGGAACAGCCGCCGGCAATATTACCGACAACACCGTACGGAGCTTACCTGCCCCGAGGCCGTAGGAACCTTCGCGATAGCTATCCGGAACTGCCCGCAGGGCCTCTTCGGTGGTGCGCATGACCAGGGGCAAAATCATGATGGAAATAGTCAAGATACCGGAGACCAGGGAATATCCCAGGTGCAGGGCGGTCACGAAGAACAGCATTCCGAAAAGGCCGTAGATAATGGAGGGGATTCCGGAAAGGGTTTCGGTAGTGAGCCGCACCAGTCCCACGATCTTGTTTCCGCGGCGGGCGTATTCCACCGTATAGATGGCAGCACAGATTCCTAAAGGGCCTGCCACCAAGAGAGAACCAAACACGATGATAACCGTATTCAGGATGGAGGGCAGGAAAGAGACATTCTCCGAGGTGTAAGTGAGAGAAAACAGGGAGGGTTTCAGGAATGGGATACCCTTCACCAATATATAGAGG
>JAEEGK010007863.1_pt1 | contig 25369 bp, 12 predicted proteins | sample 8958771 | NCBI WGS metagenome assembly JAEEGK01 (sample SAMN16246547, study PRJNA631951) | gut metagenome | biome: gut microbiome; feature: rumen; material: SC-attached | host: Bos | place: Iran: Karaj | collected 2018-10
TTTTTAAATTTCTATGTATAATATTAGAATTAAAAACTTTTTTTACATTTTCCTTATTTTCTTTATTATTATTTACTTCTTCATATTCTAAAATATCTTTTGCTTTTGGAATTTTCTTATGAAAACTTTGTATTAAATTATTAATTCTTTTATGAATATTATCTTCATCTTTTTCATTATTATTTATAGAATTTTCATTAATATTATTTTTACTTTCATCTTTCTCATTATTAATATCATTTTTTTCATTATTTTCATTATTATTTTTATTATCTTCATCAATTTCATTTTCTTGATAATTTCTTTCATTATTAAAAGTAAATTCATCATTCTTATTTAAATTATTAATATTTTGATTATTGAATTTATTACAATTATTATTTTCAATTTTTTTATTTAAAATATTTTTAGAATTTTTAATAGTTGAATTATTACTTTCATTAATATTAATTTCACTTTCAACTTCTTCAATTTGACTATCATCACTTTTATTTTTAAATTTTTGAATTAAATCATCAATTTTTTCTTTTAAATATTCCATAGCCGAGAAATCTAAATTATGTTCTTTACAAAAGGTATAAGCTAATTGATCAGGATCAGAATTAGAAAATATTTTAATTTGTTCAAATTTTTCTTCTTCTAATTCTAAAGTCATTATATAAATTGGTTCATCAATATTTTCTTGTTCTTCAATATTTTCAACTTTATCATTTTGATCATTTTCATTTTCAAATTCATAAGGAGGTAAATACATATTTTTAAATTAATTTATTTGTTTATATTTATTTTATAATGAATAAAATATGTAATTTTATTTTATCTTTTTGTCTTATATATTTAATTAAATGCCAAAATCAAAATATAAAAAATGAAGAAGAAGAAGAAGAAGAAATGAAAAATTTTAATATATCTTCAACTATTATTGAGATTAATTATATAGAACAATTTGAAGATTATCTTAATCAAGGTTTTAATAAAATTATAGTTATAGAAATTTATAATAAAGGTTGTATACATTGTGAAGAATTTTATCCTAAATATTTAAATTTATCATTAATGTTTAAACCATTAGAAGATTTTATTTTTTTAAAAATTGAAGGGAAAGTTTATAAATTAATTGCTAATAAATTTAGTGAATTAAAAGTTAAAGGTGTACCATCTCTTTTTATTTATAATAGTAATAAATTTATTAAATATAATGGATATATGAATATTGAAAGTATTTATTCTTTTTTATTTGAAAAATATGAATTTGATTGTAAAGAAATTAAAGAAGGTGAATATTTTAATAATTTTATTGAAGATAATATTAAATTTTTAAAACAAAGAAAGAGTAGTTATATTTTAGGGGTGTTTAATAAAAATGAAATAAATATTGATAATATTATTAATAAGTTTAAATTTTTAAATTTCAGAAATAAAGATATTATTAAAATAGATACATGTTTTTATTTTTTATATGATAATAATAAATATATTATTAATTTTGATATTCAAGATTTTTTATTTGAACATTCTAAAAATTCAATAATTGTTTATAATTATCAAAAAGGAATAAATACTTTTAATCTTATTGATTTTGGAAAATTTAATGAAAGTTTAATTAGTAATTATTCAATTAATATAGATAATTTATATAGAAATTTTCTTTTAAAAAATTATTTACCATTAATTTTAAATATTCAATCATATCAAATTGATAATTTATATTATTTACCTCAAAATTCTTTTATATTTTCATATAAAACAAATGAAGAACAAAAATATTTTAAATCATTAATAAAAGAAATTACAAGTTATTCAATTTATAATAATGATTATATATTAATTTTATTAAATATTTCAAAAAAAATAAGATTGAAAAAGACTTTATCATTAACTAAAAATACTGGAATATATTTTTTTGAACCTGGATTACAAAATGAAAGAATTGTTATTGAAAAAAATAATGAAAATAATTTAGAAAAAAATTTCCCAATCAGCATAGTTATAAATTATATTGAACTTGAAAAACAAGGAAATTTACCTTTGTCAAAAAGAGAAGAAGATGAAATGAAATTATTACTATTGATTGATAAAATGAAAAAAGAATTTAATGAAAAATTTTCTGATTTAAAAAATAACACTTTTAATAATAAATCATTAATTTATTCAAATCAGACAAATAATAATAATAAAAATAATAATACAATTAAATTAGATAAACAAAAAAAAATAATTAAAGAACAAAAATTTTTAGAAAAAGAAGATAATATTGATTTAGAAACAAAAAATATAAAAAATTTAATATTAGTTCCCTTATATTTTATTATATATTCAATTTTATTTGTTTGGTTATATAAAAAATGTATTTCTAAAATTGATATTGAATTTTTAAAAGAAATAAAAGAAATAAAATCAATTTAATTAATTTGTTTAATATAAAAATATACAATATCTTCAATTAAATAGATTTATTTTAATATAAATAAAATATTTAAAGTAAAAAATTTCAATAAAAATAAAAAATTATTTATAATTTAAAATAGTTAAATTAATATAAAAAAATGAGTGAAAGAAAATTTAGAATAACAGATGAATTTTTAGGAAGAGGAGGTTTTGGAGTAGTATATGTAGCATATGATATAAATGATAATAAACCAATAAAAACAAAATATGCAGCAAAAAAAATTCCAGAAAATTTAAATGATGAAGAACAATTAGAATTATTTTCAAATGAAGTAATAATTTCAACTGAATTTACAAATCCAAACTTAGTTAAATTTTATGGTTTAACAGAATATGATGAAAATATTTATTTAATATATGAATATTGTAATGGTGGTGATTTAAATTCATATTTAAAATCTTATATTGGTAAATTCAATAAAACAATAGGAGAAAAAGAAGTTCAAAAAATAATAAAAGATATACTTAATGGATTAAGTTGTCTTCATAGAAATAAAGTAGTTCATCATGATATTAAACCTGGAAATATATTATTACAATATAAAACAGATAAAGATAAAATTGATTTAAATATTAATAATTGTACTTTTAAATTATCAGATTTTGGTTTATCAAAATATAATAATAATGAAGAAAAAGCTGATAAAATTTATGGTACTTATACATTTTTAGATCCAATTTGTTCTATTTATAATAAAATTGAATTATTTGATGAAGATAAAACTGATATTTGGGCCATTGGAATTTTAACTTATAGACTTTTATTTGCGAATACTCATCCTTTTATTTCAAATGATATTTATAAAAAAACAAATGATCAAAAAAAAATTAATTTACATCTAACAAAAAATATTACTAAAGGTATTTATTTTGTTAGTATTCGTGAAAAACCAATTTCAAAAGAATTTTTAGCTTTTATAGATTCTTGTTTGAAATTAGAACAAAATTCAAGAAAATCAAGTGAAGATCTTGAATATTCTTGGTTTCTTACTAGAAATTATGATAAATTTAATTTTATAACTTTAGATAATTTTGAAGAAAATATTCCTTTTGAATATCAAGGAAATATGGAAATAAAGTTTAATATTAAAAATGAAAATAATATTGAAGATGAATTAAATTTATAATATTTATAATTATAAAATAAATATAATATAATATTAATTTTTTTTTATTGAAAAATGGAAGAAAATAAATGTGAATATGATAAATATAAAACAAGATTAATAGATTTAAATAAATTTTCAAATATAAATATTTATTTAACTGGATATGGACCATTTCAAAAAATAAAAAAAAATCCAGCACAAGTAATAGTAGAACACATATTTCAAAATAAATCAAATTTTGAAACAGATAAAACAAAAATTTTATATCATCAAATATTTAAAGTTGAAACAAAATATGTAGATGAGAATAAAAAAAAAGTATTTGATATTGTAGAAGAAAATAATAAATCAAAAGATACTTTACATGTAATTATAAGTTATGGAGTTGCTGATAATAGAAAAAATATATCAATAGAAACTCTTTGTGAAAATTATATTTATGATTTAAAAAAAGATGAAATAATAAATGAAAATAATCCAAAATATTTATATTCAAAAGCAGCAGTAAAAACTTTAGTTAAAGGAATAAATCAAACTAATGATTTTTATTGTAAATATTCTTGTAATGCTGGAACTTATTTATGTAATTATATGTATTATTCTACTATTAATAATTATAAAAATGATGATAATGTTATGAGTTTATTTGTTCATATTCCTAATCTTTTAAATTGTTCTATGGAACAAAATGAAATATTTTTTAAAAATTTAATTCATTCTTTAGAAATTTGTTATTTAAAAGGAAATGAAAAAGAATGTGAAGAATTAATTAAAATTCCTAATAAAGAAGAAGATATGATTGTTGATGAATGGGAAACAAATAAAAACTTTGATCATGGTTTATATACAAAATTATAAAAATATAATAAAATAAAATTAAAAAATTTTAAAAAATAATTATTAATAATTAAAAAATAAATAAAAATAATAATTAAAAAATATAAAAAAACAGTAAGTAAAAAATATCAAAAATAAAAAATAAAAAAATGGAAATTTCTGAAAATCAAAACATTCAAATACATCGAACAATGAATCAAATATGTAATATCTGTAAAAAAAAATATACAGATCCAGTAACATGTACATCTTGTAAAAGTTTATTTTGTAATAATTGTTGTAAAAATTTTGAATCATGTCCAGTTTGCAATTTTTATCCTTTTAAAGTAATGAAAAAAGAAATATATGATAGATTTCTTAAAGCACTTCGTCTTTTTAAATTATATAAATTTGCTCTTGAAAGAAGATATAATTGCAATTGTGTTTTGTGTAATTATAGATGTCATAAAAATTCTTTTTTAGATCATTTACTTTGTAAACATAAAGACTTTGCTATTGACGTTTTTAATAGAAGAATTATTAATTCGAATAAACAAAAATTATTAACTCAAATATTTAATCAATCTTAAAAATATAATTATTGTTTAAATGTTTTTTATGATTGATTAAATCATTTTATACAGGAATCTTTTTAGATAGGATTGTTAAATATTATAAAATTTAGTATTAATTTTATTTTTTCTTATAAAAGAGTAGTTTTATTAAATTTTCTTTTTTTTTAATTAATTAGTTATTTCATAATTAATTTAAATAATAAAATAAATTATCTAAAAAACAATATTTTTTTATTTAGCTTTAAAAATAATTTTAATTTTGGTTCCAATAAGAACTCCTTCTTAAGAAATATTAAGATAATTATTTTTAAATTCTTTAATATCACAATCAAAAATATTTAAAAAAAAAGAAAAAAAAAGATAATTTTTTTTTAATAAAAAGTACTTTTAATCCATTGAATTTTGTTTAATTATCATATTTTTATATTATTAATTTTTGTATTTTATATATTGAAAATTACCAAATCAAATGAAAAATAAAATAATGAAATATAATACTATTTTTACTTTATTCATTTTTAAAAAATTTTTATTTATGTAAATTAAAATTTTTATAAATTAATTTTTAAATATTACATATTTTTAAATACAAAATATTTTTAAAAAATCTCAAAAAAGCAATATTAAAAAATAACCAAAATCATCAAATTTATAATTAAATCCATAATGAAACCATTTAAAAAATTAAAAAATTCAATTCTCCAAAAAAAAATTAAAAAAAAAAATAATAAAATGGACATATTCTTTCTAATATTCATAATCTTAGTAACAATAGCTCTCCTAATATCAAACATATACATATTAGCATATTATTGTCATCCAGACGACAAAGGATTTGGTTCAGCATTAATATGTAAAATAATAGTAGTTCTAGGAATGACATTAGCTTGGGCTCAAGTATTAATGTTACCATTAGACGTAGCAAATAATCGTTCTTTCGGAGGTGGAATAAATATGCAAATTTTTTGGGAAATTGTTTATATATCAACTGCAATTATGGTAGTAATTATAATTCCATCATTAAGTGCTTATTATGAATGTGATCCTGATGATTCATTTGTAAAATTATTATATTTTATTTTTTTATTTTTAGTGTGAAAAAATAAGTCATTCATTTTGTTGTTTCTTTGTAACATCATTTACTATTATTATCGTTTGTATTGTATCATTTTTCCTTTTTAGAGATTCTGATATTCCAATTCAATCAATTCAACAAAGTGCATCAAAAACTTTTAATAATACATTAATATTAAATATTACAAATATAAATAATACTAATGAAACTTCTAGTACACTTACAATTAAAGTTTCATTACCAATTTATATAATTGCTTTAATGTCATTTATTTCTTGGTTACTTTTTATTTTATTTGGTGGAATTGGATTAGCTGCTCTTCCTTTAGATTTTTTTTATGATTTTTGTAATAGACCAAAACATTTAAAAGGAAGTGAAATAAAAGAAAGAAAACAAATTTTATTAGAAAATTGTGAAGATTTAAGATTATTATGTAGAGATGTTAAAGAAATGGAAAATAAAGGTTATAATAAAAAAGTATTTTTTTCTTCTGATAGAAGAGAATATAATAGAAAATTAAATGAATTAAAAGCTGGTGTTTTATTAGTTGATAAAGAATTTAATTTTTTAGATTTTGCTAATCAAATTAATCAAAAAGGAAGTTGTGCTTTATGTTTTTATTATTTATTAATTCCATTAGGAATTATATGTTTAATAATAACTGGATTATGGATTTTACAATTTTTTTTTTCTTTTATTTATACTGAAAATGGAAGACCAAAAATTCAATTTATAAGTTATTTTTTATTATATTTAGAAGATCATAATGTTGCATTTTTATCTTTTTTCTTTTTTTCTCTTTTTTGTCTTTATTTATTATTTTGTACAATGAAAGGTAATATTAAATTTGGATTGAGAATTTTTATTTTTAGTGCAGTACATCCTATGAAAAAAGATGAAACTTATATGAATTCTTTTTTATTTAATGTTTCTTTAATTTTAATTAGTTCTGTTTCTGTTACTCAATTTTGTGCTAATGCATTTAGTGATTATGTTACTTTTACTGATATTGATTTAATTTTTGGGGTTCAAATTAAATATTTGAGATTCTTTGTTTTTTTTTATAAAAATTTCCTTTTTGAATATGCTTTTATTATTATTTTTGCTTTGAGTTTTTTATATTTGTTAATTAGACCAAATGATCCTATGACCACTGAAAAAATGTTTGAAGAGAAGGAAAAAAATAAAAAAGAAAAAGAATTTGAATTAGCAAAAGTTGGATAAGAGTAAAAAAAAAATTTAATAAATTAATATCAAAAAAAAACAAAAAAATAAAAAATGATATTTAATTATTAAAAAAGATAATAAATAAAATTAATTTTTTTTTTTTTCATTTTTCAATCCCAAAAAAATGCAAGAAAAATTCATAGGTGAGAATGAATATGAAATGGTAGATACATTACATGAAAAAGATATTATAAAAGATAGTTCTGCTTTTAGTAAATTTTTCTTTTGTTGGGCATATAAAATAATATCTTTAAGCAAGAAAAAATCATTAAAAACAGAACATTTAGGAAAATTAAATGAAGATCTCACAAGCAAAACATTTTTTAATAACATATATGACATATGGGAAAGAAAGAGATATAAAGATATAAAAAAATATCCTTTACTTTGGACATCATTACGTGCAAATCTAATTCCAATTATTATAATTTTCATATGTACTTTTGTAAATTCTGCACTTAACGTTTTATCTTTGTATTTATTTAGAATTTTTATTAAGATTTTTACAGAAAATAAACCTTTAGATACTAAAAATATTTCATTAGGTGTTATGTATCTACTTGTAAGATTAGTTGATTTTATTCTTCAAAGAAAATCTGCTGAATTATTAACAAAAATTGGAGATAAAAGTGGTGTTGAATTAAATTGTTTAGTTTATGATAAATTATTAAAATTATCTCCTAGTGTTGAAGTTAAAAGTGGTCAAATATATAATTATCTTCAAAGTGATTCTCATAAATTATCAAGATTAATGGGTTGTTGTCCAAATATTTTAAATATTCCATTTTTAATTTTTATGTATAATTACTTATTATTTAAATATATGGGAATATCATTTATTTTTGGTTTTATTGTTATGATTATTTTCCTTTATGTTAATTATGTTTACAGAAAGAAATTTTCACTTTACTTAAAATTACATATGAAAAAAAGTGATTTGAGAATGAGAATTACAACAGAAACATTTAATAATTTAAAAGTAATTAAATTATATGGTTGGGATGATGTATTTCAACCAAGAATTGAAAAAGCAAGAAATGAAGAATTAGATGCTTTAGAAAAAAGATACAAAATAACTCAAATATCACAAACTTTATTATGGTTAGCACCAATTGCTATGAGTGTTGCTGCAATAGGAGCTTATCAATTTTTAAATGACTCATTTAAAATTGAAGATATTTTTACAAGTTTAGGTATTTTTGCTTCAATTCAAAATCCAATGAAAAGTCTCCCAACTACATTAGATATTATTTTAGAAACTATTGTTTCATTAGGTAGAATTGAGAAATTTTTATATCAACCTGAAATAAATAAAAAAAATATGATTGTTAATGATCCTGAAACTAAAAAAGCTGATATTGCTATTAAAATACAAAATGGTACTTTTACATGGGGAAAAAAAATAGATTCTTCATATAAACCTGTTTCAGAAAAACAATTTGTGAAAGTTAAAACTTCAGAAAAAGAAAATGTTGAACAACCAAAGAAAGAAGAACATATTGAAATGAGTTCAGTATCAACATCACCTAATGATGAAATATCAACAAAAATAAAAAATGAAATACCAAATAATACTTTATTTGAAAAAGATATAATAGAAGATAAAAATATAATTGAAAAACCAAATGATGAAGAATTAGTTTTAAAAAATATAAATTTAGAAATTAAAAAAGGAGAATTTGTTTGTATTATTGGAGAAGTTGGTTCAGGTAAAACTTCATTAGTTCAAGCAATATTAAATAATTTAATAAGTTTAACACCTCGTTCAACAAAATTAATAGTTAATGGAAGTATAAGTTATGTTTCACAAGAAAGTTGGATTCAAAATACAACAGTACAAAATAATATTTTATTTAGTAGAGATTTAGATGTTGATAAATATGAAAATATTTTAAGATTATGTGAATTAAAACAAGATTTAAGTGTTTTAGTCGGAGGAGATTTTACTGAAATTGGAGAAAAAGGTGTTAATTTAAGTGGAGGACAAAAAGCAAGAATTAGTATTGCACGTGCAATGTATTCTGATGGGGATATTTATATATTTGATGATCCTATTAGTGCTTTAGATGCACATGTTGGTAAAAATATTATGATTAATTGTATTGCTGGTTATTTAAAAAATAAAACTAGAATTTTAGTTACTCATGCTTTACAATATACTTCATTTGCTGATAGGATTATTTATATGAAAAATGGAGAAATTAATTGGGTTGGAAAATATACTGATTTAATTAAAGAAAGTTTCTATGCTGATATTTTAGAAAAAGTTAAAAATATTGAAGAAGAAGCTAAAAAGAAAGATACTAGTAATGGTAGTACTGATAATTCAAGAGAAAATGGAAAAAAAGATAAAGATGCTGATGAAATATCAGTTGGTTCTGTTGGTAGTACAATGAGTTCTGATGCTAAAAAACAAATTAAAAGAATTACTAAAGATGAAGGAAAAGAAACAGGAACAATTGATAAAAAAGTATACTTTGCTTATTTTGAATATATTGGAGGTTTATGTTTAATATTTTCATTATTATTTGCTTTAATATCATGGCAAGTTTTAAGAGTTGGATCTGATATGTGGTTAGGTTATTGGAGTGAACATCAAACTAAAAAAACTAATTTAAAATACTTTTTAATTTATGCTGGTTTAGCTTTGAGTAGTACAATTTTTAATTATGTCAGAACTTATATTATTACTAATGGTTCATTAAAATGTTCTACAAGACTTCATTCAGAAATGATTACTAATTTAATGAATGCACCTATTAATTTATTCCATGATACTATTCCAAAAGGACAAATATTTAATAGATTATCTAAAGATTTACCAACTGTTGATACTTATACTATGTTTTGGTTTATGACTTTAACTTCTTTTGGTTCTTCATTTTTAGGAGCTGTTATTATTTGTTCTATTTATCAACCATATTGCTTATTCTTTGTTCCATTCTTTATTTCTATTTGCTGGTGGTTAAGTAGATTTTATATGAATTGTTCTAGAGAATTAACTAGAATTGAAGGAATATTAAATTCACCTATTTTAAATTTAATAAATGAAACAATACCAGGAACAGCAACAATAAGAGCATATAATTTTGAAAATAAATATATAACAGAATTCCAAAAGAGAGTAGATGAACATTTCAAAGTATTATATTTCTTAAATGGTACACAACAATGGTATTTAATGATGTTAAATTTCTTATCATTTTTATTTTTAGCTGTAATAGTAATATTTACCTTAATGTACAAAGAAACATTTACAGCAAAAGTAATTGGTATTCTATTAACATATTCAATAGTATTACAAGCAGATTTAATAGAATTTCTAAGTTCATTTTCCAATTTTGAAAACACAATGACAAAAATGGAAAGAAGTTTATCATATACACATTTAATAAGTGAGAGACCTCAAAAGACAATAAATGATAATGAAACATGGCCAACAAAAGGTGAGATTGAATTTGTAGATTACAGTGTTAGATATCGTCCAGATACAGAAATAGTATTAAAGAATTTAAATATTCACATTAATCCAGGTGAACATGTTGGAGTAGTTGGTCGTACAGGAAGTGGTAAAAGTACAATAGCATTATGTTTATTTAGAATATTAGAAGCTTATGAAGGAAAAATAATAATTGATGGTATTGACATATCAACTTTAGGTTTAAAAAAATTAAGATCATCATTAACAATTATACCACAAGATGCAACAATAATGGATGGTACATTAAGATATAATATTGATCCAATTGGTCAATTTACTGATCAAAATATTGTTAATGTTATGAATAAAATAGGATTTGAATATATTATTCATAATCATCCTGAAGGTTTAAGTCAAAATATTTCTGAAAATGGTAGTAATTTATCAATTGGGGAAAAACAATTAATTTGTATTACAAGAGCTATTTTGAGAAGAACTAAAATTATTGTTATGGATGAAGCTACTGCAAGTATTGATTTTAAAACTGAGGAAATTATACAAAGGGCTATTAATGAAATTTTAAAGGAATCTACTTTAATTACTATTGCTCATAGAATTAAAACTGTTATTAATTCTGATAAAATTTTAGTTTTGGATGCTGGTGAAGTTATTGAATATGATTCTCCTGATAATTTATTAAAGAATACTAATAGTTTCTTTTATGATTTTTATTCTAAATCACTTCTTTAATTAAATTAATGGAATATTATGTTTTAATTGTTATTTGATAAATAGATAAAATTTAAAAATAGTTTAAATCGATTTGTATTTAATAAAATATTAGTTTGTTAATTTTTTTTTTTATTTTATTTATTTTGTTTAAATGTATTTTATTTTTTTTAAGATTTATTTTACATAAAAGATGATAATTCATCTTCAAATGACATATTTTCACTTTTTTTATATGTGATTGAACTTTCATAATCTTCTAATTCTTTTTTTTCTTCTCTTTTCTTATTTTTTTTTAGCATTTCATATATTTTCTTATCAGCTTCGACTTGAGCTTTAATTTTACTAGGAACAAAATTATAATTTTTTCTATTATTATTACTAAAAGAATTTTTTCTTGAATTATTTCTTAAATTTTTATTTGAAGAAGTAGCTCTATTATTATTATTTCCCATTTTTAACATTTGTAAACCACTTTTAAATTTTAAATTACTTGATGAACTTGAATTTGATAAATTTCTCTTATATCTAATATTTGTATTACTGTTTTTATTTGGTGTTTCTATTAATTTTTTAGTATAACTATTATTATATGTTGTTTTATAATTTGGTTTTTTATTATTATTATTATTAAAAACATTATCTTTTTTAATATTTGTAAATTTATTTTGTTTTGGATATAATATTTCATCTATCATTTTTACTTTTGACATTCTTGTCATTAATGAATCATTATTTGAAATTTCAGTATTTATGTTATTTATTATTTGATTATTATTATTATTATTATTATTATTATTATCTACATCAAATATTGTTTTTGTTTCTCCTTTTCTCCAATTTGAACTTGGTCTATTGTTCGATGAATTTAAATGAGATGTTTGAATTGATTTATTATTTGAAATGTTGTTTAGGTTATTATTTAATTTTTTAAAATTTTTCTTTTTTTTTCTTTCCTCTTCTTCTATCATATCATTTACAAATTCTTCTATGTCTTCTAATGATAATGATGATACTTGGTAATTTTTTCTTAATGTTAATATTGCATATTCAATTAATAAAATTGATAAATTTTTCCATTTACTTTCTGAAAACAAAGCAAGAAAATCTCTTATAATTTTTTTTTTATAAAATTCTTCCATTTTTAATTTAAATATTCAAAATGAAAATTGTAATATTTATTTTAAATAAATTTAAAAAAAAAAAATATTTAAAATTATATATTTGAATTTAATATTTATTCATTTTTTGAAAAAACCATATTTTTAAATTCAATAATAGAATCTAAACATTTTTTAATTTCATCAATTTTAGTATTTAATTGCATATTATTATCATTAATTAATACTTTACAAGCAGAAGGAACTAAATATAAATTTCTATTACTTTCTCTTTTTAATTTTTCATTTAATAATTTCCTTAAATCATCAACCATAATTCCTTTAGCAAAAGTAATTAATTTTCCATTATTCCAAGTATTTAAAATTTGATTTATTGTATTAACAATATAATTGGAATTAATATTATTATTTTCAACTAAGCAATAAATATATCTATAAAAAATAATATTAAAACCTTCAAAATTTGAATAATTATTTTTAAGATTTTTTAATACATTATATATTTCATTTGGTCTAAATTCATCTTTATTATAAATTAATTTGTTTAAACACATTAAAATATATGATTCAACTGATAAAATATATTCATTTGCTGCTTGGAAATGTTTATATGAATTTTGATAATCAAAATTATTTTTGTAATAATAACCTAATGCTAAATTATCCATTTGATTTAAAATATTATTTTCACCAAATAATTCATTTGGTTTATTTATATTTATTGTTGTTATTGTTTCTTCTATTAATTTATTTTTTATTTTTTGATTTAAATTTGATATATTAATAAACTTTATTATATTTTTGAAATTTGAATTTACTTTTTTTATATCAAGTGATAATTCTTCTATATTCTTTTTAAATAAATCAAATGTTAATAATTTCAATTGTTTTAAATCTATTTGATTAAAAGTAGTAGGATAAATTACTTTAATTATATCTAATAAAATAGAAGATATAATATATTGAACATGATGATCACATGAATTATTATTAATTAAATTTCTAGAAAAAGAAAGTATTTTAAATAATTCATTTAAATCATTTTTATTATCATTTTCATCATTTTTAATACACGAATAAATTTTTAAAAGTAAATAATTTAAATCTAAAATTTCAAAATTTTTATCCATAAAGGGAGAAATTTCTTTATAATTTTGTAAATTGTCATTTATTATTTTACCGATAATATTAATTAAATATGGAATATCATTTCTTTCTTCAACTGAAAAAATACATATTTGAATTAATAAATTATACCAATTACAATCTTTAATAAAAATATCTGATTCATTTTCACTTATTTGACCTAATAATGAGAAAATTTTATCGATTTTTTCATTAAACATTACTTTTCCTGAGACACTTATTAATGATTGTTTAAATCTATCTATTTTTGTTTTATTATTCATTTGAGATATTAATAAACCTAACATTGGCATATTATTTAATTTACATTCCTTAATTGCATCTTTTATTTGACCATTTTTTAATGCTAAGATTATTTTTTCTTGAAATTTAGAATTTTTCATTTGTTCTTTTTTTACATTATAATTATTTTTTTGAGTTTCTATTAACCATTCTGTTAATTTTTTTCTTCTTATTTTTTTTACATTTATATTTTCTGAATTTATATTTTCCATATTATTTGACTGTTTTAAATTATCAAAACAATTTAAAAATAAAATTGAGAATAGTTTTAACACAGACATTTCTCTTTCTAATCTATAAATAAAATTCTTTATTAATAATTTATTATTATTATCATTATTTGAATTAAATTCATTTAATAATTGAATTTTTTTATTTTCTAATTCAGATATATAACGAGAAATTAAAGTTGTATAATCATTGACAGTCATTTTATTTATTTTATTTACATTATTAATATTTGTATTAATATCATCAATAATCATATTATTTTCATTTGATTTTTTTAAATTATTATCAATATCATTAACATTAATATTTTTATTATTTAAAATTTCTTCATATAAACTAATATATTTAACAATTGTTGAATTTTTATATTCATCATTTCTAATATCTAAATCATTATTCGGTAAAATTTGTTCTTCTTTAAGATTAATTATATCATCTTTTTTAACAGTAATAAGTGAATTACCATTAATTGATATATTTCTTTTAATACTTTTATCTTCTTTCTTTTCTATATTATTTAAAATATTTCTATCAACTATTTCATTTATTTTTTCAGAAATATGAAAATTTTTAGTATCATCAAAAGAAATAAAATCTTTATTAATTTGAAATTCATCAACTTGATTAATATCATCATTCATTTCTTCATCATTTTCAATTCTTTCATTAATATTAAAAGTATTTAAATTAGAATCATCAAAATGAAAAAATTTTGAATTTTGTTTTGGATTAGTAAAATTAAAAATATATTCTTTTTCTCTATTATTAAAATTTAAATTTTGAATATTTTGATTACTTAAATTATCATCCATAAATCTAAAATTAATATTTTCTTGATTTTGATTTGTATTAATTATATTACCGCCAAAATTATTAGAAATACTTTGATCATTATCTAAAATAATTTTTTCATCCTGCATTAAATTTGATCTATCATGTATTTTTTTTTGTTCTTCTTTTTCAATTAATTGTTGAACATTTATATTTGAAAAAGAATTTAATTTAATTTCCAAAATTTTTCTATTATCTCCAACAATTTCACCATTTAAATTAATTAAAATAATTTGATTTTCATTTAATAATTTTTCATATCTTTCATTAAGAAAAAAGCAAATAATAATAGTAGGTTCAGTAAATTGATAAGTACAACATTGTTTAATTTCATCATTGAATTTTACACTCATTTCATCAAGAGTTAAACAATGAAATAAATCTATATTTGATATGTTAAAAAAACCTTGTAAAATTATATATCCAAAAGTATTCTCAAAACGTAATTGACGAACATTTGAATAATTTACTCCCTCATTATATAATTGGTTATTTATATATATTGTTAATTCTCTTGCTACGTTATTATTTTCTTGTCGTAAACCATTAAAGTCAAATTTAACCATTTTTTTATTTTTTATTAAATGATTAAATTAATAAAAATATTTTTTTTAAGAAATTATTTAATTGAAAAAAATAATAAATTTTATAGAATGTCTGCTTTAATAAATTATATTCCTCTATGTTTAATTCTTTTAATATCTCGATTAGTTTTAAATTTATATTTATTAATATAAATTCTTATTTTAAATTCTCAATTTTAAAATCATAAAAAAAAGAATATTTTTTAATTATTAATGAATATATAAGTAATTATAAACAAATATTTATGTAAAAAAAATAAAAACCAAAATAAAAAAAAAATATTAAAAATATTAATAAAACTTCTTTTAAAAAAATAAAAAAATGCAAAAAAGTATAGATTTTGATGATGGATCAGATGAATTTCATGTAAAAGACTATAAACAATCAGCAATAAATGCATATTGGGAAAGATGGTTAATATTTAAAAAAAAAAGATCAAAAGACTTTCAAACAGAATTAAGAAAGCATCTTCCTCCATATTTTGATGCAAATGTAAATAAAATAAATGAATTTTCAATGAGAGAAAATGTATTTGATCCACCATGTCCACAAGAATTTTTAGAGCATTTATTAAATGGAGTAATATTAAGAAATGAATTAGGATTATATAGAAGTAGATATTTTTTTTATAAAGAATTACAACAATTACTAATTGAATTTTTAAAATTATTTTATTTCAGAATGGATACTATAATTGATATATTTCAAACAAATACAAAATTATCTGTTTCTAAAGAAAAATATCCTAGAATTGTTGTTAAATGTTCTAATTGTAATTTTTATGTTTTTATTGATATTCATTGTACTTATTGTGAAAATGAATTTTATTGTGATGAAAGTTGTAAGAAAATACATTGGGAAAAACATAGGAAAAATTGTGTTAATTGTTTAATTAAATTACCTAAAATTATTGATCCTTTGAGAATTGAAGTTCATTTAAGTTCAACTAGTTTTGGTGAAGAAATTGAAATTTATAATGAACATAATATGAAATTTAGTAAAATGATGAAAGGACAAATTTTATTGGCTTTTCTTTATAAAAGTTTAAGAAAAGATAGATGGTTTAGAAATAATAATTATTTATTTGAAGAAAAAATTGATAATAGTTATATTATTATTAAAAGAGATAAAAAAAATAAAAGAGATAATTATGATAAGAATCTTAATAAAGATAAAGATTCTCATGAGAAAAAAGATTTTATTTATAAGTTAAATCCTTTACATAAAGAAAAATATGATGAAGATGAATTTAGAGATTTATTAAAATTATCTGTTTTACAAGAGTTAAAATTAAATTTTTATAAACTTGGTGCTTTATTAATTGATATTTTATGTGAACAACATAGTGATTTTTTCAAGTATATCATTATTTTTTCATTTCCTTAATTTTTTTACTTTATTTAAAATAAAGTTATTTTTTTTTACTATTTGAATTATATATAAAAAATAATTATAATATTATTATTAGTTTTTATAATTATTCCGACATTTTAAATAATAATATATTTAAAGTTATTACTCTAATAAATAAATAATACAGAATTAAATTTGAAAAAAAAAATGAATTCAAAAGAAAATGGGTTAGATTTCATTCAAGACATAATTATAAATTTAGAAAATACTTATAAATCACCAGAAAAAGATATAAGAAGAAAATCAGAAAAATTTTTAAAAGAAGCTGAAAAAGATATATTAAACTATTTTCCAATAGCTTTAGAAGTAATTAAATCAAATCAACTTTCAAAAGAATTAAACAATTCTTTAGTTATATATATGAGAAATACAATAATAAATAAAAAAAATAGTAAAGAATTATCAGAAGAATTTATAATAAATTTATTAAAAATAATAGTAGATTGTATTTTAGATATTTCATATCCAGATAATTGTTTAAAAGAAATGAATAAATGTTTTGAAGAATTAATAGCATATAATATAATAGAAAAAAATCCAAAAATTATAGAAGAATTAATGGAAATTTTTAATAATAAAATAAAAGAAAATGCAATAAATCCTTTATCTTATAAAGGACTTGGATATATATTTGAAAATATTTTATGTTCATCATCAACTGATGAAAAAAATGCAGATTCTATTATTTCAATGCAATTAAATTCAACAGATATTATGATAAATAAAATTATAAATATATTAAGAAATATACAAATAAATAATGAAAGTGATAGACAAAAAGTTTCTCTTTTATTAGATGAAATAAAAGTTCTATTTAGTTTATTATTAAATATTTCAGTTCATTCACAAAAAACTTTTAAAAATTCAGATAAATTTAAAGATTTATTAACTGGTATTTTTTGTGAATATGGAATTCAAATGATGGATATTAATTTTGAAGATAAAAATGATATTGGTTTTAAAATGAAAACTAAAATATTAAAATTTGTAATATCAACAATTTCATTATTACCAAATTTTATTCAAAATAAAGATTTATTATTTCGACATCAAAAATTAATTAAATATTGTATAAATACTTTAGAAACTCCTGGTACAATAAATAAAATAATTGGAAATACTTACTTTGAAAAATATGCTGAACAAATGATACTTTATTTAAAAAAAATAGGTTTTAGTGATTCATTTAAATTAGATTTTGAAAAATATTTATTAATATTAACAAAAAAAATAGTAATACCTCTTTTAGTTTCAAGTGAAAATGAATATGCTGATATTGAAGATGATGAAGAAGGTAATAATTATGCAAATTATATTTATGATATTGTCTTAACGCGAAAATCAAAAAATTTAAATGTTTCAATTAGTAAATTTTTATATTTTGGAAGTAAATCAGAAAATTATTTAAAATTCTTATTAGAATATTCAATTAATTGTATTCAATTAACAATTGGAATTAAATTTGAACAAATTTGTAATCCTAATATTGTAAATTTAAATGAAGATTATATGCTTGTTAATAAAAATATTAATGAAGTTATGAGAATTGAAACTTGTTTTATGGTTCTTTGTATTTTATCTAAAAGAATTATTAAATCAGAAAATCAAAATGAATATATTCAAATATTAATTAAATTTATTCAAGAAAATTTGAATTTATTATCTAATTTTATTAATCAATTTTCATTAATTAAAGAAAGAGTTTGTTTATTTTTTTCAATATATATAACTCAATTTTTAGATAATAATATAAATTCAGAAATATTTAAAAATATTTTTGATTTTTTATTTTTTAATATATTCAATGAAGGAAAACCAGTAGGAAAATATGAATCTTTTGAAGCAATAAAAAAAGCAATAACTCATAAATTATTTAATAATAATATGTTAGATAAAATAATTGAAAAATATTCAATTAAATTTATTTCATATATTGTTCAAGCAAAAAATCCACTTTATTTTGAAATTTTATCTCAAATTTCAGAATCAATTAAAAATGAAGATATGTTATATGAATTATTAAATACTTTATTTAATAGAGTTATTAAAGAAATTTCTCCAAGAAGATTATCACATAATACAACTGATATGAAAGTTGAAGGAATTTTAACTAATAATTATAAAGCTATTATAAATAAATGTTTTGAAGTTATTAGATCTATTTTTAATAATGAATTATTTATTATTAAATATTATTCTAAAATTGAAGAAATGATATTTCCTTTATTAAAATATATGAGATATCCTAATAAAATTGATTTTGATGATGATATTGTAATTATAATTACTATTATTATTAAAATATTAAAAAAAATTCCTCCAATTGCTATTAATTTATTACCTGATTTACCTAAATATTTAAGAAAAAATAAAGGAATGAATTTATTATTATATGAATTAATTAATCAATATATTATAAATGATAATGAGAACTTATTAATTAAAGAAGAAAACTCGAAAGTTTTTTTTAAATTATTTAAAAAAAGTTTTGCAAAAGAAAATGATGAAATAAGTTATTATTTAGCGGTATTAATAGCGCAAATTTGGTTTACTATATCAAATAATATTCCAACTAAAATAATAATAGATATTATTTTATTTTCTTTAGATAGATTACATAATATTTTATTAAATGAAAAAAGTAATCATAGTGATATGTCAATTTCAATAAATCAACAATCTTTATCAATGAGTATAATAACTTTATTATTTTGTTCATTTATAAATTATCCTTTAATATCTTGTAATAATATAAAATTTGAAGAATTAATTCATTATACTCAATATCAACTTGCATATGATATTTATTCTCCTTATCAAGTTAAATTATTAATTCTTGGTGTTTGTTCTTTAATTAGAAATGAAAAAATATTAGAAAATTTTCAAAATATAATTCCTTCATTTTTAAATATTTCATTTCGTTTTTTAAAAAATTTAAAAAAATATGAATCTAATTCTTTAAAAATAATAGAAAATAACAAAATAAGAAAAAACTTAATTGAAGAAGATGATAATGAAGAAGAAAATGAATATGAAAATGATAATGAAGAAGAAGAAATGACTTTAGAAATAGTTGATGATGAAAATAAAATATATGAAGAAAGAGAAAATATAAAACAAGATACAATTTATCAATTTAAAGAAATTGATTGTAGAACAATTAATCCAATTAAAAATTTTGATGAATATAAAATATTTAAAGAAAGTATTGAAATAATAAAAAATAAACAATGTGATATTTTAAATAAATGGATGGGAAATTTAAGTGAAGAAGAAATGAAAATTTTTTCTGATATTATTGCAACAATTAGAATAAATATTCAAAATGGAAAAAATAATATTGATGTACCTAGAAAATTAGTAAAGATTAAAAAATCAGAAAATAAAATTTAATTAATAGATTATAAATAAATTATATAGTTTCTTTCATCATTATATAAGATATTCAATAAATTTATTTTTTAATTTATTTATATTCATTTAATGAATGAAGATTATTTCTTATTTAAATTGAAATCTTCTCTAAAGATATTTTTAAATTATATTATTTTTTATCTTTTTAAAAAAAGAGTTTTTTAAAATTAAAAAAAATAAATAAATAAAAAAAATTATAAAAAATCTTTTTAATCAATTATCATATCTATTAGAAATTTCTCTTGAAAAATGAGAATAATTATTATTATAATTAAAATTATTATGTAAAGAAGATTCTCTTAAAGAATCAACGAAAAATTTTCTAAAATTAATTCCACTTTTTTCTAATTCAATTGGTTCAAAAATATTTCTATTTTCATCTTCATAATCAACATAAATTAAACCTAATAAATTAGATTTTGCTAATTCAATATTAGAATAAGATTCACTTCTATTTTCTTTTATTTTTTCTTTCATTTGATTTAATTTAAAATTATTTAAAGATTCAATTATAAATGCTTTCATATCATTACTACAATGTATATTATCTAAATTTTCATTTTCAATTGGAACTTCATTTTTTGCTAAGTCTTTTAAAAAGTTATCATTCATTTCTTCTTCTTCTTTTGTTAATTTTGGTTTATTTTCTTCTCCAAATGTTCTTATTAAATAATCTAAATATCTTTGTCTTAACATTTTATATGAATTCTCTTCTTCTAATTTTGTTTGACTTGTTATTTTCTTTTCTAAATTATTTACTGGAATTTTATTTATATTATATTTATTATTATTGTTTTCATGTTTATTTTTTTTATTTGAATTTGAATTAATTTTTGAATTAAATTTTGGTGTATTATTTATTATATTATTTTTTATTGGTGACATAATTGGTTTTGATTTACTTTTTTTAAAAGTTTTATTATTATTATTATTCATATTAAATTCATTAGTATTATTTATATTATTATTAAAATCGAAATTTTTTTGATAATCAGTTTCTTGAATATAATTATATTCATCTTTTAAATTATTATTATTAATATTATTATTGTGATTTAAATTATTATTTTGAGTGTTTATATTTCTTTTAGAATTTTCATTTATTATTACTTTTTGAGTTGAAAATGAATGATTATTATTTATTTGTGAGTTATTTTGAAATGATGATGAAATATCTTGTCCTGATTTTTCTTTTTTTACTTGTTCTATTATTTTAAAATTCTTTTTATTTTGTGATGGTGGTAAATTATTTTTTAAATAATTAGTTTTTTTTTTAAATAATCCTTGGAAATTTTCAAGGAATTTTTCATTTGTTTTACTATTATTATTCATTTTTTGAACTGAAATTTTCTTAATTGGAAATTCTTTATTTTTTAAATTTTTAGAAGGATTTTCTTGACTTTTTAATCTATTTAATTTCTTTTTATGGGGAATATAATTTTTTTCATTATTATTATTTTCACTATTAATATTTTCAGTATTTAAATTATTAATTAATTCATTATTATTAACATCATCTGAAACAACATTTCCTTTAACTTTTAATATTTGGGAATTTCTTAATAGATTTGATTGTGAATCTTTAAATGATTCATCTTCTTCTTTTATATCTTCCATATTATTATTTCCTTCTATTATATAATATATTGATGAATCATCACTATTACTATTATTTGTTGAATTTTGATTTTCATTCATTTCTTTTAATAATTTCTTTAATTCTTCTAAATTTTTCACTTTTATTATTTTCTTTTGTTTTGTTGTTTTTATTTTGTCAAAAACTTTTTTTTGATTGTTATTTAAATTATTAGAATCTTGATTTTTTTTTTTATTTTTTTTCATATCTTTATAACTATTTTTATTTCTAATACCTTTTTTAAAATTATCTTCATTTTCTAAATCATCTAACTTTAATTTTTCTCCTTTTGGTTGACTATAATTATTACCAATTGTAGTATCAACTCCAGTAGAATTAATAATATTAAAAGGATCATTTTTTAATAAATTATTTGATGCTAGTTCATTAGTAAATGGATTAAATTTATTAAATACAATATTATTATTATTATTATTAATATGACTATTTGAAATATTATTTAAATTTAAATTCTTATTATCTCTATTTGATTTATAATTAAAAATAAAATTATTAGTACTTCCTTCTAATTCTTTTGGTTCAAATTCAAATTTTCTTGAAGATGAACTTATATCAAAATCATTATTAATATGTTTCATTCCATTATTTGAACTTAACATATTATCAATATGAGTATTTTTTATTTTTGGAATATTAAAATTATTATAATTTAAAGTATTATTTTTTTTATTTGAATTATGTGATTCTTTTAATGATTCATTATTTTCTTCTTCTACTTCTAATATTCTTTCTATTTTTTTATTATTTTTTTCATTCCATTTATTATTTATTTTTGTTATTTTATCTTCATTTACTTCTAAAACTGTTTCTACTTCGTCTTCATCATCAAAACTAAAGTCTTTTCTTTTTGAAATTTTCATATCATCTTCTTCACTAAATGAATCTTCTAAATCATTTAAATTTGTATTAATTGTTTTTTTTTCTGTATCATTTTTTATTACTGAAAATTTAAGAGAATTTTCTAATGAAGTTTCTAAATTATTATTATTATTATTTTTATTTGGAGATTTATTTAATATTTTATTTGTATTGTTATAGGTATTTATAATATTATTTTCATTTGATGATGATGTTAAATTTAAGTTATTTGTTTTTGATATTACTTCATTTTTATTTAATTCATTTTTTTCTATTGAATTTATATTTTTAATTCTTTCAGAATTATAATTTATATTTTTAATCTTCTCTTTTTCATTGATATTATTTGTATTATTATTATTAGTATTTTTATTTTTATTTAATTCTGAATTTTTCTTTTCAAGAAAACTAAATATACCAGGTTTTAGAAGATTTGAATTTTTTTGTTTTATTTCTTTTTTATTTAATGATAAATTTAAATTTGAAGATAAATTTTGACTTAATTTTTTATTCATTGTATTATTATTATTATTATACAATAATTCAGGAATTAATTTTTTGTCTAATTGTTTTATTTCATTATTTTTATCTTTATTTCCTTTTTTAATATTTAAATTTTGTTTTATATCATTTAAATTATTTTGATTTTTATAACTATTTATAGTCAAATTTTCTTGAATTAATTGATTCTTAGAAGATAAAGATTGTTTTTCATTATTTGTAATTTCTTTTTTTTCATTTTTAAATTCTTTATTTTCTAAATTGTCATTTTCTTCAATTTCAAAATCAAAATTTGATTCTTTATTTTCATTATTGTTAATTTGTTTTAAATTTTCATTTATTTTTTCATCAAATTGTATTGAAGGTTTTCCACTTTTTAATATTAAATTAATATTATTTTCTCTTTCATTTTCTTTTGAATCTAATTTTGTTTCTTTTTTTGTATCTATATTAATATTATTGTCATTATTTCCTTCTATGATTTTATCTTTTTTATCATTTGAATTTTCTTTATTTAAATCAAGATTATTATTTATATCTTTTTTATTAATTATATTAAAATCATTTATTTCATTTTCTATAATTATATTTTGTTTATCAATTTTTTTATCTTTAATTACATTTGAATTATCCTCTTGATTTATTAAATCTTGTTTATCTTGTTTCAAATCCCTAATTTCATTTTTTTTATCATTTTGATTTGTTTTTTCATCATTAATACTAAATTTATTTTTATTGTTTTGCTCATTTTTCTTTTCTTCATTGTCTTTTTTAGATTTCTCACTTTTATTTTCTTTATTATTTTCATTAATTAAATTATAATCAATTATTTCTTTTTTAATTAATTCTTTTTTATTTATATTATTTTCATGATTTAAAATCATATTTTCTATATTATGATTTTCTTCTTTATTTATTTTATTCAAGTTTAATATTTGATCATTTTTATTTTTAATATTATTTTGATTTAATGTTTCTTTAATAATTTCTTTTTTACTATTATCATTTATATCTGTTTCATTTATTTCTTTTTGTTCTATTTTATCTATTTCATTTAAAATATTTGTGACCATTATATTTTCTTTTGATTGATTATTATTAATTAAATCATCATTCTTATGATTATTAACTTCTTTTTTATTTAATTTTGAATCTAAATTATTTGTTTCTAATATTTTAGTGTTCTGATTTTCATTAATATTAATTTCTTCTTTATTAATTATTTCTAGAAATTTTTCTTTTTGATTAGTTTTTTCATTTTTGATTTCTTTTTCATTTACATTAGTTTTATCTTTAAATTCAGATTTAATATCTTGGTTAAATGAATTTGAATTTGTTTCATTTTTTATATTTTTTGGTAATACGTTTTGATTATTTTGAACATCATTATTATTTTCAATTTTATTTAGTTCATTTTCAAATTTTTCTTTATCTTCTTTTTTTTTATTATATATTGCAATATTTTTTTCATTTTTTAATTTAGCATTTTTCTTTCTATTATTTTCAAAATTATCAATTTTGGATTCTTTATATTGATAAATAGGAGTGACTTCTTTATATAATTCTTCTTTTTCATTATTTTCTGAATCATCTTTAGGTTTTTCATTTAAATTCCATTTGATTTCTTTTTTCATTATAGGTTTCATATTATAATTTATTTCTTGATTATTCTTTTCAATTTTATCTTCTTCTTTAGTTTTAATTTCCTTTGTTTCAAATTTATCGTCTTCTTTATTATTATTTGTTTCTTTAATAATAAATTTATCTTCTTCTTTATTATTATTTGTTTCTTTTATAATAAATTTATCTTCTTCTTTATTTTTAATTTCCTTTGTTTCAAATTTATCTTCTTCTTTATTATTATTTGTTTCTTTTATAATAAATTTATCTTCTTCTTTATTTTTAATTTCCTTTGTTTCAAATTTATCTT
>JAEEGK010007864.1_pt1 | contig 25368 bp, 17 predicted proteins | sample 8958771 | NCBI WGS metagenome assembly JAEEGK01 (sample SAMN16246547, study PRJNA631951) | gut metagenome | biome: gut microbiome; feature: rumen; material: SC-attached | host: Bos | place: Iran: Karaj | collected 2018-10
TTAATTTCTCTTTCTTCAAAATCTAAAATTTTTTTAATATACTTTTTTTCTATATTTAACTGATTATAAGTAATATAATTTAAAAACTTTTAATTTCATTAATATTATCAAAAGGCCTATTTAATCTACAAATTAAATCTCCCCTAAATACAATAAAATCTAAAAAAAAAAAATTAGGATGAATATTATTCATAATATATTCAAAATTATTATTTCTTTTTTTAGGAAAATAATAACCTGCACTATGAGAATTAATAAATATCATATTAATATTAATTAAAGTAAAACAAATTCCAATTGCTCCTTTATTTCTTAAACATTATTTTCTCCTGTTTTTATTGCATTATATTTAATAAAGTAAATATATTTTCTTATTTTTTTTTACAAATATCATTATATAAATTGCTGCTAAAAAGATGATAATATTTCATATTCATTACTGAAAAATATTTTTATTTGATTTTCCCATATTTATTTATTTGAATGAAATAAACTTTTAAATATACTTTTTAAATATTCTTGTGAATCAATTACATATATGCAAAATTTTTTTCTTTGTGTTTTCTAGAAAATCTTTCAATTCTTTTATTGATGGAGTTTGAATATCCATATTCCATGTTACACAACATATTTTTTTTTCTATTTCCATTTATTTACTTTTTAAAATTGATTTTTTTTTTTTTTATTTTTTTTTTAATGAATTTTGAATTTTTTTATATTTTTTTTATTTGATTTTTTTATTATGCTTTAAGTTTTTTTGATTTAAATATATTATTTTTTATTTTATTTTCAAATAATATTATGTCAAATTTACCAACAACTGATATAAATGAAAGATATTTTGATCATTATGGAAAGAATCATACATATCAATTTGTTTCCTATCATGATAAATATATATCATTATTATTTATATTATTTTTTTGTTTTGGTTTCTTAGCATATTTTTTATTTAATCTTTCAAAGAAATTTTTATTAAATGGAGAAAAATTTTTTGATTCAAAAGCAATAAGTCAAAAATATAGTATAACAAAAAATTTATCAATAGCATGTTTATTACGTTGTGCATCAGTAATTTATATAATAATATGTGAAAATAAGACAGGATATGATATTTTATCTTTTTTTAATTATTTATGTCATATAATACCAAGTTTTATTTTCATAACAATTTTTTATTATTATATTCAATTCTTAATAGAAAAATATTATGAAATGATAACAAAAAAAAATCAAATTTTTTTTGCACCAACAATTCAATTTTTTCTTTATTTAATATATGCAATAGTATCATTAATAGGAGTAGCATGTTTAAGTACAAGAAAATTTAAAGTATTTTATTATATGTCAGATTGTATCTTATGTATATTATGTATGATTTTAGGTACAATTTACTTAATTTATGGATGTAAAATTGCAAGTTATTATTCAAATTATACCTATTTAGATTCTCAAGAAAAATTTTTAATATATCAAAGAATTGTTTTAATTTCTTCTATTGTTGGTTCTACTCATTTAATAAGAGGTTTTATTAATTTTTTTATATCTATTGGTTGGTTCAAAGAAATATATCCTACTTTTATGGAAGTTAATGTTTGGGATTCTTTAGTTTTTTTTACTTGTGAATGTATTTCTGCTTTAGTTATTGGATTTTCTAAAAAAGAAAAAAAAAGAGATGTTATTGAAAGTGATATTGAAAATTTTGAATTTAGTACTGGGAGTAATAAAAAAATTGTTAAAGGTCGAATAGGAAGTTTAAGTAATAAAAGTTCTATGAAAGATAATACTTATGTTTCTGATTTGGAAGATCCTTTGTTGAATAAGTTTGAAAATGAAAAAAAGTATTCTAAGGATAATTAGATATATTTTATATTTTTTTTTAGTTTTTTTTTATAATGAGTTTTTATTTTTTGAGTTTTTGTTTTGACTTTGAGTTATTTATTTTTTTTAAATTATTTTTATTTATTTTTTTTATTATTTAAATATGAGTAAATATTCTTCAAATGAAATATTATTTTTTAAACAACTTTTAATTGATAATGATATTAGAATTGATGGAAGGGATAAAATGGAAATTAGAAAATATAATATAACATATGATATAATTCAGTCATGTTTATCAAGTTTAAAAATAACTTATAATAATTCAAAAAACGAAATAATTTTTGCAATTAAAGGAGAAGTAATACATTTATCAGATGTAAATAAAGAAAATAAATTAATAAATATTGCAATTGATTCAATGAATAAATTAAATGATGAAAATATAAAAATAAAAACACAATTAGAGAATTTAATTCAAAGTTTATTAATATCTCAATTAGAATATAATAGTTTAAAAGTAGAGAAATCAAAACCAGAAATGATTTGGAAAATATATATTGATATTTTTATATTTGATGAATTAAAAATAAGTTTATTTCAATTATTAACAATAGGAATAAAAGAAGCATTAATAAAAATAAAATTACCAAAAATAATAACATTTTATAATGATTTAACTAAAAATTATGAATATGATTTAAAATCAAATTATGAAGAATTAACAGATGAAGAAAGTGAATATCAAATTAAAATTAATATTCCAAATGTTTATTGTTTTGCAATATTAAATAATTTATTATTTTTAGATCCTGTTGATGAAGAATTATGTATAACTAATTCTATCATTTTTATTAGTGAAATTGATAAAGAAATATTAAATATTCAATCAATTGGTTCTAGTGTTGATCCTCTTATTTATGTAGATTTAGGAAATATAATAAAAACAATTAAGTAAAAAAAATATTTAGAAAAATTTCAAAAAAATAATTTTTTTTAAAATTAATTTAAATACTTTAATATATATATATACAATTCAATAAATCAATATTTTTAATTAAAAATTTTCAATGAGTGAAGAAGAATATGTAGTTGAAGAAATAGTAGGAAAAATAATTGAAGATGGAATTGAATTTTATTATGTTAAATGGAAAGATTATCCTGAAGAAGAAATCACTTGGGAACCTAAAAATCACTTTAAAGACTTAACTCCGATTGAAGAATATGAAAATAAAAAAAAAGAATAAAAAAATATTAGAAAAAAAAGAAAAGGAAAAAGAATTTTTAAATGGAAAAGATAATAACTCAGATAATAATTTATTTTTGAATAAAAAAAGGAAAAATAACCTTAATAATATAATAAATTCAGAAGAAGAAAATAATAAAAAAAATGAAAAAGAAGGAATTTTAGGTATAAATTCAGTAAAAAAAATTAAAAATGTTTATCAAAATAATGATGATAAAAAAATCCTTTTTTTAATAGAAATTGAAAATGAAAAAGGAAATGAATTAATTAAAGATAATATTTTTATGTTGAAGATTTAATTAAATTAGAACCTGAATTAATTGCAAGATATTTAATGGAAAAATGTTCTTTTAAATCTAAATAAAGTAAAATAAATTATTTTTTTCTTATTTAATATTTTAATATTATCATTTAAATTTATAAATTTAAATTATAATATAATAATTATCATTATTATATTAAAAAAAAGATTTATTTTTTCTTAAAAAAATCTCTATAATCATTTGAAGGAATAATAATATCAGATATCCCTCCAATTGAAGTTGAATTTTGAATATTTAATTTATATAAATTATTCTCAAGATCATTTTCATTATTATTTTTATTATTTTCAATTTTTATTAATTTTTCTAACAATTCTTGATTTTTAAATATATCAGGGGTATCATTACACTCCTTATCAATATATTCTAATTTATTATTTTCTTTATCATTTTCATTTTCTATTATTTCTTCTTCAGATGTTACTGAATTTATTTTATTTTCATTTTTTTGATTAATTAAATTATCTATCCTTTCAGTATTATCTGGAGTAACACTAAATGATTTTTCATTTTTATTTATTATTTGAATTGGAATTTCATTTTCTAAATTCTTATTTACATAATTATTGATATTTAAATATTGATTATAATAATTATTATTATTAAATTGATTTAATTTCATCATTAAAAATCTTTTTTCTTTTTCAATTTGATTTCTTCTTCCTGCTTCTTGAATAATAATTTTTTTATTATTATTATATTTATTAAAACCCTTATTCTTTTTGTGTTTATATTTATTTATATTAGGTTGAAAAGAAGGAACTGATAATAAATCTCTCATTTTTTGTCTTTCTTCATGTTCATTTTTATCATTATATAATCTTTCAAAAATATCTTTTTCAAAATAATCATTTTCTTTATTTAATCTTTTAATTATTTTTTGACTATTATTATTTATTTTTGGTATAAAATCATAAATTTCTTCATTTTTATTATCTTGATAAATTTTAGCAACTTTTCTTTTATATAAAATATCATCTTTCCATTTTAATTGATTTTCTATAAAAGTTTCCCAATCTTCTTTATTATATTTTTTATTATGTTTACTTTTCAAAAGTTCATTTTCATATTCAAATATTTTCTTTTTATTTTTTTCTTCATTTAATAATATTTTTGTTAAATGTTGATTATGAATTTGACAAGCTCTTTCAAATAAAGGAATATAATTTCCTTTTTTTTGAATTATTATATCTGAAATTGGATTTAAACCAGGAGATTCTTTCATTAAATTAATTTCTTCTTGAATTAATTTTTGTCGCTTTGCATCTAATAATTTATTTTTATAATTTAAATGTTTCATTTCTCTATCATAAATGTTTTTTCTTTTATGTGAAATTGATTTTAAATTATTTGTTATATTTGCATCACATGATATATTAGTATCTAAAAATTCATCTTCTTCATTTTCTTCAATTTCAGGTTCAATGTATTGAATTTTATTATTTTCATCTTCATTATTTTCTTTAGTGATAAATATTTGATTTGTATTTATGATATTATCATTATTTTCTTTTATTGTTGAAATTGGTGTTACTGTTGTTATGTTATCATTAATTGAATAATCAGTTTTTATTATATTAAGATTATCATGATTTTTTATTTTGTTATTTATTTTATTTATTTTTAGATTTTCTTCATTATTGAAAATTTTATTTGTTTGAATTAATATTTTATCTTCTTCATTTATATTATTTATTTTTGGCATTTCTTCATTTTCAATATTGAAATCTTCAATTTCTTCATTTGAATAATTTTTATTTTCATCATTTTCTTCTTTTATTTTACTAAAATTTTCTTTTTCTTTCATATCAATTGATTTAATATTATCATTTGAAATTTTATTATCTTCACTTTCTATATTATTATCATTATTTAAATCATTTTTTGGAAAATCTTTTAAATTGATTTCTTCAATATTATCTTCAATAATTTCTTTACTTGAATTGTTTTTCACTTTAATTGAATTATAATTTATTTCAATTGATTGATTTGTATTATCAATTATATTTTTTTTACTATTACTATTCATATTTTCTTCAGGAATATTTTCTAAATTTTGATAATTTAATCTTAATCTTGCCATTTGATCAGCTAAAATTTTTAATTTATCAAAACCATTTTCATTTTCCATAAAAAAAGTTTTTATTTTTTCTTTATTTTTTTATTTATATAATTATTTTAAATGAAAGCAATAACTCATAATTTATTATTTTGTAATAAAAATACTTGTATTAATAATGAAAAGAATTTTCCTTTATTAATAAAATCTACTAAAACTGAATTTATTACTTTAGAAAAAGATGATATAAGAACTAAAAGTATGTTTAAAAAATTAGATAAAAATTGTTTAAATGAATGGTGTAAAAATTTAAATGTTTATAAATATGATTTAACTTTACAAATTGAGGAATTAGAAAAAAATGAAGATTTTTATACTTATTTACATCATATTTTATTTGAAATTCAAATTGATGAAGGTTCTTTAGTTTGTTTAAATTGTAATAGAGAATATGAAATTAAAAATGGAATTCCTGATTTTGTTTTAAAAGATGATGAACTCTAATAAAAATATATTATTTTTATTCAATTTTTTTTGTTTTTGATTTTATCTTTTTTTTAATATAAAAAATTTTAAATTTTTAATTGTTTATAAAAATTCTTTTAAATTTTATTATTTCAAATTTAATTAATGGAAAAACAAAATAATAAATATGGTACATTTAAATACCATTTTATTCAAATATTAAAAAGTTTTCCTAGATCAAAAGTTGTTTTTTCATTAATAATTCTTATAAAATTTATTCCAATGTTTATAGTATCACATGATTGGAAAATTTCAAAAAATTCAGGAATATCATTTTGGGTAAGAAAATTTTCTTTAGCAGAAATTATAAATGATTTTAAAAATATATATTTCTTATATTCTTTATTATATATTTATTCATTTTTAAGTTCAATTTCAATTATTTTATCAATTTATCAAATATATTCTCGTAAATATAATGAAAATTATATTTGTTATATTCAATATTTATCTTTAATTTTAAATTATATGTTAAGTTCTTATTATTTATCTATTTTTATAGAAATTATTTTTGATGAAAGATCTAAAACTGATATTCCTAAAATATTGTTTTATTTTTCACTTTTTTTGATTGGATTAAATTTTCTTTTTATGTGTTTTTGTGAAATATTCATTTCTAGTTTAATTATACAAGAACCTTTTTTTATTGATAATTATTCAATATTTACTAATGTTTTAGGAAAAGTAAATTTAACTTTTTTTTTTATTACATTAATTCAAATTATTGTTCAACTAGAATTCCATTTAAAGCAGAAAAATATAATAATAGTAAAAACAATATCAAGAATTTGTATTTGTATAATTTATTTATATTATTTTATTTCACATAATAAATTTTATTATAGATATTATATTGAAATTGGATTAAGATTTTATTATTCATTGAATTTTTCTTCAATTTTAATTGAATTTTTTGGTTTAATTGAATATTACAAAAGTAAAACTTTTATTTTACAAGAAGATAAAGCAATTTTATATATAAAATTATTTGTTGAAATTGCTTTAAGTGTTATATTTACAAATGTTTTTTTCAGACTTGATTATAAATATATTAAAGCAAATGTAGTTAAATTTAATTCCAAATCTCAAGAGTCTTATACAATTCATATAATAAAAATGTTAAATATTATATATTATATGGATAGAATATCTGATTTTAAAATTATAATGAATGAATTGAATAATTCTTTAAAAAATAGAATACATACTCCAAGATGTAAAGAAGATATTAAATGCTTTTATTGTCATATATATAATCCTACAGACTTTAATAGAGAAATAAATGAATATATTTCATTATCAAAAAATAAAATTGATAATATTCCAGTTCATAAATATTTAGAAGAAAAATGTCCTTTATTTCATAATTTTTTAGTTAATGAACTTACTAATTATGAAAATATTCATCATCAATGGAAAAATTATTTTATTGCTATTTCTATTATTATTACACATTTTTATGTTTTTAAAAGTAATTTTATTAAATGCTTATATCTTATTGAAAAAATAAAAGGAATAAAAGAGAATCAAATAAATTTAATTACTAAATTACAATTAGATATAATGCAAAGAAAAATAATAGAAAGTTATCAAAAAGAAAAATATTTAGAAAAAAGAAAATTAGTTTATTTATCAAAAACTCAAAGAAAAAAAATAAAAAACACAGAAATATTTACAGCTAATTTTAATTCAATAAATAAATTAATATTAATAGAAAAAGATATAAAATTCATTTTAAATAAATATCGTTTAATAATGAAAAATTTTTACGAAGAAGAAATATCATTTAAAAGATATTCAGATTTAATAACAGATTTTGCATTACAATATAAGAATTATACTTATAATTTAAATAAATTATTCAGTAGAACAAAATGTAGTATTTTATATCCAATGAATAAAATTACAACTTTTTTTGAATTTTTAACAAGAGAAATACCAAAAGAATTAAATACACCAATTAGTAATTTTTTTTCAAATCAAGTATCATCATTAATTCATACCGAAAAAGAAGAATATATTTTTATAATATATATTCAAATAATAAATGAAATACCAAAATTAAAAATAAAATATATTTCAGATGATTTAAGAAGAAAATTACGTTATTCAAGAAGTGATTTTTCAAAAATTGATTTTAGTGAATTATTTCAAAAAACATTTTATAAATCATATTCATATTTAATATTTAATTGCTTAGAAAATGGAATTGATTATTTAAAAATACCAAATTTTTGTTTTCAAGATAAACATAAATATATTTGTATATTTGATTTTGATGCTATTATTTTATCAACTGGACAAGGACTTCAATTATATATTAGATTAAAAGATTCAAAAGAACAAAAAGTATTTAATAATAATAATAGTCCAAGAAGAAGTAGTATGATGAAAAGAAAATTTAATTCTCAAAATAATTTTTGTGGTTCTTGTTTTTTATTTTCTAATAAAAATGGGAAAATAATTTCCATTAGTAAACAATTTGAAGATTTTTTTTTTATTAATACTTCTGTTTTACATCAATATGTTATTAATGTTATTGATATTTTTAAAATTAGTAAATTGCTTACAAGAGGTATTTTTGAAATGAATTTAATTTCAATTTTAAATAATATTGAAGAAATATTTACAAAAGAAATTGGTTTAATTTCAGAAGATGAATTTTCAAAAGTCATTATTAAATTAAAAGATTTTAAAGAAATTTTACAATCAATTAAATTTAATTTTAAAATTAGTGGTTCTTATGAACAAAGGACTTTAGTAAAAGATAAAAATAAAGAAAAGAAATATTATTTTTTTATTTTGAAATTAAATTTAGAAGAAATATCAAAGAAAACAACTGAAAATGGAATAATAAAAATTGAAAAATTATTTGAAAATAAAATGAAATCAGTAACAACTAATTCATTAATAAGAGATGATTTATCATTTATAAATAATAACATTGAAGAAATTATCACACCACAAATTTTTGAGAAACAATCTAGTTATTTAATATTAATTAAGAAAATAAAACAAATTAATAAATTAGGAATTTTAATCCTTAGAAAATATTTTAAAATTAATATTCAAAAAAAAAATTTAGATTTAAATATTGATAATAATAATAATAATAATCAAACAACAAATTTTGACGATTTAGAAATATTAAATTATTCTGAAATGTCTAAAAAAAAAATAGTAGAAAAATCAAGAGTAAATATAAAAAAATATTCTTGTTTCAGACAATATTTTCCATCATTTCTTTCAATAATATTTTATTTATCTTTACTTTATTTATTTACTCAAAATATAAAAAAAACAAATTTTTTGAGGGAATATTTATCTTTATTTATAGAAGGGAATATGTATTATCAAACAGTATGTCAAATTCAATTAAAAATTCTTTTAATGGCATATGTATCAAATCATTTACAAGAAGAAATCATAGATTATGGCTTTAATAACAGTTGGGATTATAATAATAATCAATTAAATTTAAGATTTAATGATTATATTATTTTTTATAGAAAATATAATGAATTTATAACAGCAAATAAAAAGGTAAGAGAAAATACAAAAAATGAAGAAAATATTAAAGTTTTTACTCTTCCTGATTTTAATGGAAGAAAAATTACGAAAAATTTAAAATTATTTGATGAAGATGTACATATTATTTTAATACCAATGACTTTATTAAGTGCTCTTCCAATTTATTATAATAATTCTGATTATTATTATAATGAAAATATGATTTTAAATTGTAATTATAGTCAATTAGATTATTATAATTATGCTTATAGTAATATTAAATTTCTTGAAGGATTTTCTCTTTATTTTTTTTATGAATCAAATTCTGAACAAAATATAATTTTACAAAACGTTATTAATGGTGAAATAAATGAACAAGAAATGATTTCTTATTTAATATTAATGGTTGCTATTTTATTTACTTTTTATATTTTGTGTTTATTTTTTATTTTTTTTCAAAGAACAAAAATGCTTTTTGCTAATTATTATTTGGGATATATTAGATTAAGATTTTTTAATATGTATATTGGAATGAAGATTCAAAGTATTTTAGATTATATTGAAAATTATTCTTCAAAAATTAATATTCATAAAAAAATTGAAGATATTGAAATAATAGAAAATAATTTTGAAGATTTTATTTTACAAAATGTAATGAATGATAAATATGATAAATATAAAAATATTAAAATACAACCTTTTCAAAGTAAAAAATTAAGAACAAATGATGAAGATAATGAAAATTTTGAAAAGAGTAAAATAAATTGTAAAAAAGAAATAAAAGAAATATCAAGAAAATTTTCAGAAACTAAAATAGTAGATTCACAAAAATTATTTACAGTATTACGTAAAAATGCAATTCAATATCAAACAAATCAAAATGTTCCAAGTAAATTTATAACACCCGAAAAAAATACATTTGGTTCAAATAATTCATTAAGAACAAATTTAAATAATAATTCAAATCTTTATATAAATACAAATAATAATACAGTAAATTCAAATAATGAAAGAAAAACAAATTATTCTGGTTTTCATGAGACAAATGAAACTAAAAATTCAAGTTTTCTTATTAATAAATCAAATATAACTTCAACAAAATCAAATATTCAATTAATTAATTCAACAAATAGAACTGGATATTCAAGTAAATCAAGTTTAAAATTATTAAATGCAAGTGTTAATAATAATAGTCAAAATAAAAGTATTTCAAAAAATAATTTAATGAAAGCAGAACATGATACAAAATTTAGATTTATTCAAAATGGTAAAAGATTATTAGATAGACCAATTTTATATTTTAATTTTTTATTACTTTTATTTCTTTTAACAATATCATTTATTGGAATTTCAGTAGTTCAAATTTTTATTTCAATACATACAATTAATTTATTAAAATCTGTTGTAATATCATTAATTAATTTTTTTCGTTATTCAAAATATACAACTGAATTAGTTTATTTATATGGTTTATCAATATTAAAAAATGAAGAGATTAAAATTGATATTGAATTAACAAAATATGATTATGATTGTGAAGAAGCATATAAATTTACTAATTTAAAATCTCATACAATATTTAATGAATTAATAACATGTTTTGATGGAATAAAAAAAAAAATGGATTTATATGCATCAGGTGATTTAAACTATAAATTACAAAATACAAGAAAATTTTTAAAAAAATTATATTCAAATGATTTTTGTATTACATATTCAGAATTTTTAAGTAAAAATAAAGATAATCCAATTTTAGGAGGATTAATATATTTAAATTCTATAACAAATGAATCTTTATATTATGAATGTGTTCATATTGGAAATGGTTTAAATTTAAAAGGTTTTAATATTGCTATTGATACTATTTATACTACTATTGTAAGTTATTATAATGATTTTGTTAAAGATAATAGAAGTGAAATTAGTAATTTAAGAAGAATTAAAGATAAATTTTTTGCAACTTGCTTTATTGAAATTCCTAGAATTTTAAGGAAAGTTGATATTATGTTTTTAATTAATTTTAATTGGGATTTTGATGTAATTAAAAAAAATACTTTGTTTAATACTATTATATTTTTTTTTCTTGAATTAATTTTAATGTTGGCTTCTACTATTTCATTTATAACACAAATTAAAAAATTTGAAAGAGAAAGAGAAACTTCAGAATTTTTCAATAATTGTGTAATTAATTCTATATTGTATAAATAAAAATTATTTTTATATATAATAAATAATAATAATATATATATAAAAATATATATGTCAAACAAAAATATTATAATTTGATTTTTAATTATAAATTAATATCTTAAAAAATTAAATTCAATTTAACGTCAATTAAAATAAAATCATAATAAAATAAATAAATTATTAAAAAAATATAATGAATTATAACATAGAATTTATAAAAAGTGCAAAAAAACAAGAACCAATAGAAAAAATAATAGACGAATTTGGTACATTTGATGAAGAAACTCCAGTAAAACAAGTATTTCGTCCTTTTCTTTCAGAAGAAAATGTAAAACCAAAATTAAATTTAAAAAAAATAAATTATACTCAAACAAATCAAAATAAAAAATTAAAATATAAAAAATCAAATGAATTATTAAGTAAAATAAAAAAAGACAAAAAAGAATTTAAATCATTTTTCAAAATAAAAAATACAATATTTAATGAAATAAAAATAGACAAACCAGAAGCATTAAAAAAATTTGAAAAAGGTTTAAAAATATGTTTTTTTGGAAAAGATGGATACATAACAAAAAAAGTAGATTGTTTAAAAAAAATATATAAAAAGAAAAGAAATTCAATAGGAATAGATACAAAAATTTATGCAGGAACATTAGATTTTTTAGATTTAAAAAGTAAAAAAACAAGTTATGGAGGAAGATTAGACGATATTAAGAGAAGTTATTTATTTAGAAGTAATAATTTTTCAGTTGCAAGAGATAGATTTTCAAGAAGAGAAGCTTTATTTATTGCTAATAATAGTAAAAAAAAAAAAAATCAAAGAATTTTATCTGCACAATTTAATCATAAAAGTCCTTTTATTACTGATTATAAAGAAAGAAATAATTTCTTTAATGAAACTATGAATATTTTAAAAAATAATGCTAATACTATTAATTCTATTAGCTCTTTTAATGAATCAAATTTTATTAATTCATATCGTTCAATTCCATCTTCAGCAAAAATTTCCAAAAATAAAAAAATGCAAGAAAAAATAAATAAAAATAGATTACATAGTCCAAATAAAAGTAGTCAAGAAAAAAATGAAAATAAACAAAATGAAGATAATATTTATTCAACTTGTGAATATCATAATTTTAAATCAGATTTATATTCTCCAATTTATTCACCAGAATCAATTAAATTTAAAAAAGAAATAAATAAAACGAAAAAAGTATTAAATGAAAAAATAAAAACAATGGAATCACCAATTCCACAATTAGAAGGAGAATTATATGAAATAATTGATAGAATTAATGAATTTCAAAATGAAGAAATAATAAAAAAAGATTTTCATAAAGAAAAATTAAAAGAAGATATTTTTATAATAACAGGGATAAAATTACCAGAAAAAAAAAATAAAATTTCAACAAAAAATTTTTTAAAAGAAACAATAGAAGATAAAGATACAAAATATAAAAATGCTGTTTATAGATTTACTAAAGGATTAAAAAATATGGATGAAAAAACTGCATTAAAATGTGTTGAAGAAATTACTCCTTATACTCCTAAGAAAGATTATAAAAAATTAAATTATAATGTTAAGAAAAAAAAAGTTGTCGAAGAAAAATATTTTCCTGATGAAAAATTAAGAAGTAAATGTATTGAAAATGATAAAAAAATGGAAAGATTAACTTTTTCTTTAGATAAGTTAAAGATTAGGTATGGTTTATGAAAAAATTTTTTTTATTTTGATTTAATTATTTATTTTATTATTATAGGTTATTATAAAATATGAAAAATAAATAGTATATATAAAGTTTAAATTTTTTTTGGAACAATTTATAAATATTTTTTTAATATTTTAAATGAGATTAATATTTGTATTATAAAAAAATTTTTACCTAAATATAGAATAGCTAAAATAATGGGTGGTGTTTCTGAAAAAACTAAAATTGAATCAAGAATGTTAACTTTAAAATTAAGAAGACAAAGAATTCAAGATGAAAAAAAAAAAATTATAAAAGAATTAGAACAAATGTTAAGAACTTCTGTTATTAGAGAACCTATTCCTGATTATATTAATGATAATAGAACTTTAAAAAAAAGAAAACATTTCTATTATGAAAGGGGAAACGATCCTTTATATACTTTTGCTAGAAATTATCAAACTCAAGATTATTTTAAGAAATATTTAAATATTGGTACCAAATATAAAAAATGATTATGTGATTATATATATATTTAGATTTAATTATTATTTTAATGTATAATTTGATTTTGTATTTTTTTTATTATTTTAAAATATTTGTATTTATTAATGAAAAATTTTTATTCTATTGAATAATTTGATACTTTTAATTATTGAATATAAATAAATGAAAAATTTATAATTAAAAAAAAAATAATATTTATTATATATAAAAATTAGTTTATATATTATTTTTTATTATTAATAAAAATAAAAAATGCTTAACACAATAAATGATAAAATCCTATCTTTTTATAATAATTATATTTCAAAAAATGAAATAATCAAATATTCAGGAATATCTTTTTTTGTTTTATTTTCTATAATTTTAATAATGAAAATAACAGTATTAATAGTATTTACATTATTTAAAATTTTATATCCAATAACTTATTTATTAGATATTTTAATAAGAATAATAATTTTAATAATATCAAAATTTTATAATAAAAAAACTTTATTTGGATATTATCTATTAAAAGAAACCAGATTAAAAATATTTCTAGATTTAGATAATACATTAATATATTCTACATTTTATAAATTACCAAATATAAATCCAATTTTAATATATGATAAAAAATATAATATTTACAAAAGACCATATTTAGATATTTTTTTAACAACATTATATTCATTTGCAGATTTATTTATTTATACAAGCTCAACTCAAGATTATGCTGATAAAATATTAAAAGTAATTGATAAAAAAGGTATTATTAAAAAAAAATATTATAGACAAAATTGTATTAATTATCAAAATAGATATTTTAAAGATATACTTAAATTAAATCCATCATTATCAAATTCTGATGATTTAATTATTATTGATGATAATCCAAGTATTTATTTAAATATGAAAGAAAATATTATACCTATTAAATTTTGGGCAGGAGAACAAAATGATGATTCATTATTAAAAATAAAAAATATAATTAAAAATTATTATAATTCAGGAAACGAAAATGTAAAAGAATTTATTAAAAAAACAATAAGTTATGATATATAAATTTAATAATAATAAATTTTTTATAAATTATAAATAATATCAATAATAAAATTAATTATAATAAAATAAACTTATAAAAATATAATAAATAATACCAATTAATAATTTTTTATTAAAATATTAATAGTACTTTTTATAAAATAATGCTTAAAAAAGATAATAAATCAATTAAAAAACTTAAATTCTGATATATCTTTTACTCTTAATAATTGTAGGAGAATTTCCTCTATTATTTCTTGAAGTTTTACATTCAATTGTATGATTATTTTCATTTAATTTATTTTCAGTATTTTCAATATTATTATTCATTTCATTTATTTTTAAAGTTAATTTTGAAATTTCTGCTGATAATGTTTTAAAATTATAATTTAAGTTTTGATTTTCAATTATTCTTTCATTTAATTCACATTCTTTATCTTCTTTTTTTAATAATTGATTTGCCAAATCTTCATTTTCAATTTCAATTTCTTCATTTTTTTTATTTTTTAATTCAAAAGTTTTTATTTTATCTTTTAATATTTTAATTTGTTTTTGATAATAACTAAATTTTTGTTTTAATTTATCAATTTTAGATAATTGTGTTTTTTCTCTTTTTATTAATTCAATTTTATCTTCTTCAATTTGATTACTTATAGTTATCATTAAATTTTTTTGTTTTTCAATTTCTTTAACATTTAATGATATTTTTGATTCAACATCTTTTAATTTACTTTGTAAAGTTTTAGTTACTTTTTTTTTCTTATTTATCTCATCTTCATTCATTTGTGAAACATCTCCACTATCCATTGATATTAATTTTAATTTTTTTTCATAATTATTTATTACTATTACATCTTCTTTATAATTTTCTAATAATATATGACTTAAAGATTCTACTTCTTTTTTATTTTGAGATATTTTATTTACAATTTTTTTTAGCTTTTCAAGATATATTTTATATTGCTCATTTAATTGATTAATATATGTGAATTCATTTCTTAATTGTATTATTATTGATTCTTTATTTATTGTATTATGTACTATACTCACTAAATTTTTAGATTTATTATTTTTTTTTTTTGTATATAATAATTGAACAATTAATTCTCTTAGTTTTCCATTATTTTTATTATATATTGGGATATTGTTTTTCATTTTTTATTTTTTTATATTATATTAACAATTGACAAATTTGAAAAAAATAAACTTTTAAATTAATAATAAATTAAAAAAATATATTACAAAACATAAAAAATAATTAATAATTATTTGACACATCTAAAGAAGATTGAATTTTAATATTATCATTATTATTATCACTTAAATTTTCATCAATATCTCTTGAATCATATCTTTCACTTTCATAATTTTCATAATCACTTTCATTAAAATTAGAACTACTACTAATTGGATTAGAATTTTTAAGTTTTAATTCACCTTTATTATTCTTTATATTATGATTTAAACTTTCTTCATTATAATTTTCTTCATTTTTATTATTACTATTTTCACTTTCATTATTACTTTTATTATTATTATTACTTTCAATATTATTATTACTTTCATCATTATTTGATTTAATATTTTCTTGTTTTTGTTGAAAAAATAGATTTAAACTATCATTATCATTATTATCATTATTACTTTTATCTTTTTGTCTATTATCAATTGATGATAATTTTGATATTGTTTGATCTCTATTATGATTATTTTGATATTCATTTTCATTAATTCTTCCATCACTTTTTAAACTACCTAATGAACTTTTTTTTAATAAATTCTTACTATTATTATTATTAATTTCAGATTCTTTTAATTTTTGAATTTCTTTATCTCTTTTTTCAATTTCAAATAATAATTTTTCATTTTTTTCTGTAGCATCTTTAAATTTAGTTTGATTCTTTAAATTTTTTTGTTGTTCATCTTCTGCAATTCTTTGATAAGCTTTTGATTTTAAAGTTTCTTCATTTAATTTTTGTTTAATTAATTCAATTTCTTCTTCTTTATCATTTAATTTTCTTTCTAAATCAGAATATGTTTCATCAATATTTCTATTAATTTTTTTTTTATTTGTATTAGTTGTATCATCATTTAAATTATTATTTTCATTTTTAGATTCATTTTGTATTTTTATTGTTAAAGTCATTATTTCATTTTGATATTTTTCATTCTCATTTTCAACTTTTGTTATTTCCGTTATTAATGCATTATTTTTTTCTTTTGCATCATCTAATTTTTCTTTAAATTCTATTAATTTTGTTCTTTGTTCTTCAGCTATTTCTTTTAATGCATCTGTTCTATCTTTTTCATCATTTAATTTCACTTTTAATAATTCTATTTCTTTATTTTCATTTTCTTTTACATTTTCATTTTCATTTTCTTTTTTTGCTTCTTTTTCTTTAATTTCTTTAATTTTCTTTAATGTATCTTCTTTTTCTTTTAATTCATTTTCTTTTTCATTTATTTCATCTTTTAAATTTATTATTTCATTATTTTTATCATTTAAAGTTTGGTCTTTTTTTTCTATTTTTTTATTTAATTTATCAATTGCTTTTTCTTTTCTTTCAATATCTTTATTTAATGATTCAATTATATTATCTTTATCATCTAAATTTTTATTTAAATCATCTAATTCTTGATCTTTTTTATCTAATTTATTATGTAAATCATCTATTTCATTATATTTATTATCTATATTTTTATGTAAATCATCTATTACTTTTTCATTTTCTTTTAATCTATTTTCATAATCTTTTTTAATGTTATTTATTTCTTTTTCTTTTTCATTTTTTTCATTTTTTAATTCATTATAGGCATCTTTATTTTTCTCATTTATTTCTTCAATTTGTTTTTTATAATCATTTTCATTTTGCTTTAATTGAGATTCTAATTCTCTTAAATTAGTTTCTTTTTCATTTAATTTTTTGTCTAATTCTAGATTATCATTTTTTATTTTTTCTTTTTCTTTTATTTCATTTTCTTTTTCTTCATTTATTTTTTTTATTTGTTCAATTAATGAATTAATTTCATTATTTTTTTGGTTATTTAAATCTTGAATTTTATTATTTAATTCTTCAATTTCTTTTTTATTTTCTTCTTCTTTTTTTTTCAGATTATCATTTAATTCTGTTACATTTTTTTTATTTTCATTTTCCAATTCTAAAACTCTATTATTTAATTTTTCAATTTCTTTTTTATTTTTTTCATTATTTTGAACTATTTTATTTAAAGATTTTATTTCTTTATTTTTACTTTCTTCATTTTGTTTATAAACTTCAATTTCTTCTTTTAATTTTTCAATCTCTGAATTTAATTGTTCTTCTTTTTTATTAATTAAATTATCTTCTTCTTCTTCTTTAGAATGAACTTCTTGAATTTTGTTTATTTCTTGTATTAATTCTGTATTTTTTTTTTCTATTTCTTTTACTTTTTTATTTAATTCTGTTTTTTTATCTTTTTCTTCTTCTGCAATTTTTTTTAATGATTCTACTTTTAATTTCTCTTCATTTAATTCTTCTGTTAATTTTTGTATTTCTAAATTTTTTTCTTCATTTTCTTTTTTTAATTTTTCATTTTCTGATTTTTTAATTTTATTTTCTTTTTCTTTATTTTCTTCATTTGATTTAATTTTTATATTTAAAGTTTCTATATTTTGTTTTAAATTATCTATTTCTGATTTTAAAGAATTATTTTCTTGAATTACTATTTCTTTTTCATTTTTTATTTTTTCAATCTCTTCTGAAATTGTATGTTTTTCTTTTTCATATATTTTTTTTTCTTTTTCAATTAATTCTTTTTCTTTTTCAACAAGTTCTTTTTCTTTTAATATATTTTTTTTTTCAATTAAAAGATTTTCTTTTTCATTTTCAATATTTTTTTTTTCATTATGTAATTTATCATTTTCTTTTTGTAAATTATCTTTTTCTATTTCTATATTATCTTTTTCTTTATTAAGTATTGTTATTTTCTTTTCTAACTCTGTAATTTTTTTTATTACTTTTTCATCTTGTTTTGATGAATTGCTTTCATTTGAATTAGAATTTTCTTTTTCATTTTTATTATTTATTTCACTTTTTTTTTCATCAATATTTTTATCTTTATTTTTTTCTTCTTTATTTTTACTTTGACTATTTTCACTTTCTTTTTCTTCTTCTTCATTTTTACTTTGACTAATTTCACTTTCTCTTTCTTCTTCTTCATTACTATTAAATTCTTTTTCTTCTTCATTATTCTCTTCTTCATTTTTATCATTTTCATCTTTTTTTTTTACATGTTTTTTAATTTTTTCTAATATTAGATTCTTTTCATCTTGTATTTTTTTTATCTTTTCTTTTTTTTCTTTATCTTTTATTTCATCTTCCTCCTTTTTATTTAATTTTTTTTTTAACTCTTCATTTTGTTTTTTTAAATTTTCAATTTCTAATTTAAAAACATTTATATTAATGCTATTTAGTTCTTCATTATTAAAGTTTTTTATTTCAATTAAATTATTTGTACTTTTTGATATATTATTTTCTTTTTTTAATTCTAAATTTACATTCAACCCATTTTGATAATAAAATTTACTTTTTCTTCTTACTTGATTTCTTTCAAAATTTTTTATTTCTGGATTCAATTTTTCTTCTTCCAATGAAGATATTTTTTCTTTTAATATTATATTTTCATTAGTTAATTTGTTATTATTTTCATAATAAAGTAAATTATCTTGTTCTAATTGTATTTTTTTTTCTGTTAGTTCTTTTATTTGATTTTTATAATCTTCAATAATATCTTCATTATAATTTATATTATCATTTTCACTTTTTTTTTTATTTTCATTATAAGTTTCTTTTTTTTTAATATTTTCACATTCTTTTTCATTTACTTTTTCAATTTTATTTTCACTTTCTTGTTCATTTTCTTTTTCATCGTCATTTTCTTTTCCATTTTTATCTTTATTTTCCTTTTCTTCTTTTAATTTTTTTATATATTCTTCTAATTTATTATTATTATTTAAAAGTTTGATTTTTTCTTTTTCATAATTTTGAATTTTTTCTTTTAAATCTTCTTTGCTAAGAATTTCTTTTTCTAATTGATTTTTTAATTCTAGTCTTTCTTTATTTTCATTTTCTAATTTATTTAAATTTTCCTTTTGAATATTATAAATTTTATCTTTATTTTCCTTTTCGAATTCTTCAAATTTTTTATTATTTTCTTCTAATTGGTTTTGAAATTCATAATTCTTTTTTAAAATATCTTCTATTTTTATATCTAATTCTTCTTTTTCTTGTTTTAATTTATTATATTTTGTTACTTCTATCATTTCATTCATTTTTAAATTTAAATCTTCAATTTCTTTTTGTTTAATTTGTAAATTATCATTTAATTTATTTATTTTATTTTCTTTTTCTTTAATTTCTTCTTTAAATTCATCTAACTTTTTTTTTTCTAATATATTTTTATTATTTTTCATTTGCTTTTTTAAAGAATTATGTTTTTTTTCTCTTTCTGTATTTATTCTTTCTAATTCATAAAATTCAGAAAATAATCTACTATATTTATCTTTTGTAATATTATTTTCATTTCTTAAATTTTTATTTTCAAATTCTAAATTTTGAATTTTATTTTTAAATTTATTAACAAAAACTTCTTTTTCTTCAATTTGATTTTTTAATTGTTTATTTTCTTCTTCAACATTTTTATATAATTCAATTTCATTTTTTAGTTTTGAAATTAATTCATTATTTTTATTATTTATTTCCATTCCTTCAAAAAAATGCGATCTTGTTGATAAAGCGATATTTGGATTTGTGTTATAAATTTTTACTAAATTATTATGTTTAGTTTCTTTTAATTTATTTAATTTTTTTTTTAAAGAATTTGAATTAATATTATGATTTTTATCTTTATATTTCCTATTTAAATCTTCTATTTGAAATAATAACATATTATTATCTTGTTTTAATTGAGTCATTTCTTTATTTTTTTTCATAAAATTATTTTCTAATTTTTTATAATTTTCAACATCCTTATCATTTCTCATTTTATTTAATTCTGTATTTAAATCATTTACTTGTTTTTTTAATTTATTAATATATTTTGTTTGTGTTCTTCCTATTCCATAATCTTTATTATAAATATTAACTGGTGGTAATTCATTTGTATCAATTTTATTATTATTTAATAAATCTTCTATTTTTAAATTTTTTTGTTCAATTTTTATATTTTGATTAGATATTTTACTATTTATTATTATATCATCATTAAAATCATATACATCACAATTATTATTTTCATCCTTTTTATTTGATGACATTTCTTTTTTATTTGATTTTTATAATATTCATATTATATAGAATTTTTATTATTTAATAATTAAAAAAAATGGAGAGATATATTATCATTTAACAATTATATTAAATTAAATTATTATAATAATAGAAAATCAAAATTTTTGTCATTGTATTATAATATAAATCAAAAAGATAAAACACTTAAATATTATTGATGAATATAAAAGAAAATCATCATATAACGAATTATCAAAATCATATTTAACATTACAAATACAGATAATTATAAAATCATGTTCAACAAAAAATATTAACTTCCAAATTTAAAATAGAATTTGAAGAAAGAAGAATTTTTTTTTCAAGTTCCTGAATTATCATTTGTTAATATTCATATGAAATAAAGTAAAAGAAATGAAAATATATAAATTGATTTTTGTCTATAAAATGTAAATAAATTGATATATATGATTATTATGAAATGTTTTTATTATTATTTACAAAATTATATAAATCATATTGAAATATATAATAACTATTAAAGAATCCTTTTTATTGAATTATATTATTTGAACAATCATAATTTTATTAATTAGATTTTAATTATATAATTTTTATATATCAATATTTATATTATTGTCAATAAATTTTTTTATCTAAAATTATTGAATTCATAAATCAAATATTTTTTTAAATATTAAATAATAATAATTAGTAAATAAAAAATTATTAATCTATTTATTGAAACGACTAAAAATAATAAAAAAAAAATAAAATAAATTTTAAAAAAGAAAAAAAATGAATGATAAACTATCAATAGGAAATAATAATATAATAGAAAATAATGAAAATGAATTAATTTTTGAAGAGCCAGGAACTAATGAATTATTAAATAAAATAATAGAAAAAAATATTGAAAAAATAGAATTCTATTCTCAAATAATAAAAATTTGTGAATTTATTTCTTTATTTTCTTTTCTCCTATTTTTAATATTATTATGTATAAAATTATCCCCAAATGGAAATTTCAATTGGGTATGTCTTAATATTCCAGGAATTATTTCATTATTAGGAATTATTTTAATATTAAATTCTTTTTTTATTATCAAAGAATTAATTGATAAATCTGAAAACCCAAATAACACTTTTATTGAAAAAGGAAGTTTTATTAGTTTAATTGCATTAAATTTAATTGGAATTTGTCTAATTATTTTTTTATTTTTAGTTACTTTGAGATTAAATGAATACATTAGTAATAAAAAAGATTTAAATATTGTTTTTATTCCATTTTATATTTCATTAATTATTTTAATTTTATTTGGAATTTTTATTTCTCCTGCTTTTATTGATAATAGTTTATATTTTGAAATTGTTCTCTTTTTTCTTTATTTATTATCTAGTTTTATTTTTTCTGGTTTATTATGTAATAAGGTTAATAATAAAAATAAATTAAATAATAATAATAAATTAAAATATTTCCATTGTTTTATTCCTTTATATTTTTGCATTGGTGCTCATATTTTTTATTTTGTTTTTAATATGATAATAGATAAAATGAAAAATTTTGGTTATATTTTTTTTTCAAATTTAATTTCTATTTCTGGATTAATATTAATTTTTATATCATTTCTAATTACTCAATTAAAAGAAGATAATATTATTAATAATAAAAATCACTACATTCAGATATTATTTTTAATTTTTTCTTTTATACTTTTTTCTTTTGATTTTATTATAAATCAAATTATAAATGGTGATAATGAACAAAGACAGGAATTAGAGTAAAAAAACTTTTAAATTTTGTAGATAAATAAATATTGTATTTTTTATTATAATATAAAAAAAATTTTGAATTTAATTTTAAAAGTGTTTACGCAATAAAATAATTTTTATTAAAATTTTATAGTAAAGCTCTCACCAACTTTTCAATCATTTTTATTAAATGAACTACAATCAAAATTAATTTTAAAATTTCTATTCTTAAATCCTTTAACTGAATTATAATTTAACTTTGGTAGTTTATAAAAATTATTTTTATCAAAATTATTTTTCTTTAAATCGAGATTACAATTATTTTTGAGAATCTTTAATTTTTGATCCATAATTTTTGGAAAAGAATAATCACAAACTCCTTTCCAAAATCTTATAATTTTTTCCATTCTATCAAATATTGTTGGTTTTACACTTATTAAAGATGATTCAATTTTTCTTGGTGAATTAATATCATAATTGCTATAATTTCCAATTAGAAAATGATCAAATTCAATTCTTTTTTTAATTTTTAGTTTTGATGAATATAATTTATTATTGAAGTATCTTTGTATTTTAAAGAGTGAATTATCATTACTATTATTTTTTTTTAAGTTAATAATAGGGTTACAATATGAGCTATTTTGAATTAATTTATTCATTGTTTTAGATTTCTATAATTAAAACTCCGAATTGTTATAATTAATTTACTTAGTTTAATATATAATTTTATTTGAGTATAATTATATTATAAAAGTATATTTGAAATGTAAAAATTGACTATTGATTTTAATTCATTAATAATTATCATAACATTGGAAATATATTTTATTTTTTTTTTTTTTTTTCTAGTTTAACTATTTATAATAAATATTTATTTATTCTATTCTCTAAAAAATATCTTGTTTAAAAGAATATTATAATATATTTGGATTGGTCCGAAAAATTATTTTATATAATATTTTTTAAATATTAATTTAAATATTTATTTAAATATAATTAATTATTTATGAAAAATGGAGTCTATTTTCATAAAAATCACATAATAAAGTAGGTGCAATTAATTTTAATTTTTCATTATCCATTCTAATTAATGATATACCATTGTTTTTTATATTTTTTACCTCTATATCAAATTGTATATTTCTTTTATGAATAACTCCAAATATTATTTTAATAATTTCATAATTTTCAATTAATTCTTTCCATGAGATTTTTTCATACAATTTTTTCCTTATTTTTTTTTTTAGAATAATTTTATATTTATTATCTTTTAAAAGTTTAAAATCATTTTCTGAAGATTCATCATTATCTTCATTATTATCACCCAATATTAAATAATCTTTTCCCTTTTTTTTATTTTTCATATACAAAATAAAAATTAAATGAAAAAAATAAAGAAAATTAATTAAAAAATAGCTAACAAAATCCTATACATTTAACAGATTAACTAAAAACATAATATATTTCAATTTTTATACTTATTATAATAAAAAGAATTTAGTTTACAAGACAAAAACAATAAAAATAAAAAAAACAAACCAAAAAAAAAAATAATATAAAATTTATTTCTAAAACTGATCAATATATTGCTGAGTTTCATTAATAATTTTTTCATCAATAGACTTATTATCATTATCTTCCAAAACATTATTAGAAGTATTCTTTTCACAAATATACCTTTCAATTTGAATATTAAAATTTTGAAGAATATTATTATTAATATCTAAATTTAAAACATTATTAGGAATATAAGGAGCAGGAATAGAAAAAGTTTCCAATTGTTCAAATTCAATATTATGAAAAAAAGGATGTGATCTCAATAAATTAAAATTACAAACTCTTTGCATTAAATTTTTATTCAAAATAATTCTAAAAAAATTATTAATATCATTAAATTTAGGTTCATAAGGTAAATTCAATTTTTTATTTAAAATTTCAAAATAAATATTCATAATATCTTTTGCACCTTGACCAAAAGGAACATAACCATAAAATATTTCAAACATAGTAATCCCTACACTCCAATAATCAGAAGAATAAGAATAACCTTTTCCCATAATAACTTCTGGTGCTAAATAATGTGGAGTTCCACATATTGTATATGTTATATCTTTATCTTTTAATTCTTTTGATATTCCAAAATCTATTATTTTTAAATATCCATTTTTATTTATCATTAAATTATCTGGTTTTATATCTCTATGTAGTATTTTTTTATTATGTAAATAATTTATTGTTGTTAATAATATTCCACCATAAAATGTTGTTTCTTGTAAATTTTTTAATTCATTTTTTTTCTTTTTATCTAAATATGATTTCAAACTTATTCCATCAATGTATTCTATTAAAAAAAATAAGTTGTCTTTATTTTTTAATGTTTTTACTAATTTTACTACAAAAGGATGAGTTATTTTTAACATTACATTTTTTTCATTTAAATAATATTTTATTAAAT
>JAEEGK010007866.1_pt1 | contig 25366 bp, 24 predicted proteins | sample 8958771 | NCBI WGS metagenome assembly JAEEGK01 (sample SAMN16246547, study PRJNA631951) | gut metagenome | biome: gut microbiome; feature: rumen; material: SC-attached | host: Bos | place: Iran: Karaj | collected 2018-10
GTTTTCCAGCAAACAGGGAAGAGAGGCCGTTTACAAGCGTTTTTCTGCGCTGGGAAAAGGCTGCTCGTGTGATCGAAAAGAGAAAATCCTTATCTTTCTGCGGTATATTCCTGCTTCTTTTGTGGAGCGTGATCACCGTGGACGTGACTTTCGGGCGGGGATAGAAGCAATCCGGCGGGATGTCAAAGCAGATGAAAGGGGAGGCATAGTATTCGACGAATAGGGTGAAGGCGCCGTATTCCGAAGTTCCGGGTTTTGCGCAAATGCGCTGCGCAACTTCCTTTTGGATCATAACGGTGATCTGTTCGAATCTTTCCGATTCAAGGAGCAATCGCAGCACCGGCGTCGTGATATTATAAGGAAGATTCGCACAGGCGGCCAAACGAAGGCCGCTGAGTCTTTCGTCCAAAACCTGGGAAAGGGAAACCTTCATGATATCCCCGTTGACGATTTCCACATTGTCGTATTCAGACAACGTTTCATCCAAAACAGGGAGAAGCGCACGGTCCAGTTCGACGGAAACTACCTTCGCAGCAGCTTGGCAAAGCTCCTGCGTAAGCACGCCGATGCCGGGTCCGATCTCAAGGACACCGAAATCCTTGTCGATATTCGCCGCCTGCAGGATGCGTTTGGGGACCCATTCCTGAATCAGGAAATTCTGGCCCATGGATTTTGAAAAATGAAAGCCGTGTTTTTCCAAGAGCGGCCGGATGACGGTCAAATCATAGAGCTTCAATCTTGACTTCCTCCGATGCAGGGGAGTGGTGATATCGTAAAAACATTACAAATACAGAATTTCACATCATTCAACAAAATAAAAATTTTGTGGCAAGTAGGGGAACTTTTCGGCCAATACAAGGTAAAAATGACACAATTGCATTTTTGAGCTCTGCCAAAGTGCAGCGGCTCTTCGAAGGATCAATTGCTGCCTGTGCTGCCGAAACCGCCGCGATCCGTTGCATCCAATGCAGAGACTTCACGGAACGTGACCTGCGGCATGCGCTCCAGGATACGAAACTGACAGATGCGGTCATTGACTTCGATCACAGCGTCGCGCGTGGCGTAGACCGGCAGCTTCCAGATATCGTTGGTCCCCGAATAGCTGTTATCGACCACACCAACGCTGTTGACCTGCAGGAATCCCCATTTGCTGAAACTTGAACTGCGCGGCGCGATATGCGCCTCAAAACCCTCCGGCAGCTTCATGGAGACGCCAAGAGAGATCAGACGGAATTCCCCTGCGTGCAATTCCACATGCTCCGCTGCCCGCAGGTCGATCCAATCACCTACGGCAAGGCTTTGTATTTTTTCAATATTAGGGTTATGGTATTTGATTAGGATTTCCATTTCGACCACTTTCTTCATGTACCTGAACTATCTGGGGCATCTTTCTCCGCGGGTCTTCTGGCGCCGATGACCGCGCTTAAAGCTTCCTGTATGTTTCGCACTTCGACAAGTTCCAGACCATTTGGCGATATCCAGAGTTTGCTCTTTGATTTCGGTACGATGCAGCGCACAAATCCAAGGCGCTTGACTTCGCTCAGCCTTTGTTCCATGCCGGAAACCGCGCGGATCTCTCCGGTCAGCCCTACCTCCCCGATGGCAGCCGTGTTGTCGGGGATGATGCGCTCCGTATAGCTGGAGGCTATAGCCAGGACAGCGGCGAGGTCGGCGCCGGGTTCATCCAGTTCCAATCCGTTCACTACGTTGATATAGGCGTCGCAGGCGCCCAGGCGCAGGCCTCCCCTTTTCTCCAGAACCGCCAGCAACAACGTGGAACGATTAAAATTGATGCCATTGAAGTTCCTCCTGGGAACATTGGCGCTGGATTTTGCAATCAAAGCCTGTATCTCCGCAAGGATCGGGCGGCTGCCCTCCATCACGCAGGTGACACAGGTGCCTGCGGCTCCGATGGGGCGGCCGGAAAGAAGGCTTTCCGAAGGATTTGGAATTTCCGCAAGGCCGTCGCCCCGCATCTCGAACACGCCGATCTCATTTGTGGAACCAAAACGGTTTTTGACCGCCCGAAGGATGCGGTATCCCGCACCGCCATCCCCTTCAAAGTAGAGGACGCAGTCGACCATATGTTCCAGCACCTTCGGTCCGGCAATGGCACCTTCTTTGTTCACGTGGCTGACCACGAAAACAGTGACGCCTTCATCCTTAGCCAGGCGCATAAATGCCATGGTGCAGTCCTTCACCTGGGGAACGCTGCCGGGAGAGGAATCCAGCGAAGCGTGATACATGGTCTGTATGGAGTCAACGATCAGCACGTCGGGCTTGAAGGCTGTGACGGATTCCAGGATAGCGTCCAGGTCGGTCTCGATCAGGACATACAGCCTTTCCAGGTCGCATCCCAGCCGCTGGGCACGAAGCTTCAGCTGCCGCCCGGACTCCTCCCCGCTGACATAGAGGACCTTCTTTTCCTGCGGCAGGCTTCCGCAGAACTGCAGCAGCAAAGTGGATTTGCCGATACCGGGCGCGCCGCCGACGAGCACCAGCGAACCCAGCACCGCTCCCCCACCCAGGACCCGGTCCAGTTCACCGATCCCCGTGGAAAAACGGATCTCTTCCTCCGTCTCCATCAGGGATAGTCTTTCCGGCATCCTACCGGGCATCGCACCGGAAGAATTGAGCCTGCCGGTTTCCTTATGTTCGACGATGGTATTCCATGCTCCGCAGAAGGGACATTTCCCCTGCCATTTCAGAGTTTCATTCCCGCATTCCGTACAGTAAAAGATGCTTTTAGCTTTTGCCATATTCAGCCTCCAGCTCCCGATACTGGCTGAGACAGCCGGCTGCCAGTACCAGGGCAAGCTTTGTGCGATAAGCGTCGGTCTTCAGCAGCGCAAGCTCCTCCGGGTTGGAAAGAAAGCCGCATTCCACAAGGATAGATGGGCAGGCAGCCTGCCGCAGGAGATAGATATCCTCGGAAATTGGCGCAGCCTTTCGATGATCTCCGCATAGAACGGAAAACATATCCTGCATAACTGCCGCGAATTCCCTGCTGCCGGGCATACGCCCGTAAAACACCTGAGCGCCCTTCGGACCGGGAGCAATATAGTTATTCTGATGGATGCTTAGAAGGACGGCCTTTTCCGTTCCCCGGATCAGCGCCGCCCTGAATTCCTGGTCCGCCCGCTTCCGCTGGCGGGTCGTTGTCGCGGAATCCGGATAAGCGATGTTGTCGGAATCCCTCGTCAGCTTGGAGGGAATGCCGCATAATCCAAGGAGCAGGTCCAGCCTCAGAGCGACGGAAAGATTCACGTCGCTCTCCTTCAGCCCGTCGGCACCGATAGCTCCGCCGTCCTCCCCGCCGTGACCCGCATCGACGATCATGACGATGTGGCTGCTGTCTTCCCTGCGGAATACGCGCTGCGACAGAGGTACGGATAGAATGGAAGCGCCCAGCAATGAAAGAAGCGAGGCCAAAAGGGCATATCGGAATTTCATGGTCATCCCTCCCCTGCATCCTATGGGAGGGAAACTGGCCTTATGCCCTTCCCTGCTTGTCCTTCTTATCCTTGGGCATCTTGTAAACGACCTTGTTCGCCAGATAAATGCCCCGATATCCCATGTGATAAGCGGCAGGCACAAGAATCAGCGGCAGCAGCAGGGGGACGAAATAGATGGCCGGAACGCTGTTCTTGCATTTGGCGAGGAGCCAGGCCGCATAGAAGTAGAATACGCTGAAAATGGACCGACCCAATTCCCTTGTGGAAGGGATCAGAGCCAGCACTGCCAGGATGAATCCGGGGATCTGGCTGAAGGCTGCGGCCAACAGCGGCTTGAACTTGTTGTATTCGATATGCTTATAAAGCACCAGGTTATAGTCCCGCTGCCCGATCCGCCAACACTGGATATAGACGTATACCAGGTAGAATATGAGACAGGCGATCGTGACGGCGATATTGTACAGCCCATCCGGCTGCTGCAGGCCGATCAGCTTCAGATTATCCACGAGGAAATAAATGACCAGCATGATGAGGATGCTCATCACGTGGGCATAGAATATCCGGCAGGCAAAGCGGAAAAGGGTGGTTTTCCCGGAATCCTCGACTCTTCTTTTGAACATTGCTGTCCTCCTGGGTGGGTTTGTTGCGGGTCACATTGTAATGAATATACGGCAAACAGCCGAGCTGTTTTGCTATGCCGCAAGACGGCGCTGCGAAAAGCTTGCGGCTTTTCGCCAACGATAGTCATTATAGCATATGCCGTTGCAAATTTCAAAAAATGTTATATAATATCAGAATTGAAGGAATACAGAGAAAGGAACTGACCTACGATGGATATATCAGCGCTGCGCGAAGAAGCCCTTGCCATTGGCTTCACTCTGGCGGAACCCATGAAGGTGGAGACCATCAAGCTCAGAGATGAAGTGCGCGAAATGTGCGCCGTGAATAAGTGCCACGCTTATAATACGAATTGGAGCTGCCCGCCCAATTGCGGGACGATCGCGGAGTGTCAGGAGCGGGTCAATAAATATGAGATCGGCCTGATCGTTGAGACCACAGGCCAGCTGGAGGACGATTTCGATTTTGAGACCATGGAGGAGACTTCTAAAATCCATTCCGCCAACTTCGTTAAATTCCTGAAGAAGCTGCGGAAAGACCATCAGGAGCTGGACGTTCTCCCCCTGGGTGCAGGCGAATGCACCCACTGCGAGAAATGCACATTCCCCGATGCCCCCTGCCGCTTCCCCCAACTCATGAGCAGCCCCATGGAAGGCTACGGGATGGTCATCAGCGACGTTTGCAAAGACAACGGCATCCTTTATAATCATGGCCGCGGGACGCTCACCTATGTCGGCTGCTATCTTTTCCGTGAGGTGAAAAAATGAAGGTAACATTCAAGCCATCCGGTCTGATTTACGAGGCGCGGGAGGGCATGTCCATCATGGACGCCATCCGTTTCAACGACCTCAAGCTGGACGCGCCCTGCGGCGGCAACGGCACTTGCAAGAAATGCAAGGTCATGGTCACCGATGAAAAGGGCACGCGGGAAGTCCTGGCCTGCATGACCAAGATCACCGGAGACATCACCGTCGATATTTCCCGCAAGGACGAAGGGCACCGCATCCTCATGGGCGGCATCACACGGGAAGTGGCGCCCACCCCCGCCGTTAAGGTCTTTACGCTGGAGATCCCCAAGCCCAGCACATCCGACCTGCGGGATTGCTGGGTCCGCCTGACCGATACTCTGGCTGCCGCTGCCGGTGTGAAACCAGATTATTACCGCCCGAATCTTCGCGTGATCACCAAGCTCTACAACGCCCTGGAGGAAAACGAATACCGGGTGGACGCAGTGGTCTGCGCCGATGAGATCTTGGATGTGGTGAGCGTCGGAGAGCCTGTTCTCGGCCTTGCCTACGATATCGGAACAACGACCGTTGCCTGCTATTTTGTGGACCTGCGCAGCGGTGAGCAGATCAGCCAGGCAAGCCTGCTGAATCCCCAGACGACCTATGGCGGCGATGTGATCATGCGTGTGAAATATTGCGTGGAGAATGGGCTGGACGGCCCCACGGGAGATATCCGTAAGGCCCTGAACCAGCTGGCCGCCAAATGCGCATCCGCAGTTAAGCAGAAGATGAAGAACATCTATCTGATCACGGTCGTGGGCAACACCTGCATGCACCACCTATTCCTGGGCATCTCCCCTGCTTCCCTGGCCTACGCTCCCTATACGCCGGCGGCTGCCGAACCCATGCAGCTGAATGCTTCGGAATTCGGCTTCACGGTGAATCCCTCGGCCAAGCTCTATATGCTGCCCAACATCGCAGGCTTTGTGGGCGCGGATACCGTGGGCGCAGCACTGGCAGCCTCCATGGACGAAAAGAAAGAAATCACGCTGCTTATAGACATCGGCACCAACGGCGAGATGGTCCTGGGGACGGAAAAGCGTCTGATCGCCTGCAGCACGGCTGCCGGCCCTGCCTTTGAAGGTGCGCTTATTACCTGCGGCATGCGCGGTGCGGAAGGCGCCATCGACCATGTCAGCCTGAAGGAAGGCAAGTTTACATACAGCGTCATCGGCGGCGGAAAACCCATCGGTATCTGCGGCAGCGGCCTCATCGACCTCATCAGCGAGCTTGTACGCACCGGTCTTGTGGAATCTGCCGGGCGTCTTCTTCCCGCCGACGAGATCGAAAGCGAGGAAGGCAAACTGCTGAAGGGCTTCATCACCGAATACGAAGGCCAGCGTGCATTCCTGCTGGCGGATGCGGAATCCTCCGGCACCGGAGAAGCGCTGTATTTCACCCAGAAGGATGTGCGGGAGGTCCAGCTTGCCAAGGGCGCTATGGCTGCCGGCATTCAGATGATGTGCCGCCGTCTGGGCATCAATACCGGAGATATCAAGACCGTGATGATCGCCGGCGCTTTCGGCAGCTACATGTCCCCTGCCAGCGCCTGCGGTATCGGCCTGATCCCGCCGGAATTGGAAGAAGAAGTGATGGCCATCGGCAACGCTGCCGGACAGGGCGCCAGACTCTGCGTTCTGAGTATCGACGAGTACAAGCGTGCCGCCACTATTTCCAAAAGGATCGAATACCTGGAGCTCGCCGCCGATCCGGCATTCCAGGATGTGTTTGTGGACGAGCTGGAGTTTCCCGGCGAAGAATAATAGTCAAGCTGTCGAGAGACTGCCACTCGGCAGCCTCTCGACAGCGATCCGAATTCTCAGGTTTGGGCTCCCTGCGCCGCAGCTTCGCGGTAGGTTTCGCAGTTCTGCAGGGTATCGGGCGGGAAGAATTCGTCCACCGGGAAACGGATCCTCTTGAATAGCTCATAGGGATCGTCTCCGCTGCCGGTCGTGCAGCCTTTCTCCGGAAGGCAATAATCGTACGCCGGGATCAGGATCTGGGAATCCCGCTCCAGCCGGATCATACTGAACTGTCCCAGGGTCACGTACACCCGTTTCACGTCGCCGGTAAAGACCAGACCTTCCGGGAAAGCGCTTTTGATGAAATCCGGGATTTCCTTCTGGTCGAATTCCGCGGTCTGCGTCTCGCTGACGTCCGCCAATCGGATATTGAGGATGATGGGGTCTACCGCGTCCACCACCGCCACAGGCAGTCGTACGCATCGCAGCTGGGCTGGTGCGTCGGAGGAAAACACCTTTGCGTTCCCCTCGCTGCCGAAGAGCAGGACCCGCTTGTCGCAGACACAAAGGCCGGATATGGCGCTGCTTCCGGCGGTGATGCTGTAAGCCTCGCCGCGGATGCGGTAAAAGAAACGAACGTCCACGGTATAATAGCCTCTGTTGAAAGCCGCCTCCTCTACAGCAATGCCTGCGTGGAGCAGCTCCACCGACTTTGCCCGGATGCCGATAGCCGATGCGATCGCTGACTGGGACGCAGCGTCCGGATAGAGGCGAAGGTCTTCCAGACAGTCCTTGTCTCGGCAGGAATCGTAGATCTTTTTCGTATGGACGCTCACGGCTTCCCGGACGGTGGCCGCGTGATCGACAGGTCCCGGTTTCACTCTGTCCGCCATAGACATACCTCCTGACAGGATGATTTCAATAACAATCTATGCCGCGGAGTTCAATTTGTGCCGCTTTTCCGGTACGGATCGAACGACCGGCACGGTGAGGTGCTGAGTTTGGATAATTACGGATTCATCAGGCAGAAGATCGATATCAAGGTCCTTATTCTCTATATCCTGGAAAAGCTGCCCGCTCCCGTCAGCCAGAATATGCTCACGGAACTGACGCTCATCGACAACGCCACGAATTACTTCGATTATATTGAATGCCTGACGGAGCTGGAACAGAAGGATCTGATCATCACCACGGAAGAAGATAAATACAGCATCACTCCCAAGGGGATCCGCACCGCTGCGGAAATGGAAAGCAGCCTGCCTTATACCATCCGCCTCAAGGCATCCTCCGGAGCGGAGCGGGCCGCCAAGATCCTGGCGCGGGAAGCGATGATCAAGGCTTCCCACAAGGAAAAGCCGGAGGGCGGCGTTACCGTCAGTCTTTCCCTGTCAGACGGATTGGGGGAAGTGATGCATCTGGATATCCTGGCCGGGAATGAACAGCAGGCAAAGGAGATGGAAAAGCGATTTCGAAAAAACGCCGAATCGCTCTATCTTCGCATCGCGGGCATCCTTACCGGGGAATCAACGGAAGAATCCCAGCACTGAAAGAAAACAGCTCCCGCTTCGCTCTGCGAAGCGGGAGCCCTTTCATCTCGGATCAGATTTCCTGATCCGTGCCCCTCACTTTACACCAGGTAGGGGCACGGATCCGTAAAAAAATGCTCGTCAACCTCTTCGGGGGAACCGTACTTGCCGATCATGACGAAAATCTCACTGTCCTTGCCTTCGCGGGTCGCGGTGCCGTAGCCGCGGCCGACGCTGTACATGCGGTTCCAGTTATCCAGGAAGCAGAGGGTATCGCTGCGGAAGCCCATCTTTTCACCCAGGATCTTTTCCATGTTCTGCTCGGTGACGCTGACGAAATACATGCCCTCCTTGATTTTCACATAGAAAGCGGGTTCGTCGGGGCCGGGCAGGAGATTGGTGACCGCATTGTTAAGGTTTTCCGTAGGCGCGGGCTGATCCGGCTTGGATTTGTCACGGGGATAGGTGATGCGGTACCAGTTGGAGTTGTAATAAACGTGGACGGTGGCCAGCTTATGGCCATAGGTCCATTTTACGCTGGTGCCGGACACTTCATCGGTGAAGCCGTGACGCTTCCGGTCCGTGTGTTCCTTGTCCTCTTCGAAGATATAACCGAAGGTCCAATGGCTGTCGATCAGATAGGGATAATAGGGATTCTCGCCCAAGGGGCAGCGCAGGAAGGTGACCAGGCCCTGTTCCTTGTCGATGACGAAGGTATGATTTTCACGGGGATCATACAGGCAATAGGTCACAAGATAGGTCCAGTCGTCGCTCTTGCGGCATTCATAGGTAGCCTCGCCGCTGCGCTTCCCGTTCTGCACGCTGAACTCGACCTTGGTCTCGTCCAGGAACTTCAGGACGATGTCGCCAGTTTCCTCGCCGGTGTCCATGATGAAGCGGAATTCCTTCCCTGCCAGCTCAAAGCAGCGGGGAGGGCAATACTGGCCGATGGAAAGACCGGCGGCAGGGGCGTCGAACTTCTCGGAAAGGTTCATGGATACTCCTCCTTATTGTTTTATTCTTCTAAACTAAGATTACCTTATCAGAAGGAGAAAGTCAATGCATTCTTATAGCCCGTCATCAAAATTCAATAGCAAAGTATGTAGATCCTCCTTGATTTCAATTACCTAGCCTGCTATAATTACACAATCATTGTCAAAGGACTGAGCAGCATGACCAAAACCGAGCGGCTGCAGAATGCCGCTGAGCGCAGGGACCTGACCCAGGGCCCGATCACCAAGAAAATCATCCTTTTCTCTCTTCCCATCATCTTTGGCAACCTATTCCAACAGTTATATAACGTGGTGGATTCCGTCGTTGTGGGAAATTTCGCTGCCGACGGCACCCATTGTCTCGCCGCGGTCAACGCCAGCTTTGCGATCATGATGGTGTTCAACGCCCTGTACATGGGCGTCAGCATGGGCGCAAACATCGTTATCTCCCAGTATAAAGGCGCCAAGGACGTCAAAAAACTGGAAGAAGCCATGACGACTACTTTTCTGCTCAGTATGCTGGCCGGTCTCTTCATCACGGTCGTCGGTTTCATTTGCGCGAAGCCCATGCTGCGGATGCTTGGCACGCCGGCGGACATCCTGGACGACGCTGCCCTTTATATCCGGATCATCTTCGCCGGCACCTGCGGCAACGTGGTTTACAACAACATGAACGGCATGGTCCAGGGCCTGGGCGACGCCAAGTGGCCCATGTATGCCCTGATCATTTCCAGCATCACCAATATCCTGCTGGACCTGCTCTTTGTGTGCGCTTTCCATTGGGACGTGGCAGGCGTGGCCCTGGCCACGATCCTGGCCCACATCCTCAGCGGCTGCCTGATGCTGCGCCGCCAGGCTACCGGGGTTTACGGTGCCAAGATCAGCTTCCGGAATTTGCGCATTGAAGGCACTATCGCAAAGCACATCCTGCGGCTCGGCCTTCCCTCCGCTCTGCAGAACATGTGCTTTGCCGGAGGCAGCCTCATCATCCAGACTTTCTCCAATCGCTTCGGCACGGAATTCATCGCCGCCAACTCCATGCTGATGAAGATCGACGGCTTTGTCCTTCTGCCTATGATGGGCTTCAGCACGGCGGTCACCACGTTTGTCGGCCAGAATATCGGCGCCGGGGATGTAGAGCGGACCAACAAAGGGATCTATTCGACCCTTCTGCTTTCCGCAGGCGTTACGGTATTCCTGTCCATCATCCTTTATTTCGCCTGTCCGTCGATCACCTTGATTTTCGGCGCCAACGCGAATTCCCGTCAAATGGCGGCGCAAGGCATCCGTTTCGTCTGCTTCTTCTATATCTTCTATTCTATCCAGAATACCCTATCCGGTTCCCTGCGCGGGGCGGGCGCCGCTCTCACCAGCGCTCTCTGCGCCATTGGCTCCACGCTGATTCGCGTCCCCCTCAGTTGGCTGCTGGCGGCCCTGCCCCTGAACCGGGCGCTGGACGTTGCGGTAGCCGCCGGGCAATTTGCCGACCGTGCGGCAGCCGAGGCTGCCAAGGTGGGCTTTGAACACTATATCGGCATTTTCCAGACCTGGGGATGGTCTATGCTGGCAGGCCTGCTTCTAATCCTCCCATGCTTCCTTTTCGGACGTTGGCGGGAGATGGGCGTGACAGAGCAGGCAAAGAAGATAAGGAAATGAATCAAGGGGTCTGCCGGTGGGCAGACCCCTCAAGCTGTCGACAAAGTGTCGACAGCTTGAGAGGCAAAATCAGAAATGTTTTCTGATTTTGTAAGAATATTACGTGAAGGGGGCCTCTCCGCCCCCTTCACAAATTCCCCATGCTTATCGAAAACATGAATCATGGGTTTGTCTACAGTCTAAGGGGTCTGCCAATGGGCAGACCCCTTTCTGTACAATGGTAGTCAGGTTATTTCTTTGCAATGGTTTTCGGCTCGCCGGGCTTGTAATCATAACAATCCACCCGCGCGGAGACGATATAGATCTCATCCCTGGGATAGTTGTTGGCGTCTACGTCCATCTTGGAAATGGCGACGATATCATCCATTCCCGAAATGACCTTTCCGAAAGCCGCGTAATACCCGTCCATGCTTTCCTTGGGCTCCAGCATGATGAAGAATTGGCTGCTTGCGGTGTCATAGAATTTCTTGGACTCGTTGTCATCACTGAGGCGAGCCATGCCAACGATGCCTTTTGCAAAGGTGAGATTCCCTTTGGAATGACCGTTGGCAGTGAATTCACCTTTAATATAGTATCCAGCGTCTGTTTCTTCCCCACCGGCCGGCATCCCCATTTGGACCAGAACGTATTCCAGGATGCGATGGACCGTGCTGCCGTCATAAAAGCCGGAATTGCAGAGCTTGATGAAATTGTTGACAGTATTGGGGCATTTGTCGGGATAGAGCCGGATGCGCACCTCGCTGCCATTGGAAAAAAGAATGGTGCAAATGGGTTTTCTTTCTCCGATTACCACGCAGCCGCCCAGCGTCGTCACCAGTAACGCAGCCAGCAGTGCCAGCGCTGCCAGCTGAAAGAGTTTTCTTTTCGTCATATGAGGGACCTCCGGGAAAAACAGAGATGTTTCTGTTCAAACTTATACCATACCCTCCCGGAAAAAGCAACTTGGGAATGAAAAATCCCTATTGCTATTGGGATATGTTTTGATATAATAGATTGGATTAGGCCGAAACCATTTCTCTGAAAGGAGCAATTATCCCCATGCTGAAGTATATAGAATCCCTCGGAATCATCGCCCCCAAGGCGGTATACTACCAGCTCTCCCCTGCCGTGCTGACGGAAAAAGCCCTGGAACGGGGCGAGGGTACCCTGAGCGAGACCGGTGCCCTGGTCGTCAATACCGGCAAGTATACCGGACGGAGCCCGGACGACCGTTATGTGGTAGACGTTCCCTGTATTCATAACGACGTGGACTGGGGCAAAATCAATGTGCCCATTTCTGCCGAGAAATTCGACTCCATCTACCAGAAGCTGACGGCGTATCTTCAGGGCCGCGACATCTTCGTTTTCGACGGCTTTGCCGGCGCTGACAGCGCTTATCATCTCCCTGTGCGCATCGTAAACGAGCTGGCCAGCCAGAACCTTTTCATTCATCAGCTGCTGGTCCGCCCCACAGAGGAGGAGCTGAAGGATTTCGTGCCCGGCTTCACCGTTATTGCCGCCCCCGGCTTTAAATGCATCCCTGAGGTGGACGGCGTCCACTCCGAGGCGGCGATCCTGCTGAACTTCGAGAAGAAGATCGTTCTGATCGCCGGCAGCCAGTACGCCGGCGAGATCAAAAAGAGCATCTTCTCCGTTATGAATTATTTCCTGCCGAAACAGGGCGTGTTCTCCATGCACTGCTCCGCCAATATCGGAGAGGGCGGCGACACTGCCATTTTCTTTGGTCTCAGCGGTACCGGTAAGACCACCCTTTCCGCCGACCCCAACCGGCAGCTCATCGGCGACGACGAGCACGGCTGGAGCGACAAGGGCGTCTTCAATATCGAAGGTGGCTGCTATGCCAAGTGCATCCGTCTCAGCAAGGAGAACGAACCGCAGATCTGGAACGCCGTTCGCTTCGGGACCCTGGTGGAAAACGTCATTATGGATCCGGATACCCGCGTCCTCGATTTTGACGATGCTTCCCTGACGGAGAACACCCGCGCCGGTTATCCCGTGACCTATATCCCCAACTGTGCCATTCCCGGCATCGGCGGTCATCCCAAGACGGTGATCTTCCTGACAGCAGATGCCTTCGGTGTGCTTCCTCCCATCAGCAAGCTCAGCAAGGAGCAGGCCATGTATCACTATGTCAGCGGCTATACCGCCAAGGTCGCCGGCACGGAGCGGGGCGTCACAGAGCCCCAGGCCACTTTCTCCACCTGTTTCGGCGCCCCCTTCCTTCCCCTGCACCCCTCCGTATATGCGGAAATGCTGGGCAAAAAGATCGAAGAGCATGAGACCAACGTGTATCTGGTCAATACCGGATGGGCCGGCGGCCGTTATGGGATGGAACGCTGCTTCCGCATGAAGCTCCCCTATACCCGTGCCATGGTCACTGCTGCCCTCAACGGTGAACTGGAGAAGGCTGAGTTTGAAAAGGATCCCGTTTTCGGCCTGGCCGTTCCCAAATCCTGCCCCGGCGTTCCTTCCGAATTCCTCAGCCAGAAAGCCCTGTGGCAGGATGACAAAGCCTATGAAGCGGCAGCTAAGGAGCTTGCCCAAAGCTTCATCAAGAACTTCAAAAAGTACACCAACATGCCGGATGCCATCGTGAACGCCGGTCCGAAAGCGGAGTAAGAACAAGCCAACGATACGTTTCGGGGGAGAAAATGAACGGGAATAAGAAACCAAACAAAGTGAATGAAGATGCCAACATCGTTTCGTGGGTCGTTACCGCGGTGTTGTTGGCTGTCAACGCTTTCCCGGTCGGTCTCTTTTTCCTGATCATGAAGCTGGCCGGAAACGATATCCTCGGTAAGCTCTTCATGGCCTTGCAGGAGGGGTTCCGCAACAATTCCACATCAGATGCGACAAGGGCCTCTACGTACCGTAGTCAGAACTACACGCCGAATTCCTCTTCCCGCTCCCGCGCCGCCCAGAATGCTGCGCGCCAAGGCAGTACGGTGGTGGTCCATGATCCGGCGCAGACAACCATGGCCCAACCTCCTGTTCAGCAGCAGCAAGCGCAGGCAGCGCCTCAGCCTCAGCCTGTACAGCAGAAGCAGGAACCGCAAAGACCTGTGCAGCAGCAAAAACCTGTGCAGCAGCAAGAGCAGGCGAAGAAGAACGAGAAAGAGGACGATGGGATCCAGCATATCTCCAAGGGCAAAAAAGCGCTTTTCATCCTTGGCTGGGTGCTGCTTGGAGCCGGTATCCTGGGTAGCATCTACGGCATCGCCGGTTCGGGTGTCCTTTGGAAGATCCTGCAGTGGATCGCTGTAGCGTTGGGTGGAGGCGGCATGCTCTTTGCCGCCCGGTCGAAGGACAAAAAGGAGAGACTCTATCAGAATCTGGTGAAGATCGTCGGAGACAAGGCTTATGTGGATCTGAAATCTCTGGCATCCTCCGCAGGTGTCAAGGAGAAGATACTGGTCCGTGAGCTGGACGAAATGGTGGAGAGAGGTTATCTGCCGGAATCCGCCTATCTGGATAATGCCAGAGGTCTGCTGATCCTTGACCAGACGAAAGCGGAGGATCACATCGTTACCCCCCAGACAGCGGAAGAACCCGGACGGGAGGAGGATAAATACGATCTTCTTCTCAAAGAAATGGAGCGGGCCTGCGGGCGCATCCAGGATCGGGACATGATGGAGAAGGCTGTCCAGGTCCGCGGACTGGCCGCCGCGATTTTCAATGCTGTGCGCAAGGATCCGGAGAAGCAGCCGCAGATCAGCAGCTTTTTAAACTACTACTTCCCCACTACCCTGAAACTGTTGGACAGTTATGCGGATTTTGAGGAAAAGGGTTATCAGGGAGACAAGCTTTCCCAGACAAAAGAGCGGATCGAAGTCACCATGGATACCATCATCTCCGCATATCGCAAGCAGCTGGATAACCTTTACCTGCCCGATACGCTGGACGTAGACACGGATATCGACGTATTGGAAACCATGCTGAAGCGTGATGGCCTCTCCGGAAGCGATTTCGAGCAGGCTGAGCAGGAAGGTACTCCCGGTACCATGAACTGAAGACAGGTGGAGCAGGCGTCGTCTTCATAGCGGAGATGACGCCTGCTTTCCCTAAAAGAGAAAATGCAGGGCGGCGAGGCAAATGACCTCGCCGCCCTGTTATGCATAGGTGCTATTCTTCCAGAGTAACATTCGCCGAGGGGGTCAGGACGGTCACGGATCCCTGTTCAATGCGCGCAAAGCCGCCGCGGACGGTGGCTGAAAACACGGTTTTTCCTTTTGCGGAAGCCGTCACGGGGCTGTTTTCTTCCAGGGCGATGACGGCAGGAAGGTGCCCGCGGAGGATCCCGATGCTGCCGCCCTGCCCCTCCGCATTATCCTTCTCCACAAGGTTCACTGCATCGCAGTGGAAGGAAGCGACGTCTTTAAGCGGCGTGAGGATACGAAATAGGAGACCGCCGTCCATCAGCCCTGCTCCTTCGCCGCAGCGTAGACGTCTTCAATGGTACCGGCCATGAGGAATGCCTGCTCCGGCAGCGCATCGCAGTCGCCGCCGAGGATCGCCTCAAAGCCCTTGATCGTATCCTCCAGATGGACGAAGCGCCCGGACAGCCCGGTAAAGCCCTCTGCCACATGGAAGGGCTGGCTCATGAAGCGCTGCGCCTTGCGTGCCCGCCGGACGATCTGCTTATCTTCCGGCGAAAGCTCGTCCATGCCCAGGATGGCAATGATATCGTGCAGTTCATTGTATCTCTGCAGCAGACGCTGCACTTCTCTGGCCGCGCGGTAATGCCGGTCACCAACGATATCCGGGGAAAGCATCCTGGAGCTGGACTCCAGGGGGCTGACGGCGGGGTAGATGCCTTGTTCTACGATGGCACGGGAGAGAACCGTAGTGGCGTCTAAGTGGGAAAATGTGGTAGCGGGAGCCGGGTCCGTCAGGTCGTCCGCGGGAACATAGATCGCCTGCACGGAGGTGATGGAACCGTTTACCGTGCTTACGATCCGCTCCTGCAGCTGCCCCATCTCCGAAGCCAGGGTGGGCTGATAGCCCACGGCAGAGGGCATTCTTCCAAGCAGAGCGGAGACCTCAGAGCCCGCCTGGGTGAAACGGAACATGTTGTCGATGAACAGGAGCACGTCCTTATGTGCGTTCTCCCGGAAATACTCCGCAAGAGTGAGGCCGCTCAAAGGCACCCGAAGGCGGGCGCCGGCAGGCTCGTTCATCTGGCCGAAGACCAGAGCTGTTTTGTTCAGCACGCCGGACTGTTTCATTTCTTGCCAGAGGTCGTTCCCTTCTCTGGAACGCTCTCCCACGCCGGCAAACACGGAATACCCGTCATGCTCAAAGGCGATATTTCGGATGAGCTCCATGATGAGCACGGTTTTACCCACACCTGCACCGCCGAAAAGGCCGATCTTACCGCCTTTGGTATAGGGGGTCATGAGATCGATGACCTTGATCCCCGTCTCAAGCAAGTCGCCGCCGGGGACGATCTCCGTAAAGGGCGGAGCGCTTCGGTGGATGGGCCAGCGGAGGCTTACGGGTACTTCGCCGCCCCGGTCGATGGGGTCGCCGTTCACATTCAACATTCGTCCCAGGGTTTCTTCACCCACCGGGATGGTGATGGGGTCGCCTGTATCCACGGCAAACATGCCGCGGGAAAGACCGTCGGTAGCATGCATGGAAATACAACGAACCGTCCCGTCTCCCAGCTGCTGCAGGACTTCCAGGACAAGCTTGCCGTTGTTGGTCTCCACTTCCAGGGAATTGAAAAGCTCCGGCGTATCCTCTGCCTGGGGAAAGGTCACGTCCACGACCGGCCCTGTGATGCGGGTGATGAGCCCCTTTTTTCCGGCGGACATACTTATCCCTCCCCTTTCGGCCATTGGCCGGATGATGTTTCGATGACGCTGGCGGTCACCTGCGTCTGGCGCAGGCGGTTGATGGCAGTTTCCAGCTCCGCGGCGGAATCTTTTCCATTGTCATAAGCGGAACGCATGGACACCAAGGTAGCCCCCTGGACACCCATAGCGCTTCGAATCAGCAGATAGTAGACCTGCGCGCGAAGGCAGAATTCGGCCAAGCCTTCATGGACCGTCTCAGGGTCGGGCAGCCAAAGCAGCTCTTGGGCTTCGCCGCCGCTCTCGCCCGGAAGAAGCTCCCTGGAACCGGGGGTCTGCGTCATTGCGTTGACGGCGTCGCTGTAAACGAACAGCACGCGAGAGACGACGCCGCTGGTATACATGGAGAGGATACGGTCCGCCAGGGCCTCCGCCTGGGCATATTCCGGCACGTCAGAAATCTGGAATTCTTCCTCTATGGGGATCCCCCGCTCCTTCAGATATGCGGCGGCCTTTTTTCCTCCGGTGATGAAACAGGCGTCGTCAAATTCAGGCAAAGCGCGGCAATAAGCAAAGAGCTCATTATGATAGCTTCCGCACAGCCCCCGGTTGCCGGAAAGAAGCACGATGAGCGTTTTTTCTTCCTTGCCCTGTACGCGGGAAACCACCGCACCGGAAGCACGGAGCAAATCACGGCAGCCTTCGGCATAAGCGCTGAATGCATAGGCGGTAGCGTTCAGTCTGGCAAGCTTCGCGGAGGAAACCGTACGCATGGCACCGGCCAGCTGGCAGATCGTCTGGATGCCGCGAAGACGCTTGCGCAGATCAGACAAGGTGGCCATGAGCGTCCTCCCTCCGGAACTGTGCCAAGGCTTCCTTCAAGCTCGCGATTTCTTCTGCGTTCAGCTTTTTCCCGCTTTGGAGGCGGCGGACGAGGGCGGGTTCCCTACCCTCCATGTGTACGTAAAGCCTCTCCTCGAATTCTTCCATTTCCGCGGGCAGTACATCGTCGGCATATCCCTCGGAAACGGCGAACAGCAGGATCGCCTGTTTCCAATCCTCCAGCGGTGCATAGCGTTGCTGCCGGAGAGCGGCCATCATCCGTTCACCCGCATTCAGCACCTTTGTGCTTGCATCGTCCAGGTCTGAACCGAATTGGGCAAAAGTCGAGAGTTCCCGGTATTGGGCAAGATCCATACGCAGCCGGGAAGAGACCTGCTTCATGAGCGGGGTCTGCGCGGCGGAGCCGACACGGGAGACGGAGAGACCCACATTGACCGCAGGCCGCTGTCCGGAATTGAACAGATCCGTCTCCAAGAAGATCTGGCCGTCGGTAATGGAGATCACGTTGGTGGGAATATAGGCGGAGATATCCCCCATCTGGGTCTCGATCACAGGCAGCGCCGTCACGCTGCCGCCGCCCGCTTCCTCCGACAGTCTGGCAGCTCTTTCCAGAAGCCGGGAATGAAGATAGAACACGTCGCCAGGGTATGCTTCTCGCCCGGATGGCCTGTGAAGCAGCAGGGAGAGCTCGCGGTAAGCCACGGCATGCTTGGAAAGGTCATCATAGATGATGAGGCAGTCCCGCCCGGAATAAAGGAAGTATTCGCTCATGGCCGCCCCTGCGAAGGGAGCGATATACTGCAAGGACGCAGAGCTGGAAGCCGGTGCACTGACGATCGTGGTATAAGACATGGCTCCGTATTTCACCAGCTTGTCCCTGAAATCTGCAACCGAAGTCTCCTTTTGGCCGATGGCCACATAGATGCAGGCCACGTTTTTGCCCCGCTGGTTGATGATCGTATCCAACAGCAGCGCGGTCTTGCCCGTCTGACGGTCACCGATGATCAGCTCACGCTGACCTCTGCCTATGGGGACCAGGGCGTCGATCGCCTTTATGCCGGTTTGGAGCGGGACGGATATGGATTTCCTGTCCGGGATGCCCGGAGCGGGGTTTTCGATAGGCCGCTTCAGGTACGTGCGGATACGCCCCTTCCCGTCGATCGCACGGCCCAGGGGGTCAACCACCCGGCCAAGCAGGGCTTCACCCACAGGAACACTGGCGATGCGTCCCACGCGCCGGACGCGGCTGCCGCTTTCGATAAGCTCATAGCTGCCGAATACAACACAGCCGATCCGCTGCGGCTGGATATCCAGGATCATCCCTCTTTCGCCGCAGTCGAATTCCACCACTTCTCCATACATGATATCGGCGAGACCATCCAGCCAACAGATGCCGTCCGATACGCTGAGGACGCGGCCCAGCTGGAAGATGTCCAGCTGCGGTCTGGCTTCCATAACACCCTCCATCAGGTCCTGGAGGATGCAATCTTTATCCAGCAGTCCGTCGATCGGCCGCTTGGTAAGGTCTTTTTCCAAGTGATACAACCGGTTTTCCACCGTCATATCGTAGACAGTATCACCGATTCGCAGGCGCATGCCGCCAAGCAGATCCGGGTCTACTTTTACCCAAAATGATGGTTTGCCGCCAACTTCTTCCAAAAGAGCGGTAGCCCGGCTGCCGATGCGTTCCACGAGTTCATCGTCCAACTCGAAGGCGGAGGTAAGGGTGACATACAGCACGTCGTGGTGCATCAGATAGCACATATCGCCGGGGGTAATACTGATGCTCTCCAGAATGCGCTCCGCAAACAGAGGTTCCAGTGCGCGAATATGGGAAACCTGCGGCTCCTGTACAAGATGCTCGCCCAGCTCCAGTACCAGAGCCTTTACCGCCTGGTCTCTGGCGTTTCCCATGGCTTCCCGCTCCAGATCCTCCAGATCCTGCTTATGGAGTTCTTCCGCCTGCCGCGCTTCGTCCTCCAATGATTGACGCAGGACCTGAAGATTCGCATCACCGTCCACCGCTTCCCGGATGGGATCCGACTGCGTCTCCGGGATTTCCGGAGACGGCAATGCGGCAGCGGCCTCAAGGGCCTCTGCCTCGTCCAGTTCCCTGCCGATGCGTTCCCGACGCTCGGCAAAGCGCTTCAATACGGTTTTCCTTCCTACGATCCATAACCCGGCGGCAAGGATGAGGAAGTTTATAAGTGCATACAGCAGCCGCATTCAGCGTTCTCCGAAAGCAATCAGCTTATCCGTAAAGGTATCGACATGATCCTTCAGGGAAACCGCCAGCTGCGGTACGAGCTCGGCGGCCTTTGCCTCCATGATCTCCCGCCGTTCCTTCGTTTCCTGAAGGTACCGCTTTTCTCTCACTTCCCGGTTGACCTTGCTCTCCTCCCGCAAGGCAAAGGCGGCCTGCTTCTGTTCTTCCGCCCTGCGCTGCGCATCTGCCAGCTTCTCCGCTTCCAGGAGCGCCTGCTTCTCAGCCAGTTCCGCGGACTTGTCCAGACTGCGGGCGTGTTCGATACGGGCCTTCCGTGCGTCAAGAAAAGCCAGCATCGGCTTCAGCAGCAAGCGCCAAAGGATGAGCATGAAAGCACAGAAAGAGAGAATGGTCCAAATCAGGATATTTGGCTGTATGGTCATGTTGCCCGTCTCAGCCGATCTTGCCCACGAGCATGAAGGCGATGAGCAGACCGTAGATGGTGAGAGCTTCCATCAGGGCCAGGGACAGCAGGAGCGCGCTTCGGATATCCTTGGCGGCCTCCGGCTGCCGGGCGATGCTCTCCAGAGCGGCACGGGCAGCTTTGCCTTGGGCGAGGGCGGGGAAAATGGTGGAAACGGCGATGCAGAAGGCGGCTGCAAGCGCAATGATAGCGGAATCGGTCATGTCGGTTCTCCCTTCTTTAGTAACCGATGATTAAATCGGCGTGTGCGGATTGTCGGGCAGGTTTTTCGCCTGATGAGGGCGAAAAACGCTGAAATACTCTGTGTATTGCAAGTATATTTGGCAAAAAAAGGCGACAAATATGCCGGCAAGACATGCGCGGAGATTTCATCATCGGTTGCTTTATTCTTCAATGATCTCCTGCAGATAGGAAGCTGTAAGCATGGTGTAAACGATTGCCTGGATGGCGCAGAACAAGAGGCTGAGCACCATCATGATGATAGGCGCGCCGATGGGAAGAAGATGATACAGGTTCTCCATCACCGTCTCCTCCCCGAAGATATTGCCGAACAGACGGAGCGCCAGCGAAGCCGGCTTGATCAGCTCGTCCAGCAGCAGAAGCGGCACTACGGGGGTCAGGAAATGCTTCAGATAGTGCTTCGCTCCGGCATGGATACCCGCCGTCTGTAAGAAAACGAAGGTCACGATACCCAGTCCCAGCGTGACGGAAAGCGAAGAGGTCGGCGCTTTGATATACTTGCTGAGTCCGACGCCGGGAATCAGGCCGGAATAGTTGGACAGAAGAATGAAGCAAAAGAGCGGTCCCAGGAAAAAGAGGTATTTTCTTCCGTTTTCCCGTCCCAGAATGCCGGCGCAGAAATCGTCGAGAGCTTCAACAGCGATCTCCAAAAGATTCTGCAGTTTTCCGGGCCGCTCTTTCAGATGACGAGTGACCAACAGGGAGATGACAACAGCCAAGGCCAGAAAGACCCACATGGCGATCACTTCGCCGGTCACATCCAGGATACCGAATATGCGAATGACAGGTTCGGAGGTTTCACCCATACATGATCACTCCTTTCTTTCTCCGTTCCCCCCTCTTGTGATACGGAAGGTAAAGAACGTCAGTAAAACCGTCAGCCCCAATGCACCGCCGAGGAGCAAAGCCGTGGAGTTCAGCTCCGTTCGTCGGCCGATGAGGTAAAGGACCAGAAGATAAGCCACGCTCAGCAGCGTCCGTAAGGGGGAAATCATGGCGATCGCTTTTTCCCCGTTTCTGTTCATGAGTGATCGCAGAAGAAGATAGTTTCCCCAGGATACCAGGGCCCCGCCGACAAATGCGGCAAGTCCCGTCAAGAATAGCACCATGAGCCACCCTCTTTCCATCTGTGATCCTGGTATGACGCATACGAGAATCCAACAATTTGAATGGATACTCTTTTGAAGAGACCGCCTGCATATAAGGCAGGCCATTCTGGACGGCCTGCCTATAGGTCTCTCTGTATTCAGACGGGGTTTCTCAGCCCGCGAACTCCTTGAAGTCCGTTTCGATCAGCTGCTGAAGAGCCAGCACCGCCGCTTCTTCATCGGGGCCTTCCGCGCCGATAGAGATATCCGTACCCTTGACAATGCCGAGGGAGAGAACGCCCAGGAGGCTTTTTGCATTGACCTTGCGTTCTTCTTTTTCGATCCAGATGGAACTCTTGAACTCATTGGCTTTCTGGATGAAGAAAGTAGCAGGCCTGGCATGGAGTCCGACCTGGTTGTTGACGGTAATCGTCTTCATGTACATAACGGCGTCACGACCTTTTCATTGTTATTTCCCGGTTTATCCCTTTTCTATTTTGATATTTTAGCAAGGAATCCTTCCTGCGTCAATAGTCAAACTGCCAATAAACCGCGCTGCAAGGGTTTCCAAATGGGCGGTCTGCCGGTGTGTTGACGGCATAGCATTCCTAAATGGGTCGCCCCAAAAAAGTCAGATCTTCAACTCTGCGATGGTGACGCCGTCTTCCCCTTCCCCGTAGCGGCCCAGGCGGAAGCTCTTGACCGCCGGAACTCTGCGCAGGTAATCCTGCACGGCCTTGCGAAGGGCGCCGGTCCCTTTGCCGTGGATGATGCGGACGCTGGGCAGCTTGGCTGTCCTGGCGGAATCGAGATACCGTTCCAGCATCAGCAGCGCTTCGTCCGTCATGCTGCCCCTGAGGTCCACTTCCGGGCTGACGGCCAGCTTGTGTATCTGGGCTTCCGTCTTTTTTTTGAACTTCGTTTTGACTATTTCCGCTTCCTCTACGAGCCGCACTTCCTCCTGCTTGGCCGTGATGCGCAGGATGCCCGCCTGAAGGGTCAGCGTTCCGTCGCTGCCGACGGAAATGACGCTGGCTTGGGTGCCGAGCTTCAGCAAAAGCACCGTGTCCCCGGCTTTCGCGGGCCGGGTGGGCTTCATCGTTTGCGCATCCTCCTCGGAGCTGACGCCAAGACTGTCCTGGGCCTCATTGAGCTTCTTCATGAGGCTGACCCGTTCTTCGTTGATCTGCTGCGCATTTTCCGCCCGGACGGCTTTCTTGCGCATCTCATTGAGTTCGTCGAATACTTCGTCGGATACTCTGCGGGCCTCCCTCAGGAGACGGTCTGCCTCCCGCTTCGCATTTGCCCCCGCCTTTTGCTTTTCTTCTTCCGCGGCTTTGCGCAGCTCCGCGGCTGCACGGGCGTCCGCCTGGGCCTGGAGCCGGAGCTTTTCGGCTTCCAACTGCGCCTGTTCCATCTTCTGGCGCTCCGTTTGCAGCAGGGAGACGACATGCTCGAAATCCGTCTGTTCCGAAGCCATGCGGCCTTTGGCATCATCGATGATGCTTTCGTCCAGGCCCAGCCGCCGGGAGATTTCAAAAGCATTGGACTTTCCCGGAATCCCCATGAGCAGCCGGTAAGTGGGGCGCAGCGTCTCCACGTCGAATTCGCAGGAAGCGTTCATGACGCCCGCGGTGGCGGTGGCATACACCTTCAGCTCGGCATAGTGGGTGGTGGCGGCAATCTTTGCGCCCTGACTGCGGGCGTATTCGATGATGGCGATGGCCAGAGCCGCGCCTTCCGCAGGGTCTGTACCTGCGCCCAGCTCATCAAAGAGGATCAGGGTATCCTCGTCCGCTTCCTTCAGCATGCCGACGATATTGCTCATATGGGAGGAAAAGGTAGAGAGGGACTGCTCGATGCTTTGCTCGTCGCCTACGTCCGCCAATACTTTTTTCAGTACAGGCACCGTGCTGCCGCTGTCCGCGGGGATATGGAGACCGCAGGCGGCCATGAGGCAGCAGACGCCCAGCGTTTTGAGGCTGACGGTCTTGCCGCCGGTATTGGGGCCCGTGATGACGAGGGTATCGAATTCACCGCCCACGGAGACGTCGATCGGCACGGCTTTTTTCGGGTCGATAAGGGGATGACGGGCCCTTTTCAGCCGGATAACGCCGCCGCTGCTAAGCTGAGGCGCATCTCCGTTCATACGATAACTGAGCTTCGCCTTAGCGAAGACCAGGTCGAGCCGCACCAGCACATGCTGATCGCAGAGAATGTCCTCTTCAAAGCTGGCTGCGTCGTTGCTCAATTCCATGAGGATGCGCTCGATTTCCTTCTTCTCCTTGGCCTGCAGCTCGCGGATCTCATTGTTGGCCTGCACCACCTGCATGGGTTCGATAAAAATGGTCTGACCGCTGGAGGAAACGTCGTGAACCAAGCCGCCCAATGCTCCCTTGTGCTCTGCCTTTACGGGGATCACATAGCGATCCGAACGCATGGTGATGATGGGTTCCTGCAGGATCTTGGAATAAGAGGGCGAGGTGATGATCTTGTTCAGCACGTCGCGGATGCGGGCGTTGGCGGCCCGCATGTGACGGCGGATGGAGGCAAGCTCGCTGCTGGCGGCATCGGCGATCTCCTCCTCTCCAACGATGGAAAGGGTGATCTTTTCTTCCAGGAATTTGTTGGCGATCAATGCGCCGAAAAGCCCGGTCAGGCTTCCTGCATCCTCGGAGGTCCAGCCCTTCATCTGTCGGGCGGCCCGCAGGACCCCTGCGATATCCAACAGCTCCCGCGTATTCAGCATACCGCCCAGGCGTGCGCGGGCCAGGCTGCCCGTCACCTCCCGGATGTCGGACAGCGGGGGCGTGCCCTTGAGGGAGATGAGCCTTTTTGCGTCCGTGGTTTCCTGCAGGCGTTCGCTGACCTCCGTAAGGATATCGGAAGGACGCAGTTTCAGCGCCTCTTCCTTTGCGGAAGCGCAAACCGACTCCTCCTGCAGGATGCGCAGGATCTGGGGAAGTTCCAAGGTCCGCATAGATTTTTCATAGAATTCTTCTTTTGTATTCATTACATTCACCATCAGAGGCTTTTATAGTAATCCAGCGTCCGGAAAGAACGCTCCAATTGTTCCTTCGTATAGTTCTCCGCAGCGTCGCTCAGCCGGCGAAGGCCGCTGTCGCCGATTCTGAAGGAAAACACGCTGTTCCTTTGGGCGGAGACGATATGCCGTATGGCAAGGAGAGATGGCGTATCCAGAGTCATGGGCCTCTGCGCCATGGCCTTCATGGCGCAGTCACGGCAGTAAAGCGCGCCGCCTCGCAGATCCAGAGTCGGCGTTACCGGATCTGTCTTGCCGCAGGAAGCACAGTGCTCCGTTTCCGGCTGATAGCCCAGCAGCGTCATGAGCCGCATATCAAAGGCGCTCTTTACGATCCGGGGATCCTTTTTCTCTTCCGAGAGAAGCCAAAGGGCGTTAAGGCCCAGAGACAGAGCTTCCGGTTCCTCTACCGTTTCCGGGCAGGAGGCGTCCAGAAGCTCCAGGAAATAGCAGCCCAAAGCGTAGTTCTTAAGGTCGGCGGTAAGGCCGGAAAACAGCTCCAGCGTATTTGCTTCCTTCAGATAAAACCGCTCTTTACTTTCAGAAACAGTCATTTCGGAAAAGGCCATGGGTTGGCAAGCGGCGGCGATGCGGCTTTTGAGCCTGGCGGCCCCCCGGGCGGAAATGCTGATCTTTCCCATGCTGTCCGTCAGCACGGTGAGCATTTTGCTGCTCTCCTTATAGTCCGCCGTGCGCAGGACCAGGCCCTTCAGGACCGTCTCACTCATGGTAGCCGAAATTGCGGAGCATGGCGTCCTGATCCCGCCAGTTTTCCTTTACCTTGACCCAACTCTTGAAATAGACCTTGGTGCCCATATATCGCTCCACATCCTTCCGGGCCAGTTCGCCGATGCGTTTGAGCATGCTGCCGTTATGGCCGATGATGATGA
>JAEEGK010007867.1_pt1 | contig 25361 bp, 23 predicted proteins | sample 8958771 | NCBI WGS metagenome assembly JAEEGK01 (sample SAMN16246547, study PRJNA631951) | gut metagenome | biome: gut microbiome; feature: rumen; material: SC-attached | host: Bos | place: Iran: Karaj | collected 2018-10
GCATTCGGGACATATAAGTATTTCTTTTCCCGATACAACTATTGGTGGAAAATCAAATTCCTTTTTACAATATGTACAGTATCTTAACATAAGCTTACATTTTCAACATCAACGTTCATATCATGAACCGGCTGAGCTCTAAAGGTATACAGGTTAAGTATACCATGATTTCCAAACAGCCTACAACAATATAAAAAAGAGCCAACCTTTCGATCAGCCCCAAGGGTGTAGACCGCCCCGGCAGATAAACCGCCAGAGCGATCGATGGAACGGATCCATTATAGCATATCTTGATAGTGCCGGAAAGCCAGTTTCCGATTCCTGCCTGCATCAGATTCCACGACCGGAAGCATCATAACACAGCATCAAAACCGTGGACGATACATAACGCAAACTCCCTGCCACATCAGGCAGGGAGCCGCATTTATCTTTGAAAGGAAATTCTTTGATGATATCAGTTAAACATCTATAGGAATTATTCGGCTCAGGGTCATGAATAATGGGGGTATGATCTTAAGAATATATACTGGCTTGGAGGTACATCCAAGCTACCCCCGTTCTTGACATCGCCGCTGATGAATCTTATAATTTTCTCATATGCAATATAGGAGCCGCCATGGGAACCGATAATCGTTCATACAAAAGATTTGAAATCCATATCCCTGCACTGGTATATGCCGGAAATGGCTATACTGAAGTCGTATGTGATGTAAAGGATATTAGTGAGCACGGAATCGCCTTTGAAATCACGCTCGATAAAGCGAATAAAGAAAAGTTCAATGTAGGTGACTCCATTGAATTTCAGCTTGTGGACTCATTTATGTTCGGAAGGAAAACGGAGACAGCCCTGATCTGTAAGACATGCGTGGTACGTCATATTACAGAGACGGAAAGAAGCCTTTTCATCGGATGCTTCCTTGAAGATCCGGAGTTTGCTCATTATGTGAAGCACAGGGAAGTGTCGGAACTGTATATCAGGCTCTCGAACATAAAGCACTGACAGTTTCCCGCAGATTCCACAGGTTCCCTGATTCGAGCGATATCATATCATGTGAAGAATTATTTTTCAGCATAACCGACTAAAGGAAGGATGATAAAACCAAATGGAACTGAAGACAATCGAGTATAATCTGTCTGTTTGTAAAGTGATAGATATATCGGAGATAGATCTGGCCTCGGATTTCTATTTTGTTGGAAAGACAGATGAAGAACTATCTCTTGTCTGCAAAACGGAAGATACCCCGCAGAATACGACCGAGCGTGAAGATGGATGGAGAGGATTTCGTATTCAGGGAGTACTGGATTTCTCGCTGATTGGGATTCTGTCAAAGCTGTCAGGTATCCTTGCAGAACATAAGATAGGAATTTTTGTTGTTTCAACCTACAACACGGATTATATACTTGTTAAGGAAGAAAACTTTGAACGTTCGTTGGAAGTGCTGATTACCGAAGGATATACGGTAATATAAAAATACAGGATAACGTTCCATTCCTTGGGGATTGTAGCGGAAACTTACAGTTAAAATGACTTCTTCACTTGTTTTAGGAATTTCTCTGCTATAGGCGTAAAGGTCTGGTATTTGTTCCAGATAAGATACAGTTTTGTTTCCTGCTTTGGAGACAGCGGTTTGAATACCAGGTCACTTTCTTCGGAACAGTTGATGAGATGTTCGAAAGTAAGAAGGATGCCTAGCCCTTCTTTTGCAAACATGGAGGCATTATAAGAAAGCCGGAAAGAGCCTTCCAGATGGAGTCTGGGATAGTGTTCTCCCGCCCATTCAGGTATTTCAATATTCCAGCTTTGTTCAGAGCAGTAAAGAGGCTGTCCGATAAGGTCAGTTGCTTTAATGCTCTTTTTCTTTGCAAGTGGATGTTTTTTTAACATGACCGCACCCCAGAGATCGGAATCAGGGAAGACAAGATATTCGTATTTGTCCGTGTTTGGTGTTTCACATATTACTCCAAAATCCAGAAGTCCTTTGTCGAGTTTTTCCGTAACCTGTTCAGTGTCTCCGCTGGTGATATGGTATGTAAAGTTTGGATACCTGTCCTTCAGTTTTTTTATCTCACGTGCAAGCAGACTGATCTGATAGGATTCTGCCAGACCGAAATAGATGTCTCCGCCTGTGATGTCATCGAGGGAGATGAATTCCTGTTCAATTTTATCTGCCATTGCCACAAGATCTTCCGCACGGTCACGCAGAAGCATACCTTCATCGGTAAGTTTGATGGAGAAACTGTGACGGGTAAACAGTTTTTTTCCCAGTTCATCTTCAAGTGATTTTAAGACCTTTGATAAGGTCGGCTGTGTGACATGCAGGATTTTCGCGGCGTGTGACATGTTTTCTTCTCTTGCAACTGCAAGAAAATAGCGAAGGTTCTTTATTTCCATCTTAGTAGCTCCTTTCTATGATATTCCATTATGGAATATCACGATATTCATTTTATTCATTAGCGAAGATACTGTCAACTCTATATAATTAAGTCAGAAACGAAAATAATAATTCAGGTATTCACTAAAAACGCCGTACAGTTTGCGCATGAGATTAGAAAAGGGAATCGCACTGATGAAAAAACGTAAGATAATAGTAAGGATTTTTATCATCTTAATAATCATAATAGTAGCTGTTGTTTTGATAGGCCTGTTGTTTCTGAAATTTTATCCTTCTATAGGAAAATTGCCTGATGAGGAACAAAAGCAAATGTTTTCTCAACGGACAAACCTATATTATGACAATCAGTTTCATAACGAAAACGAAGTTCCAGTAATGACGGGAGAGGAATATCCGTCAAGTCCTAGAAAGACTCCTAAAACTACAATCTCAGCTATGACTCCGACTTTGATTAAGGATGCAAAAGATGATGATCTTACATATACATGGATTGGACACTCATCATTTATATTACAGCTTGGGGAAATTAATATCCTTGTAGATCCGGTTTTAAGCGAGAGGAGTTCGCCGGTTTCTTTTGCAGGATCAAAGAGATTTTCAGAGCTTCCAATCACAACAAGCGAACTGCCGAAAATTGATGTTCTCCTCTTATCCCATGATCATTACGATCATATGGATTATAAAACAATTAAGGATATATCTTCTCGGGTCGGAGTATTCATTGTCCCGTTGGGAGTTGATTCCATCCTTCGCGGGTGGGGGATTGAGGATGAAAAAATTGTTGTGCTTGACTGGTGGGAGAATACAGAGGTGAGTGGAACCGTTATTACACTTACTCCATCGCAGCATTATACAGGCAGGAATCCACTTAAGATTAATAGTACCTATTGGGGAGGATACTATTTGGATAACGGAAAATATAAAGTGTATTATACCGGTGATGGCGGTTATTATGATGTTTTTAGTCGGGTGAGAGAGAGGCTCGGATCTCCGGATCTAATGATAGCCGAATGCGGTCAGTACGATACTGCTTGGGCGAAAATACATATGTTCCCGGAGGAAACAGTTCAGGCAGCCGTTGATGTAAATACAAAATGGCTGATACCTGTACATTGGGGAACTTTCTGCATATGCAATCATGCGTGGGATGATCCTATAATCCGAGTTACGGCAAAAGCGGCGGAGATAGATATAAACATTGCAACACCAAGGATTGGACAAACAGTAAACTATGAGAATATAGATTCTTTCAATGAATCGTGGTGGGAAGAATACGAATAGAGTATCTTTCCAAATTGTAGTAGAGGAACAAAAAGCATATTTTACGAGGAAATTAACATATGGAAATGAAGACAATGGATCCCTCCTTCACAGGCGAGAGCGGCGGAAATGTCAGATATATGGCGTCACCCGATATCAATACGGAAGATTTTATGGCGGCTGTGGATTTTCTTTCTCTGAATGAAAAGGTAGATCCTGACCGGATAGGAATCCTTGGCATTTGCGGATGGGGCGGCATGGCAATCAATGCGGCTGCACTTGATACCAGAGTAAAAGCAACGGTGGCTTCCACTATGTATGATATGACAAGGGTAAATGCAAACGGATATTTTGACTCTGCGGATTCTGAGGAAGCTCGTTATGAGGCGAAGAAGACACAGTGTGCACAGCGCCTGGAAGACCTTAAGAATGGCGAGTACAAGCTTGGCGGCGGTGTGGTGGATCCGCTTCCGGAGGATGCTCCATTCTTTGTGGTAGATTATCATGACTATTACAAAACAGAGCGTGGATATCATGCAAGATCACTTAACTCCAATGGTGGTTGGAATGTGATTGGATGTGAATCGTTTGTTAATCAGCCAATCCTGAAGTACAGCAATGAGATCAGAAGCGCAGTTCTTCTCATTCATGGTGAGAAAGCACATTCCTGTTATTTCTCAAAGGACGCTTATGCTGCGATGATAAATGACAGCAAGTATACGGAAAATAAGGAGCTGCTGATAATTCCTGATGCAGTACATACCGATCTGTATGACGGAGGCGGAAAGGATGCAATCCCATTTGATAAACTGACTGAGTTTTACATGGAGTATTTGAAATGATAAGAACGATTCATTTGATAATCTTAGTAGTACTGTCCTGCACAGTACTATCAGGTTGCGGAACGATTGTAAACGAAGTGAAACAGGCAACCCCTGTGAACACAGCCTCAGCAGATGCAGAGGATACATCTGAGGAAAAGACTATTAATCAGGCGACAGAAAAGCTGGAACCTATTACAGAATACGAAAACGTCACTGAGCAGGAGGACGAGAATATCATGGTTATGACGATCAATGATACTAAAGTGGATGTTACATGGGAAAATAATGCCTCTGTGGCTGAACTGAAGGAGCTTGCAGAAGATGAGCTTACGATATCAATGTCTATGTACGGAGGCTTTGAACAGGTAGGACCTATCGGAAAGAGTATCACACGAGATGATAAACAGACGACTACATCGGCAGGAGATATTGTCCTTTATTCTGGAAATCAGCTTGTAGTGTTTTACGGATCTAATTCATGGGCATATACGAGACTGGGGAAAATAAACCTGAATGAGAAAGAACTAAAGAATCTACTTAGTAATGGTGATGTTACAATCACATTAAGTATGGAATAAGGAGGATACATGGCGAAGAAGATACTCATAATTGAAACAAGTTTAAGAGCAAAGAGTAATTCTGACAGGCTTGCCGAAAGCTTTGCAGAAGGCGCAAAAGCAGCAGGAAATGATGTTGAGATTATTTCCATGAAAGGAAAGAATATTGGCTTCTGCACAGGTTGTTTCGGATGCCAGAAGTTGGGGCATTGTGTGTTTACGGATGACGCAAATGAAATTACGGAAAAGATTCTTGAAGCAGAGGTGGTCGTTTGGTCCACTCCGATCTATTACTACGAGATGAGCGGACAGATGAAGACTATGATCGACAGGGCAAACTCTCTTTATCCGAGGGATTACAAATTCAGAGAAGTATATCTGCTTTCTGTAGCAGCTGAAGATGAGGATTATGTAGATAAAAATGCCGCAGGTGGCGTACAGGGGTGGGTAGATTGTTTTGAAAAAGCAGAGTTTAAGGGAAAAGTGTTCGCCGGTGGTGTAAATGAACAGGGAGAGATAGAAGGACACAAGGCTTTAGATGAAGCCTATTCAATGGGGAATGCTGTCTAATCAATAGTGCGTTCTCTCGGAAGATATTCTGCCTGCTTATGGATAAATCAAGGTGCAAAATTTTTGGATTTTGCACCTTTTTTGCACCTTTTGCACCCCTTTTTGCCCTAAAAATATGCTAAAATGGACCAAGGTGCAAAAAAAATCAAATCCCTTGAAATCCAGTAACCATGCGCAAAAGGTGGAAAATTAGAAAATGGTGAAAATACTGTTTGTCTGCTGGGGCAACATCTGCCGTTCGCCCATGGCAGAATTTGTAATGAAAGATTTGGCAGAAAAAAGAGGCTTATCTGATTGTTTCGAAATTGCCTCTGCTGCAACCAGTACTGAGGAGATAGGAAATCCCGTTTATCCTCCCGCAAAAGCGGAGCTTGCAAGACATGGAATATCATGTGAGGGAAAGAGAGCAAGACAGCTTCGCAGAGATGATTATGAAAAGTACGATTATATTATCGGAATGGAGAATCTTAATCTCAGCTATATGAACAGGATCCTAGGCGGCGACCCTGAGGGTAAGGTACATCTGCTGATGGATTTCACTTCCCATCCTGAGGATATAGATGATCCCTGGTATACGGGAGATTTCAAGGGAGTATTCAAACAGATAACAGAGGGGTGTGAAGCGCTTCTTAACAAATGCATTAGCGAATAATTCTGAAAACAGCGGAATCAGGTAATATAACCGGTTCCGCTGAATTTTTATCGATTATAAAATTCTTTAAATTAAGTATTGCAATAATACTTAAAGCGTGTATAATGAATTTAAAGATAAGTATTGAAGTAATACTTAATAAATATTTTAAAACGATTTGTGATTTATAAGGTCAGAGTTTATTATTTTTATATGTAGTAACGGAGGTGTTTATTATGGCTAAGAAAATCATCGTAGTAGTTGACATGCAGAAGGATTTCATCGACGGAGCACTCGGATCTGCAGAGGCAGTTAAGATCGTTGATAACTGCGCGGCTAAGATCAAGCAGGCTAAGGCTAACGGAGACACCGTTATCTTCACAAGAGACACCCACGGTGAGAATTACATGAACACCGAAGAAGGCAAGAATCTTCCCGTTCCTCATTGTATTAAGGGAAGCGACGGATGGCAGATTACCGGAGCGCTTTCTCAGATCATCGATGATCCTGTGATCCTCGACAAAGAAACCTTCGGAAGCAGGGATCTCGGAAAGCTCGTAGCTGAGAAGCTGGCTGAAGGCGATTACGACGGAATCGAACTCTTCGGACTTTGCACCGACATTTGTGTCATAAGCAATGCACTTCTTATCAAGGCTTTCTGTCCCGATATTCCCATCTATGTCGATGCTTCCTGCAGCGCCGGCGTAACTCCCGATAGCCATGATACAGCACTTAAAGCAATGGAAACCTGTCAGATTCACGTAACCGGAAAGGGTGAGGAACCTTGGAGATAAAAAGGATCTACAACATAGCATTATTCGGAGGAACCTTTGATCCGTTCCACATGGGTCATTACGAACTTCTGGATAATCTGAATAAAGAGCTTCATCCCGATAAGATCTACGTGATACCTGCGGGACATCCTTACTTTAAAGAAAATGTCGGCAAAAAAGTAAGTTCTGCCGAAGACCGAATTGAGATGACAAGAGCAGGACTAAAGGGGCTTGATATTCCCTGGGAAATCTCAACGGTTGAAACGGATAAAGACACCCCGAGTTATTCCATAGAGACTATCAGGTATTTTCGTGAAAACGGCCTGCCCAAAGACTCGGATGCCGGGCATTTAAAGATATGGTTCTTATGCGGAAGCGATCTTCTCTTTGAGATAGACAAATGGTACAGATATGAAGAGATCCTCTCTTCGGTCACGCTGGCTGTAATACCCAGAGGTGATGACGACATGGAAGAGATACTTTCACGTAAAAAAGTACTGGAAAAAGAGTACGATGCAAAGATCTATATTTCGGGGTATCGCGGAAGGAATATTTCCTCTACAATGATAAGGGAAAATCCTGAGAAGTATAAAGAACTCATCCCGGCGGGAACTTACGAGTATATCCGTGACCACGGTCTGTACGGATGTTGAGAGTAAACGGTTTACCTTCGCAAGGAAGGTTTTTGAAAGGAGTTATATATGGAACAGATCATCAACAGCCTGCTTGAAACTGACCTTTATAAATTTTCCATGGGACAGGCAATCTATCATCAGTTCCCCAGCTACACCACAACCTGGACATTCAGATGCAGAAATACCGATGTGCGCTTTACCTCCGAAATGGTAGAGGAGATAAAACGTCAGATCAAGCTTTACTGCGATCTGAAGTTCAATGAAGAGGAACTTGAGTATCTTGGAAAAATAACCTGGTTTCAGAGATCTTATGTTGATTTCCTAAGACTCTGGCATCCCAGATTCGAAGATTTTGAGATAGGCACCAAGGCTCCCTGCGGACTTACCATCGAAACAAAGGGAACCTGGCTTAACACATCCATGTATGAAATCCCTACCCTTGCGATCGTTAACGGAGTTTATTTCCGCATGGGATTCGATTATGACAAGCTTCTTACAAGTTTTAAAGAGCGTCTCGGCGACAAGATCAAGAAGCTTGAAGACGGTACCTGGAAGATAGGTGCTTTCTCAGAGTTCGGTATCAGAAGAAGATTATCTGCAGAGGCTCAGGAGCTTGCTGTTTCCGAACTTGCCAAGGCTAAACTTGACGGTTCTCTTTTCGTAGGAACTTCCAATGTATATCTGGCAAAGAAGTTCGGATTAAAGCCTGTTGGAACCATGGCTCATGAGTGGATCATGTGCGTAGGTCAGGGTAATCACAAGCACAATCCCGCATACTCCAATTGGTATGCACTTGATGCGTGGGTCAAAGAGTACGGCGTTCTTAACGGTACCGCACTGACAGATGCCATTACCACGGATTGTTTCCTTAAAGATTTCCAGCTTACATATGCAACTCTTTTCTCCGGCGTAAGACAGGACAGCGGCGATCCCATGAAGTGGGGCGACAAGATGATAAAGCACTATGAAGAACTTGGCATCGATCCCAAGACCAAGACACTTCTTTTCTCGGACTCTCTTGATTTTGAGAAGGCTAATAACATCAACGCATATTTTAAGGACAGAGCTAAGGTTGCATTCGGTATCGGAACATATGTTGCCAACGACACTGAGGTTCCCGCACTCAATATTGTAATGAAGACCACCGAGTGTAACGGAATGGATGTTGCTAAGATCTCTGACAGTGAAGGAAAGGGAATGTGCAAGAATCCTGATTATGTGGAATACCTTCAGCGTTGCATAGACTGGAGAATGAAGCACGAATAAGAGGTGAAACATGCTTACTAATGTTGAAAAGACGGTAAATGATCTGACCGAATGGATCAGGGAATACTTTGAAAAAAACGGAAAAGGCTGCAAGGCGGTTCTTGGCATATCCGGAGGTAAAGATTCCAGCATCACCGCTGCCCTTCTTGCCAAAGCTTTGGGAAAAGAAAGAGTGGTAGGCGTTCTTATGCCTGACGGGATCCAGCCTGATATAAGCGATTCCGAAGCGGTTGTCGAATTCTTGGGTATCGAGCACAAGGTTGTTAATATCGGTGAGACTGTTGCCGCTCTTAAGAAGGCTCTTGAAGATGCCGGCTCTGTGGTTACCAAAGATACTAAGATCAATATTCCGCCCAGAATACGCATGACCACCCTTTATGCGGTTGCACAGGGGCTTGAGTGTGGCGGCAGAGTTATCAATACCTGCAATAAATCCGAAGACTACATCGGATACAGCACTAAATTCGGTGATGCAGCGGGAGATGTGTCAATCCTTGCGGGCTTTACGGTAGAAGAGGTTCGTCAGATAGGAGATTACCTCGGACTTCCGGAGAATCTCGTCCACAAGACTCCTTCGGACGGTCTCAGCGGTATGAGCGATGAGGACAAGATAGGATTTACATATGCGGTTTTGGATAAATACATCGCGACCGGAGAGTGTGAGGATGCAGATGTAAAGGCCAAGATCGACAGGATGCATGTAATGAATCTGCATAAACTGGAGCTCATGCCACATTTTGAGCCTTGAAAACAGAGGGACGGTTCCGGGGTTTCATGGGCTTTGCCCGAAACATCGGAACCGTCCCTCTGTTTCCCTGTCAATTTTTGTGGTAGAATGTCTATGTAAACGCTTACATAGATTTTTGTACTTATAAAAGGGGACTGAAATATGAGTTTTAATATTAATAAAGATTCGGTCATTATCATCGATGAGAAGGACTGGCCCGGAGTGGCACGTGTAGCCGGTAAGGTTTCAGAGGATTTTGGACGTGTATTCGGCTCGGGCAAAGATGCTGAAAAGGTTTCTTTTTCCGGGGATGCAAATGTCCTTGCAGGTAAGATCATTGCAGGATGTATCGGAAAGTCAGCGATCATTGCTCATCTTGAAAAAGAGGGGCTTATCGATCTTTCACAGGTTCGAGGTAAAAGAGAAGTTTATCTTTTTACGGTAGTGGAGATATCAGGTCAGCCTACGCTCGTTATAGCGGGAAGCGATAAGAGAGGAACCATCTACGGTCTGTTCCATATATCAGAACTTATGGAAGTAAGTCCCTGGGTATGGTTTGCAGATGTAACTCCCGCTAAGAAAGACAGCGTGGAAGTCGGTGATAAAGACATTCTTATCAGTAAGGAGCCTTCGGTTAAATACAGAGGTTTCTTTATAAACGATGAGTTTCCTTCATTCGGAAACTGGACGATAGGTAACTTCGGCGGATTCAATGCGCAGATGTACGATCATGTATTCGAACTTCTTCTTCGTATGAAGGGTAATTACATGTGGCCCGCAATGTGGTCTTCATGCTTTTCGGATGACGGCCCGGGCATTGAGAATGCAAGACTCGCCGATGAGTACGGAGTCGTAATGGGAACTTCACACCATGAGCCTTGTATGAGACAGGGTGAGGAGTTTTCACATGTAAAAGGACCCGATTCAATCTACGGAAATGACTGGAACTTCAACAGAAACAGAGAAGGTCTGATCAATTTCTGGAGAGACGGTCTTAAGAGAAATTCACCCTTTGAAGATATTGTTACCGTAGGTATGAGAGGAGAAGCGGATTCCGAGATGCTCGGAAGAGAATGCACGACTCTCGACAATATCAATTACCTCAAAGACGTTATCACAACTCAGCAGAAGCTCATCGAAGAAGTTCACGGTGATAAAGCACCCGAGATAAAGAAGGTATTTGCTGTTTACAAAGAGGTAGAGAAATTCTACTACGGTGATGAGGAAAACGAAGGTTTAAGAACCTGGGAAGGTCTCGACGGAACCATAATCCTGTTGTCGGATGACAATCACGGAAACATGAGACTGCTTCCTCCCGCTTGTGACAGAGACCATAATGGCGGATTCGGTATGTATTATCATCTTGATTACCATGGCGGTCCCGTATCCTATGAGTGGGTCAATTCAAGCTATATCGCAACCGTTGCGGAACAGATGGGACAGGCATACGAGTGCGGAGTTAAGGATCTTTGGATCGTAAATGTAGGAGACATCAAGCCCGTAGAGTTCCCTCTCAATTACTTCATGGATCTTGCTTACGATTATGACAAGTGGAGTACAGCTTATCCCGAGTACACCGAGAACTGGGCAAACAAGCAGTTTGGAAAAGCCGGTAAGGACAGTGTTTCCGAAGTTGTTAATATCCTTGAAGACTATACACGTATCAATTCCGTAAGACGTCCCGAGACTATTTATCCTTTCACTTACAGTCCGGTTTATTTTGACGAAGGAAGAAAGATGCTTGCAAAGGCAGGCAGGGTTATTGCAGAAACTGATGCCGCATATGAGAAGTTTAAGGGAACGGATCTTGATGATGCTTTCTATCAGCTCGTTTATTTCCCCGCAAAGGCTTCCATGAATCTTCTTACCATGCAGCTTTACAGCGGACTTAATAAGGTGCTCGCAAAAGCCGGATGTCCCTCAGCGAATTATTTTGCCGAAGGCATTAAGCAGTGTCTTGCACTTGACCGCGTCCTTGAAAAAGAATACAACGCGCTCGGAAACGGTAAGTGGAACGGCATGATGCTTTCCGAGCACATCGGATTCATTAACTGGAATGAAGAAGAGCACATGGTTCCCACAAGGGAATATGTAACTCCTTATGAAAATGACAGGGTATGCGTAAGCGTAACCGGAAGCCCTAAGTTTACCATGGGCGGAGACTGGACCAAAAAGGAACTCCTTGTTTACGATCTTCTTGCCCCCGATGCTTCAGGCGAGGTCAGAGCAGAGAACTGCTGTGTAAACGACGCCGAGTGGAAAGCCGAAAGTGACAGTGACTGGATAGTTCTTTCGAAAACCTCAGGCAAGTTAAAGGGTGCTGCCGATGAGAACAGTTTAAGCACAGCCGGTCCCGATTCAAGTGTGGTTTATATCACCGTTACCGCTGACAGGGAAAAGCTTCATGCGGCATGTGCGGACAATGAAACAGCAGTTGGTTATATCAATTTCTCGTCAGGTAGAAATCATACCAGGATCAAGGTCGTAGCAAGAGACTTTACCGAGGAAGAATTAAATGCTTCTCACTATGTTCCCGTTCTTCCCGAGGAAGTTGCTGTTCCCTCAGACGGAATCTCACTTTGCTGCGCGATTGAAGCAGCCGATTTTGAGAAAATAAACACCGGAAAAGAGTGTGATTTCAGAGTATATGCTCCGTACGGTAAGTATGAGAGCGGACTCAGAGTATATCCTACAGACGGAGTAAATAAGGATCCTAAAGATATGCCCTCAGCGGATTACAGCTTCTATTTACCTGAGAGCGGTGAATGTGAGATAATAATCTCTGAGGCTCCCGGAGGACCCGTTTTCAAAGAGACTCTTTCATCACTTGCGATCGCCGTAAACGGTGGCGATATCGTGAAGGTTCCCATGGTAAATGCCGATTATAAGGCAGGTGAGAACAGCAGCGCAGAGTGGTGTAATGTAGCTCTTGTCCATGAGAAGGTTAAGTCGGTCAGAATAAATGCCGTTAAGGGTAAGAATACGCTTACTGTATACGGATATGAACCCGGTGCGGTTCTTATGAGAATGGTTATAAGAAGTGCAAAGGGTGATATGGCTGATTCCTTCTTCGGCCCTGTTCCGGGATTTGTTTTGAGCTAAACAGATCAAGAAACGAAAAGAGGATTTCCATGCAGGCAGATCAGTCACGTCCTATTTACGTCATAGGTCATAAGAACCCCGATACGGATGCAATATGTTCCGCAATCGGATATGCAGATCTTAAAAGGCGTCTGACAGGCGGAGATTACAGAGCGGTCAGGTGCGGACACCTGAATGATGAAACAAAATTTGTTCTGTCCAAATTCGGAGTAAAAGCGCCCGAGTATGTTAAGGATATCAGAACTCAGGTAATGGATATGGATATCAAGAGACTTCCGGGTGCATCACCTCTGATGTCACTTAAGAAGGCATGGAAAGTGATGCAGGATGCTGAGGTTGTGACTCTTTGCATCACCGAGGGTAAGTCCCTGAAGGGGCTTATTACTGTCGGAGACATCGTTGAATCCTATATGGATACGGATGATTGCGGAATACTCGCATTATCCAAAACACCGTATTCGAATATAGTAGAGACTCTTGAAGGAACACTGCTTACGGGTGACGAGGACGGCGTTGTTGAACGCGGTAAGGTCGTCGTATCCCAGATAGGGGCAGCGGGCGTATCGAGCGGTGATATCGTTATTTTACCTGACGGAACGGAGGATGCCGCCGAGTGTCTTGAGGCGGGCGCATCCTGTCTTATAACCTGTTCCGGCACAAGACCTGACGATGAAGTAAGAAATCAGGCGTCCGATTTAGGAGTACGTATCATCGTTACCAAGTATGATGCATTCTCGGTTGCAAGGCTTGTAGACCAGGCGATCCCTGTAGTTTATTTTATGAAGTCTCAGGACCTTGTTACTTTTAAAATGACTGATTATGTGGATGATGTAAGGCCTGTCATGGCGTCTGCACACCACAGATATTTCCCCGTACTTGATGAAAAGGGTGAATACGTCGGAATGATCTCCAGAAGAAACTTTCTGGGAGCGAAGAAGAAGCAGGTCATTTTGATGGATCATAATGAGAAGAATCAGGCCGTTACCGGAATAGATTCCGCATCTATTCTGGAGATAATCGATCACCACAGATTAAGTGCGGTTGAGACAATCTCTCCCGTATTTTTCAGGAACCAGCCTCTCGGTTCCGCATCCACCATTGTTTATCTGATGTATAAGGAGGCGCATGTTGAAGTAAAGCCTGAGATAGCAGGACTTCTTTGTGCTGCTATCCTTTCCGATACTCTGATATATAAGAGTCCCACCTGCACGGATACCGATATTCAGTGCGGAAACGAGCTTGCCCGGATCGCAGGTATTCTTCAGGACGAGTTCGCACGTGAGATGTTCAAGGCCGGAAGTGACTTTGAGCACAAGGCAGGAGAGGAACTTCTTAAGAGAGATTTCAAGAAATTTACCATAGAAGGTTATTCCGTCGGTATTTCTCAGGTTAATGCGATGATGAAGGAAGAAACGGAGATTGCCGAGGCCAAGGCTAAGGACGCTATTAAGGAATTCCTTTCTACAGAAAAACTGGATATGGCATTTTTCATGGTGACTCTTATCCCTTCCGAATCTTCCGTTGTCATCTGGGCGGGAGAGGGCGCAAAGGAAGTCGTAAAATCCGGATTTCAGGCGGATATTTCCGATGGTGACGAAAGAGTCTTCCTGAGCGGAATTGTATCGAGAAAACAGCAATTCCTTCCCGCGGTAGTTGAGGGTATTTCTGTACTCTCCCAGTGATGACGTAGGAGTTTTGACAAGGTGCAAAAGTTTCTGAAAGCTTCAAACATCATTATATGTGTGTTTGGGCTTGCTATATTTTCATATCTGACTTTTCATTCCATGAGTTCCACATGGTATATGATACCTGCATCGAGTTGGGAATTACCTGTATCGGTCCGGGATTCTCTTGCAGGTAATCTTATTGTTCTCGCATTGTTTGTGGCAGTGCTTATTTTTCTTACTTTTCTGTTCAAGAAAAAAGATATTCATAAAAAAACAGTACTGAATGTTGTCCTGTTTTTATCGGCATCTTTTCAACTGATACTCGGAACACTCCATGTGTTCGGTGCTGACAGGGTTCCCGGCGGTGACCAGGCTTCGATCATAGGTGCGGCCGAATCTTTTCTGAACGGTGATTACTCTCTGCTTCGCCCGGAAAACTATATAGGAATATATCCCCAGCAGTTGGGACAGGTTGTTTTTATCGAAGCGATCCTTTCTGTATTTAAAAGTGCAGATTATCATTTGCTGCAATTTATTATGGTGATCATAAATACATGTAGCGTATATGTGATCTATCACCTTATCAGGGAACTGACGGGCAGTGATGTTCTGACTATGATCGGAACGCTTATTGCCGGCTTTAATCCTCTCACTGTTTTCTATACAACATGGGTATACGGAGATCTTCCCAGTATTTTTCTAATGCTGTCCGCATCGTTGATGCTTATCAGATATTCCCGCAGAAAAAAGATGCATTACCTGATCTTTGGTATCTTGTTTATCACGCTGGGTTTTCTTGTAAGAAAAAATACGCTGATCTTTATCATCGCGTTTTTTATCCTTACGATCATTAAAGGTATATATTCCAAGGATAAGAAATTGATCGTCGCCGGTGTATGTGCAGTTATTATTCCCTTTCTTGTTTTTAAGGGAATCTGCATGAGATATGAGAAGGTGTCAGGCATTCCTCATTCAACCGGCCTTCCTGCAGCAAGTTTTCTCTACATAGGTTTGTCAGAGAATAACGGACACTGCGGATGGTACTCTGCATTTCCAATGGATTACTATAACAACGGATGCGATACGGAGAAAACATCCGAGGTTATCATGGAAAAGATCAGGAATCGTTTTGACGGAATGGTTCATGAGCCCGGATATATAAAAGTTTTTTACGGATATAAAATTTTGTCGCAGTGGAATGAGCCGCTTTATCAGGCAGCCTATTACAATCTGGGACATGGCGAAGTCCATATGGAAAAAGTTGTATCCCTAGTCGATCGCGTTATGGCGTATCATTTCGATAAATACGTGTTTTTTGAAGATAAGATCCAGCTGATCATCTTTGCGGGAATGTTTTTGTTTTTTCTTTTTTCATTCGGAAAGTCGAGTGACTTGACTTGGCATGTACTTGCTTTGACCATAATAGGCGGATTTTTATTCAGCATAATTTGGGAAGCAAAGGCAAGATACATACTGCCTTATTACATGCTGATGTTCCCTGCTTCCATGAGAGGGTATCATATGTTTCTTGAATTATTGTCCGGCGTCCGTAAAAAAGATTGAAAATCCTAAGTTTTCCTTTGGGATTTTCGGTCATTTGTGGTAATATCATGTGGTGACTTTGTTGTCGCGTATATATGCGGATGTGATGGAATTGGTAGACATGCAAGATTTAGGTTCTTGTGCGTAAGCGTGTGGGTTCGGTCTTCGCTCCGCTACGGTCCGCGCAAACCTGACGTCCACCGGACGTCATGCGCCCCTTCATCCGCAGTTTTGCGGAGACAATTACATAGTTAGCATGCGGATGTGATGGAATTGGTAGACATGCAAGATTTAGGTTCTTGTGCGTAAGCGTGTGGGTTCGAGTCCCTTCATCCGCAGTCCGTGAAATATCCTTGGGATTAATCTCAAGGATATTTTTATAGTGAAATTAATATTGTATATTGGATAGAGAAATAGTTTCTGAATATGTGTTTTTCCGTAAGGAGAATAGTGGATGAAAACTTATTATGATGACGGAAAGATTAAGGTACGGAGTATGGTGCCGGAGGATGCAAAGATACTGTATGATACGTATTTGTCATATGGATGGCATCCTGAGATAGAAACTTACGAGAGTTATTATAGGGAGCAGGAGGAAGGCGTTAGACTTGTATTTATCGCCGAGTATGATGGCGATGTGAAAGGTCAGTGCACGCTGGTACTTCATCCATCGGAAGGCCCCTGGGGTGGGAAGGATATTCCTGAGATCGTGGATCTGACGGTTTTCTTTGATATCCATGGTAAGGGTATCGGAACGAAGCTTCTTGATGTTGCTGAAAGTGAAGCATCCAAAATCTCAGATACTGTTTTTCTGGCTGTGGGAGTTCATTCGGGTTACGGTCCGGCGCAGCGGATATACGTAAAGCGCGGATATATTCCGGACGGAAGCGGAGTGTGGTATCAGGGGAAGGTATTGGATCAGTATGCGCCCTGTGTTAACGATGATGACCTGCTGTTGTTTATGTCCAAGAGTTTGAAGGATTAATAATGCTTCCGCCTATCTGACGTGATGCTCGGAGTAAAGGCATCGAATCTGGGGAAAACCGAGGAAATCGATGCTTCCGGAGGAAGAATCCTGAAGAAAAAGCATCAAAACCTCGGGAAAACGCAGAAATTGATGCTTCCGGAGGAAGAATCCTGAAGAAAAAGCATCAAAACCCCGGGAAAACGCAGGAATTGATGCTTCCGGAGGAAGAATCCTGAAGAAAAAGCATCGAAACCGCGGGAAAACGCAGGAATTGATGCTTCCGGCAGAAGAATCCCGAAGAAAAAGCATCGAAACCTCGGGAAAACAAAGAAATCGATGCATCCGGCAGAAGAATCTCGGAGAAAAAGCATCGAAACAGCGAGAAAATACGGGAATTGATGCTTCCGGAGGAAGAATCCATGGTAAAAAGCATCAAAACCTCGGGAAATCAAAGAAATCGATGCATCCCGCATAAGTCCCCGAAGGAAAAGGCATCAAAAGTTACGAATAACGTGACTTTTGATGCCTTTACTGTTATGTGAAGCCTATGCTATTTTGATGCCTTTGCTGCTATATGGTGCTCCGCCTCCCCGGAGAATACGGAGACAGCTTAGTCTGTTCTTCTGCAGACCAGGATATCACCGGACTTGAGTATAATGTTTCTTGTGGGAACTGCGGTGACTCCGTCTCTTATAAGGACGAGGATGTCGGTGTTTTCATTGTCTTCGACGTATGCGATGTTCTTATTAACATATGGAGTATCGGGACTTACGGTGATCGTGATGAGTCCGGCTTTTTCTTCACCGTGTCCCTGGTTTCTTCGGATCATGGTGTACTTCTCGACAAAGCCTGCGGAAATGATACCTGTGGGTATCGCCACAACCGCCATTGCCAGGAAATCAATGAATACTCCTATGGTCTTACCTATGATGGTCACCGGGAATACATCGCCGTATCCTACAGTAAAGATGGTTGTTGCTGCCCACCACAAACCGGAGAGTGCATTGGGAAAAGCATCCGGCTGAATATCATGCTCTACGGAATACATGCACAGACTGGAGGAGAGCATGAGGATCAGGATTATCAGAACGGAAGACATGATCTGATCTATTCTTTCTTTGAATACGGATAATATTACATGGAACGAATCATAAGTTGAATTGATCTTAAAAAGTCTCAGTATTCTGGCCACTCTCAGGAGTCTGAATACAACGAATCCCGACAGATAGTAGAAGGGAAGAATGGTGAGGAGTTCGATTATGCCGTCAAGGCTGATAATGAATTTCCACACGGCTTTTCCTTTGGATACATCGGGATAGAGGTATGCTGCGGTGGCCAGTCTTAATACATATTCTATCGTAAAGAAAACAATACTCAGTATATCCAGAAAGTTAAATACTCCCGACAGGAATGCGAGCTCCTGAAAGGATTCAAGTATGAGGGAGAGAATGTTCAGGATCACTATGGTGATCAGAAGTGCATCGAATAAGAAGCTGGGAATATCGGACCTGCTTCCTATCTGGATTATCTCAAAGATTCTTTTTCCGGTAGAAGTCCGGGGATTTTTCTTTTTTTTGTTATTCATTGAACTCATCTGTTTCCTTTCGCATCCGTAATGCGGATACGTTATTATTCTTAAAAAATATTACCTTCCGCGGGAATTAATGTCAAAAAAGTTTAATAAATTCTGAGTGCCGGTTTCTGGCTCAAATAGTGGATTTTTCAGCATTTCAGAAACGAAACCCGGATAATGAGTTTCCTCATTCGTCAAAATCCATAAAAATTTTTTATAAAAAAACGTTTTCTTTTTGCTTTATGTATGATATATTCGTGATTGTAAAGGCGTGAAAACGTTTTTTCATTCAAAATCAAACAACACGCCGAAAACGGAAACGGAGGATAAATTATGAAAAGAAAGTTACTTAGTCTTGTTCTCAGTGCAGGACTCGTAGCAAGCTCCCTCACTTCACTCGCAGGTTGCGGTAAAGCAACGGGAGAGATCAAGATCTGGGTTGCAGAGAATGTTGTTGAGTTTACCAGAACTCAGGTAGCGGCATTCCAGCAGGCAAACCCCGAGTATTCAGGATATACCATCATAGTTGAGCCCGTCGGTGAGGGCGATGCAGCTACCAACATGATCACTGACGTAGAAGCAGGCGCTGACATCTACGGATTCCCTCAGGATCAGCTTTCACGTCTCGTTGCGGCAAGAGCCATTACTCCTATCGGAGATGCAGATGCAGCTTGGGTTGCAGAGCAGAACGATGCAGGTTCTGTCGGAGCAGCTAAGGTTGGTGATGTGACTTATGCTTATCCCATCACTTCCGATAACGGATACTTCCTTTACTATGACAGCTCCGTAATCTCAGATCCTTCCACCCTTGAGGGCATCGTTGCTGATTGCGAGAAGGCAGGAAAGAGCTTCTACATGGAGATCAACTCAGGTTGGTATCAGCCCGCTTTCTTCTTCGGAGACAACGGATGTACCCTTACCTATGAGACAGATTCCACCGGCGCTTTCACTTCATGTGATTCCAACTATGCATCTGACGCAGGCGTTATTGCTCTTAAGAACATTATCGCTCTTCACAAGTCACCTGCATTTGTAAACGGATCATCCATCAGCAATGCAACCAACGTTGGTGCGATCGTTGACGGAACCTGGGATTCAGGCGCAGCTAAGGATCTCTTCGGAGACAACTATGCGGCAGCCAAGCTTCCTACCGTAGGCGGAGTACAGCTCTCCGGATTCGGCGGATTCAAGCTTCTTGGTGTTAAGCCTCAGACCGATAAGGACAGACTTGAAGCATGCAAGGCTATCGCTAAGTATCTCTCTTCCGCAGAAGTACAGCTCGCTCGTTATGACGAAGTAGGCTGGGGCCCTTCTAACATCACTGCTCAGAGATCCGATAAGGTTACTTCCGACGCAGCTCTTTCAGCTCTCGGACAGCAGCTTGCATTTACCATTCCTCAGGGACAGTATCCCGGCGACTATTGGTCACTTGCTACCGCTCTCGGTGACAGCATCCTTGCAGGAGATTATGATAACTCCAGCGATGCAGAGCTCTTACAGGTTCTTCAGGATTTCCAGGATACCTGCAGCAGCTACGCTCAGTAATAATAAGCGAAGCTGACCCGTAACGTTATGTACGATTGGCTTTAGTTAACGGGGCAGGGAACCGTACGGCTCCCTGCCTCTCGTTATAAAAAATGGGTAATTTGTTCCGGGAGGGATTAACCTATGGATATTAATAAAACGAAAAGGAACCTGAATGCTTTCGGGATGTATTTCTCCAGGCATTTCAGACAGCTCGGAACTGCCATAAAACACAGTTCCTGGAAAACCAAGATCTCAATGCTGATCTTTGGTTTTGCTCATTTCCTCAGAAAGCAGTTTCTGAGGGGCTTTGCTCTTCTTGCGGGTGAAGCGGGACTTTTATATGTTGTTTTCGGATTCGGGTGGCAGTATCTGACAAAGATGGGCTCACTCGGAACTTCCATGGGAGGATATAATCCTGACGGAACAGTATCCTACGGCGATAACAGCTTCTTTATTCTCCTGTACGGTATTCTGGCTTTGCTTGCCGTGATCGCCGTCATAGTATTGTGGTGCATAAACGTTGTAGATAACTACAATTGTGAGAAAAGACTTTCTGAAGGAAGAACGCTTCCAACCAATATCGAAGATTGGAAGAATCTTTTCGATAAGAATTTTGCACAGACGATCCTTACAATTCCTGTACTCGGAATATTTGTTTTTACTGTTATTCCCATAGTTTTCATGATCTGTATCGCATTCACCAACTACGATAAAGATCACACACCGCCTTCTGCACTTTTTACCTGGGTGGGACTTGAGAACTTCAGGAAGATCTTTGATTTCGGAGGAATGGGACTCGGATCCACATTCTTCAGAGTATTGGGATGGACTCTCATCTGGGCTTTATTTGCCACATTCCTCAACTACTTCCTGGGAATGGCTGTAGCGATACTTATTAATCGCAAAGGCATCAAATTAAAAAAATTATGGAGAACCATTCTTGTCACAACAATTGCGGTTCCCCAGATTGTAAGCCTTCTTTACATCGGAAAGCTTTTTGCGGCAGATGGTCTTATAAATCTCTTCCTTAAGAATCAGGGACTAATAACAAATCCGATTCCTTTCTGGACCAATGCCAATTACGCGAGAGTATTGATAATTCTTATCAACCTCTGGGTTGGTATTCCTTATATGATGCTCATTTCTACAGGGCTTTTGCTCAACATACCTTCGGATCTGTATGAATCCGCAAGGATTGACGGAGCAAGTGCATTCCAGATGTTCAGGAAGATCACACTTCCTTACATGCTGTTTGTAACAGGACCTTTCCTTCTTACAAGCTACATCGGAAACCTCAATAACTTCAACGTTATATACCTTCTTAACAGCGGACAGCCTAAGAGCATGTCACTGTCCAACGGAGCAGGTTCTACGGACCTTCTTGTTACCTGGCTTTATACGGTTACCGTTACGAACAATGATTACAAGACCGCTGCAGTGATCGGTATCATGGTATTCGTTGTTACGTCTGTCATTTCACTGATCGTATACGGCATGTTGCCTTCGATTAAGAATGAGGAGGGCTTCCAATAATGATGAGCAGAAAACAAAAAATAGGAAATTTTTTCGCATATATCGTACTTATCATCATAAGTTTTATATGGCTGTTCCCCTTTGTAGGACTTATCCTTCAGTCGTTCAGATCCTATAAACTGGAACCCGGCGGAATGGTTGGATATATTGTTCCAAAGCACTTTTCACTGGATTCGTATATCTATCTTTTCAGTGGAGAGAGCCAGTTCCCTAAGTGGTATATGAACACCATGATAATCGCACTGTGCGTATCTGCCGGTGTTACGGTGGTTTCAATCTGCGTTGCGTATGCGCTTTCCAGATTCAGATTCCCGGGAAGACAGTTCCTGATGAAGACCTGGCTTGTTCTGGGAATGTTCCCCGGATTTCTTACCATGATCTGTCTGTATTTCCTGCTTAAGATTATGGGACTTACCCAGGCGGGTGCGATCCCCGGACTTATCTTGGTCGGTGTTGCAAGTTCCGGTATGAGCTATTACGTAAGTAAGGGATATTTTGATACCATTCCTTTGTCACTCGATGAAGCAGCCAGAATAGACGGAGCTTCAAGAGCACAGATCATGTTCCAGATGATCCTTCCTCTTTCAAAGCCCGTCATCATCTACACCGCACTTGTTGCTTTCATGGGCCCCTGGTGTGATTACATTTTCGCTTCATATATAGCATTTGGACACAGCGCAAGTTACAACGTTGCCATAGCACTTCGTAACTGGGTATGGACCAATGACTATCAGGGCTTCTTTACCAGATTCTGTGCAGCCGGAATCGTCGTTGCGATTCCCGTAACCGTACTCTTCATGTTCCTTCAGAAGTACTACGTCGAAGGAATTACCGGCGGCGCTGTCAAAGGCTGATATATTCTTACATCCTGACCTCCCGGAAGTGATGTGAGAGTAGATAATAAGACCGTACGTAACTGCGTGCGGTCTTATTTTTAAGTAAGGGGTATTTTATGAAAAAGAAAACATTAGCGCATGTCCTTGCTACAGCTATGATCATTTCATCCGTACTGTCACTTTCCGGATGCGGCAATGACAACACCACACCCGTTTGTGCGGATATGATGAATACCGCAGACAGAGAGATCTCCGTGTCTGTCGCGAAGATTGATAATCTTCCCTCCGATTTCCTCATGGGAGCGGATGTCAGCTCATACTTGTCCATAGATAAGAGCGGGGGAAAATACTACGATTATGACGGCAAAGAACTGGATATGGACGGTTTCTTTGCACTGCTTAAGACAAGCGGGTTGGATCTGGTAAGATTCAGGGTTTGGAACGATCCTTATGATGAAAAAGGAAGAGGATACGGCGGAGGCAACTGTGACACGGATGCAGCAGTAACCATGGGAACAAGTGCGACCAAAGCCGGCCTTCAGGTTATGATAGATTTTCATTATTCCGATTTCTGGGCAGATCCCAACAAGCAGATGACTCCAAAGGCGTGGCAGGCCATGTCCGATTCGGAAAAAGAAACCGCGCTGGAAGCTTATACAAGAGAGTCTCTTCTAAAGCTCAAAGATGCCGGAGTGAATGTAACCATAGTATCCATAGGAAACGAAACAGATAACGGAATGAGCGGTGAGACAGGCTGGGCGGAGAAATGCGCTCTTTACAGTGCCGGCAGCAGGGCAGTAAGGGAAGTGTTCCCGAATGCGCTTGTAGCAATCCATTATTCAAATCCCGAGCATGACTATGTAACATATGCTCAGCACCTTACCGATTATAAAGTAGATTACGACATCTTCGGAACATCTTATTATCCTTACTGGCACGGAACACTTGAGAATCTGACTGATGTTATGAAGGAGATCGCGGATATCACCGGAAAGCGCATAATGGTTCTTGAGACTTCATGGGCATATACCCTTGAAGACGGAGACGGAAGCGGTAACACTGTTTCTCACGAAGCAAACTCTGACGATCCCTATTACAGTTTCAGCGTGCAGGGACAGGCGGATGAGATCTCGTCCGTAACTCAGGCCATAGCAGATGTGGGTGATGCGGCTCTGGGATGTCTGTATTGGGAACCTGCGTGGATCCCTGTTAAATACTATAATCCCACGGGACGCGATTCTGAGAAGATCCTTGAATCCAACAAGAAGGCTTGGGAAAAGTACGGCTCGGGCTGGGCATCAAGTTATGCATCCGCATATGATCCCGAAGATGCTGGAGTATATTACGGCGGAAGCGCAGTTGATAATCAGGCATTGTTTGATTTTGGCGGACATGCACTGGACTCTCTTAATACCTTCAGATACATGAGAGAGGGCCATGAAGCCGAGGAACTTACTTTATCCCAGATAATCCTGCCTGCGCCCATTTCCATCGAATATGGGGAGGATATACACGATTATCTGCCCATGACGGTAAGAGGAGAGCTGGATAACAAGCAGCGAATTACTTTCAACGTTGAGTGGGATGAAGAAGAACTGGCATCATTTACGGGCGTTGGTGAATATACCGCACACTGTACCATTATTGATGAGATTCCGGGCGGAGACGGAACTCCCAGAAAGGTAATGCTGAAAGTAAACATCCTTCCCGAAAATCTCCTGGTTAACGGTGATATGGAAAGTGGTGATTCTACCGGATGGACTATAAGTGATCCAATGGCGGGCATTACTACGGATGATCCCTACAGAGGAAGTTACTCGCTTCATTTCTGGAGTGAAGGACAGGTTTCTTTTACCGCTGCGCAAAATATAACTGCAGATAAAGACGGCGAGCTTGTATTTTCCATGAAGGCTCAGGGCGGTGACATGGGCGACGGTCATGTGGTAAAGGCTGTTGTCACAAATGAAACCACCGGAGTATCGGTGGAAGGAAGTGTTACTCTTGCCGGATGGCAGAAATGGCAGGAAACAGGCTCCATAACGGATGCAGGTATTGCGGCGCTTTCTGTTAGTGCGGGAGACAAGGTGACATTTGAAATCGTTGTTTCCGGTTCGGCAGGAGGCTGGGGAACCATTGATGATGTTTTCCTGTCGTATAAATAGAACGAAGTTTACTAAAACAAGGCGGCTTTTGAAGCCGTCTTGTTTTTTATTTTCCGGTATATATGATATTATGAAATGGATGTGTCGGCCGGAGTGATAAGTTGTGATCACAGGTACCGGCACACCGGGAGGTATAAAATGTTTGCATTACTTATTATTATCATTTTGCTTGCAATCATCTGGATATTACTCAAACTTCTCGGAGCGGCTATCAAGCTTCCGTTTAAGATTCTGGGTGTGCTGCTGAGTCAGCCTTTTTCGACCATATTCTGGATAATCGTAATCTTTTATATTGTATTTTATGTAATCGGTCACTGATACGGGAGATAAATAAATGGGCAATTATTCTGGCGCTTACTATGCACTTTTGGATAATACGGAAGAGCTGATCAGGTCTTATCAAAGCATGTCTGCTTTTTCGAATTTTCTCAGACTGGCTATATTGGTTCTTACCGCAATCGGATTATGGAATATGTATATCAAAGCCGGTGAGCCCGGATGGGCGGCGCTTATTCCTTTTTACAGGACATATGTGCTCTATAAGATCTCAGACATGAAGAAACTTTTCTGGCTGAATCTCGGATGCATGGTTGCGTCACTTGTTGTTTTAGTGATTACTTTTGTCAGTTTTTGGACAATGTTCATTAACTCTATGGCAGGTGCTTATTCCAACTACGACGAAGCCTTAACGGGTATGCTGGGAGGTTTGATGGTAGCATGGCTGATAATATTTATCTGTGGAATCATCAGTCTGGTGCTCAGAGTCATTAATGTTATAAAACTTGCCGGTGTATTTAACCTGAACGGAGGATATGC
>JAEEGK010007869.1_pt1 | contig 25359 bp, 26 predicted proteins | sample 8958771 | NCBI WGS metagenome assembly JAEEGK01 (sample SAMN16246547, study PRJNA631951) | gut metagenome | biome: gut microbiome; feature: rumen; material: SC-attached | host: Bos | place: Iran: Karaj | collected 2018-10
AAGGATAGGAATACCGAAAGCAGCTGTTTTCCCTGTTCCTGTGTGTGCCTGACCTCTAAGATCTACACCTTCTATCATCTTAGGTATTGCCAAAGATTGTATCGGTGTGGTTTCTTCAAATCCCATATCAGCAACCGCTTTTAATATTTCCGGCGACAAATTCAGTTCGGTAAATTTTAGTTTATCCATTATTTATTTTTGCTCCATAATTTTCTTAACTTCTTCGACATCAACATCGGTATCGCAGCAACCGTCTTTAAGCAACGGTACAAACTGAGCTATGACTTTTAATCCGTCAGTCATTTTTATACCTTGTGCTCCCTCAAAGTGGCAGGCAACGGCAACAACTGCCTTAATTTTTTGTTCCACCAAAATGTTATAAATAGCTTTTCCGCCTTTCATAACATAAACTTTTTTATATCCGAGTTCATCGGCAAGTTTTTGTATTTGTGCAATTTTACAACAACCGCACTTCATACAAGTATAGTGAGTACCTTCATCAACGGCTTTACAATTTTTTGTACTTCTCATACAATGCGGCAAAAGAACAATCCTCTCGGAAACAGGAACAGTTTTAAACTTTCCCGCCATAGCCGAATTTTTCTTGTTTATAAATTTTGTGTAATTATTTTTATTGATTTTCTTTAAATTAAAACATAATTTCATAATACTTCCAACTTTATTACAACCGGTTTCATCCTTCTATAAAATGTTGGGCGGAAATCGCCGCTATTGCACCGTCACCCGCAGCCGTAACGACTTGTCTTAATATTTTTTGTCTTACATCGCCGCAAGCAAATATACCTTGAACGGATGTATTCATATTGTCGTCCGTTACAATATAACCGGCTTCGTTTAATTTTATATTTGAGTTCTCTAAAAATTTAGTATTCGGCAACCATCCTACAAAAACAAAAACACCGTTAACGCTTAATTGGGACGAAATACCGTTTTTAACATTTTTTAATGTCAGTTGTTCTACGGAAAGATTCCCCGATATTTTTTCCACAACGGAATCAAATATTATATTTATTTTTTTCTCCGCAAAAACTTTTTCCTGTAAAATTTTTGCCGCTCTAAACTGATCTCTTCTGTGAATTAAATTAACTTTTGTAGCAAATTTTGTTAAATACAATGCTTCCTGTAATGCGGAATCTCCCCCGCCGACAACAGCTATTTCTTTGTTTCTAAAGAAAGGTCCGTCACAAGTAGCACAATAAGAAACTCCTTTACCTATAAAAGTTTCTTCACCTTCAACACCTAATTTTTTAAAATTTGCACCGCTTGCTATAATAATTGTTTTTGTAAAATATTCTTTCTTATCCGAAAGAATAATTTTTTTTATTGCATCTTCCGTTTCTATGCAAGAAACTTCTCCATAAGATATTTCACAACCGAAAGTTCTTGCCTGTTTTTCCATTTTCATGGCAAGATCAAACCCGTTTATCCCTTCTTCAAATCCTGGATAATTTTCAAGATGATCGGTTATAGCTATTTGTCCGCCGCAACCGGCTTTTTCTATGAGCAAAGTTTTAAGTCTTGCTCTTGAAGCATATATTGCAGCCGACATTCCTGAAGGTCCGCCGCCAACTATTATAACATCATATATCATACAGTTATCTCTCTTATTTTAATAATTTTTCAATATCCTTTTCCCAAAGCTCTTCCATACCCGGTGTAAAGCCCACATATTTATTATAAATATCACCTTTTTTATCCATTATAAAAAATTGCGGTATGGCCGATATCTTATAATTTGTTATAACTTTTTTATCGCCTAACAAAATAGGATAATTCATTTTTTGTTTTCTTATAAATTTTATTATTGTATCTTTATCTTCCTGCAAATTTATACCCAAAACAACAAAATCTTCATCATCTTTGAATTGTTCATACAACTTTTCCACCTTGGGAATAGAAGCTCTGCACGGAGGACACCACGTCGCCCAAAAATCTAAAAAAACTACTTTTCCTTTATAATCGGATAACGAAACTTTGTTTCCTTCCAAATCTTGTAATGTGAATTTATAAGAAATTTCAGCAAAAGATAATGAAACACAAGAAACAATAAAGAATAAAAGAATAAACAGTTTTTTATAAAACATTGTTTAACTCCTGTTCAATAGCGGTTTTAGGTCTGAAGCCGACCATTTTGTTTATTGCTTTACCGCCTTTAAATATTATAAGACAAGGAATAGATGTTATTTGAAACTGTGAAGATAAAGACATATTTTCGTCTGTATTAACTTTACCCACTTTGATTTTACCTTCATATTCTTTTGCTATTTCATCTACTACAGGCAACAACATTTTGCAAGGTCCGCACCATGGAGCCCAAAAATCGAGCAATACGGGAACATCCGATTTTACAACTTCCTGTTCAAAATTTGCTTCAGTAATAACTATTTCTGCCATCTTATTCCTCCGTAAATTATTATTTTTATATCAGTTAGATTATACTAAAAACAATACAAAATTACCAAAGGCAATTTTAATTTACAATGTACAATTTATAATTTATAATTAATGTGTTTTTTGCTATGCAAAAAACATAATTGTTTATCAAAAATCGCTTTGCGATTTTTACCGACATTATACATCGTACATATAAATTGTTTTATAGCGGGACTAAATGTGCATCCCAACCGCCGAGCTCGGCTTCGTTATATTTATAAATCGGTGTTTCTTTGTTTAACGGTTCACTTATCATTTTTCTTGCAGTTTCTTCCGCATAATAAACGGCATAAGCTACACCTATTATACTGCAAATCTGACCTATTGCCGGAACAGCATTTACATCTTCTATTATATTGTAAAAAACAAATAATTGCTGTGCTATCATTGGAGACATAAGAGCGGCTACCATGGAAGATAATCCCGTACTTGTATCTTCTTTTTCGGGAAACATTTCACCTTTAACATTATATAGTCCGGCCGCACCGAAACAATACAGAATCGGCATATTTATGTCGAAAATATTTTTGAACAACGGATAAAAATCGTCTTTTTCTGTTACTTTAACGCCAACCGCAACTAACTTTTTATCGTAAAAATTTTTATCTTGCACATACCAGGATACTTTATCTTTCATATATTGTCTCGGTAAAACTATATGGTAATGTTTAGCTTTAAAATCTATACAAAAATTGTCCGTTTTATAATAAGTTATACCTTTGTAATTTCTTTTGACACCCAACCAAACCTGCGGGTCAACAATATTAAATCCGGCAAAATTTATTCCTTTTGCATATCGTGAAGGGACAACAAAAACTTTAAAATTTTTATCGGGAATTTTGTTTAATAACATTACGGACTGAACCATATAATTTTTAAGCAAAATATCTTGAAATTGTTGTATTGAATTTACCAGCTTTTTCATTTTCAATACACCGCTGTATTTTTCGTTCACGGCAAAACCCGCCTTGGGACAATAATAATCACTGAACGGTCCCGGTATCATAGAACCTGCAATTTTATCCGTAGAAAAATTCGGGAACATTGCTATTGCCGGATATGAAGCGGTAGACAAGATTGTTGCCATCAAATTATTTGTAGTACCCAATATATTTAACGTTCTTGCCTGTAAATTGGCAATTGATATTACGGTATTATCAACATAGTTTTGCAATATCATTTTATCTCTTAAAAGTTTGGCAATATTTATCAGCATTGCCCAACTTAAAATAAGAATTAAAGACATTACAAGCATGTAAGGTAATACTTGACCTTTTCTATTTTTCATATTTAGGAAACTCTTTTGCATTAGGATATGCTTTATTATAAAATTGTTCATCGGGAGATTTTACCATTCTCGCTCTTGCCGATTGTTCTCTGTAAAACAGCGAATTAAAAAATCTTGCGAACATTATTCTTTCATAATACCCTATTTTCACGTTATGTTTATTTATTTGCCTTTTGCTGTGGTCTGAAATTTTGTTGCCTAAAATATTTTCGTCCCAATGAGTTGTTTTATAATTGAATATACTTCTTGAATTTAACATATAAGGGATAAGAATTTTTGATACGGTTTGTTTTGCTGTATCGGATATTTCTTTGTTTTTTGTTACAACGATTTTTCGTGCAGCCGAAAATGCACTGTAGTTTAAGAACATATCGTCTGTAACAATAATACAAACCTGAATTGCCGCAAACATTAAAACGGTTATTATACAAGCAATAATCAATCCTTCCAAAAAAGATTGTCCCCTGTTATTAAAACAACACATTTGATATTCCCACAATGAAAGAAATAAATTCGAATTTATGTTTCCATGCAAGTATAAAAACTTTTACCATACCGTAACTTGCCGCAAACATAACAAGAGTGAACAAAATATACTCTACCGAAGATTGTCCGTTTTTATTGTTTATTCCGCTAAAGATTTTTTTCATTGTTCTATAATTTTAGGAGTAACAAAAATTAAAACATTTGTTTTATTATCTTTTACTTTTGTGTTCTTGAACAATGTTCCCAACAGCGGTATATCCGAAAGGAGCGGTATACCGGAAGTTGTTTTATCTTTATAGTTTTCTATAAGTCCCGCAATAACTATTGTTTGTTGATTCTTCAATATAACACTTGATCTTGCTTGTCTTTTAGCTATATTCGGAAGTCCTTGAACTGCATTTGCCCAATCAAGTCTTGAAAGTTCCGTCTCTATAACCAAATCTATTTTATCGTCCGACAAAATTTTCGGCAAAATTTCCGTGATAATTCCATATTCCTTCCATTCAACATTACCGCCGGAAACACCTGATACCGCTATAGGAAATTCCCCGCCTACCAAAAATTTTGCTTTCGTTCCGGATTTTGTTAAAAGTTTCGGATTGGATAACACTTGTGCAGAACCGCTTTCCTGTAAAAGTTTTAATTTTGCACTTAACGGAGTATATCTTACCCAGTCGTTAAATTCAACAAGTGACGGATAAGTCGTATTACCTTCACCGTTTGTAACGAAAAGTTCACCGGTGGAAATTTCATCCACCCATTTTATTCCGTACTCTTTAGCTTTATTGTTATTTATTTCAGTTATTTCTATGGATATTTCAACCAATTGTTCCGCAAACAAAGAAACAGCACATAAAAGTAAAATCACAAAGCTAAAACAGACTTTTTTCATTTACTTTTTTGCTCTTTTATAAAATGGTTTCGGAACAATTGTTATGTTTCTGAGATTGTTATGAACTTTCACCTGTACAGGCAAACTTTCATCCGTTGAAAAATCTATTAATGCCATACCGATGGCTTTTTTAAATGTCGGTGAAAAACTGCCGCTTGTAACATAACCGATTTTTTTATCGTTTAAATAAACTTCGTCATGTGCTCTTGCTATACCGTTTTGGCAAACAAAAGCTATAAGTTTTTTTGACGGCGTATCTTTTATTTTTTCTATTTCGGATTTACCTATAAAATCTTTATTCCAAAATACTGTTTTTATAAATCCGGCATCTATAGGATTAATTTCTTCCGATATTTCGTGACCGTGCAACGGCATACATGCTTCAAGTCTTAATGTATCTCTGCAACCGAGCCCGCAGGGTTTTGCACCGAGTTCAACAAGTTTGGTCCAAACAAATTCGGCACAATTGTTTGATATAAGAATTTCAAAACCGTCTTCCCCGGTATAACCTGTTCTAGCTATCTTTGAGAAGTTTGCAGATTGTCCTTTGAATGTTATATCTTTTGCGGTAAAATATTTCATTGAAGAAATTTCACCGTCAACAATTTGAGAAACGATTTCAACCGCTTTGGGACCTTGAACAGCCATCATGGAAATTTCTTTACTGATATTTTTTATTTCCACATTTTCTGATTTGTTTTCATTTAACCATGCAAAATCTTTATCCAAATTTCCGGCATTTACCACCATCATATAATAATTTTCAAACTTATAAACTATAATATCGTCTTTTATTCCGCCCTGCTTATTTAACAACATGGAATATCTTGCTTTATATAAAGGCAGGTTGGACATATCCGATATTGTTACATAATCCAAAAACTTACCGGCATTGTCTCCGGAAATAATAAATGTTCCCATATGAGAAGTGTCAAATATTCCTACGGAATTTCTAACGGCATTATGTTCTTCTATAATAGAAGTATATTGAACCGGCATATCCCAACCGCCGAATTCGGTAAATTTTGCACCGGCTTTTTCATGTATTGGATGTAAAAAAGTTTCTTTTAACATAGCAGCTCCTAAAAAACATCTTCCATATTTTTATTATTTATTTAACAATTCAGTTAATGTTTTGTTTACCATTTGCGGGTTGGCTTTACCTTTTGATTTTTTCATTACCGCACCGACCAAAGCCCCTATTGCCGATTTTTTGCCCGACTTATAATCCGCAACAATCTTTGCATTTTCATCTATTGCTTCCTGGCAAACTTTTACTATCTCACCTGCATCGGATATTTGAACAAGACCTTTTTCTTTAACTATTACTTCGGGATCTTTGTTATCTTTAAACATATCTTCAAATATCGTTTTTGCTATTTTACCCGATATTGTTCCTTTAGAAATGAGTATTACAAGTTTTCCTATATTTTCAGGTGAAATAGGAGATTCTTTTATTGTGAGTTTAGAATTGTTCAATTTACCCAACAATTCCGTAATAATCCAGTTTGCAACAGTTTTAGCGGCTGCAGCCGGTTCCTTTGCACCTTTATTCGCAGTATTAAGAGCAGTTTCATAATAGTCTGCAAGAGCTTTATCGGATATTATTATGTTTGTATCATATTCAGATAAACCTAAATCGTTTATAAGTCTTGCTTTTCTTGCTTCCGGAAGTTCCGGAATATTTTTCTTGATATTATCAATAAATTCATCATCCAAATTTACAGGTACCAAATCAGGATCAGGGAAATATCTGTAATCGTGAGCATTTTCTTTGGATCTCATGGATTTTGTTACTTTTTCGTTTGGATCCCAGGTTCTTGTTTCCTGTATAACTCTGCCTCCTGATTCAACAACTTCAATTTGTCTTTCAACTTCATAAGAAAGAGCTTCCTGAACACCGGAAATAGAGTTCATGTTTTTAAGCTCTGCCTTTGTACCGAACTCTTTTTGACCGAAAGGTCTTATACTGATATTTGCATCGCATCTGAATTTACCTTCTTCCATATTACAATCGGAAGCTTCAACATATTCAATTAAATTTTTAAGTGACTCCAAATATGCCGCCGCTTCCTGCGGAGATCTCATATCAGGTTCGGAAACAATTTCCATTAAAGGTACACCTGTTCTGTTATAATCCGCCAAAGAATAATCAAGTTGACGGGATCCGATATCGTGTATAAGTTTTCCCGCATCTTCTTCCAAATGGATTCTTGTTATACCGATACTTTTTGTTTTACCGTCAACGGAAATATTTATTTTACCGTGTTCGCAAAAAGGAAGTTCATATTGTGATATCTGATAATTTTTAGGTAAGTCGGGATAGAAATATTGTTTTCTTGCAAATACGGACTTTTTGTTTATTGTACAATCAAGTGCAAGACCTGTTCTTACTATAAGTTCTACGGCATGTTTGTTTAATACCGGTAAAACTCCCGGCTGACCTGTACATACGGGACAAATGTTTGTGTTGGGTTTACAATGAAATTCAGTGGAACAATTACAGAAAATTTTTGTTTTTGTTTTTATTTGTGAATGAACTTCAAGTCCTATAATTACTTCGTATTTGTTATTCATAGTTTTATATCCTCATACAATTATATTTTTGGGAACTCTTTATGCCAAGCCGTAGCTTGTTCATAAGCATAAGCTGTTTTAAACATCGTTTGTTCATCAAACGGTTTAGCAAGTAACTGCATACCTATAGGAATACCTTTTTGTGAAAAACCGCAAGGTAAACTCATTCCCGGTATAGCAGCTAAATTACAACTTATTGTGAATATATCTGATAAATACATTTGTAAAGGATCAGAACTCTTTTCACCTATCTTAAATGCAGGCGTAGGAGCTGAAGGAGTAAGAATAATATCAACTTTTTCAAATGCTTTTTCAAAATCTTGTTTTATTAATGTTCTTACTTTTTGAGATTTCCCGTATAAAGCATCATAATAACCTGCCGAAAGAGCATAAGTTCCAAGCATTATTCTTCTTTTTACTTCCGCACCGAAACCTTGTCCTCTTGATTTTTGATATTCATCCAACAAGTTATTGCAATCTGCTCTGAAACCGTATCTTACGCCATCATATCTTGCAAGATTTGCGGAAGCTTCTGAACAACAAATTATATAATAAACAGCAACTGCATAATCGGTGTGAGGCAAAGAAATTTCCACAAACTGTGCACCTAAACTTTTATAAACTTCTATTGCTTTATCCAACGATGCTTTAACATCCGCATCCAAACCGTCTATAAAATATTCTTTCGGAAGACCGATTTTTAAACCTTTAACTCCGTCTTTAATTGCGGAAAGATAGTTCGGCACGTCTATATTTATTGATGTTGAATCTTTTGTATCGTGTCCTGCAATAACATTTAATAACAATGCACTGTCTTCAACCGTTTTAGACATAGGTCCTATTTGGTCAAGAGAAGAAGCAAATGCTACGGCACCGAATCTGCTTACTCTGCCGTAAGTAGGTTTTACTCCTACTATACCGCAACAACTTGCAGGTTGTCTTATAGAACCGCCGGTATCCGTTCCTAATGCCAAAGGAGCCGTCATTGCCCCTACTGCGGAAGCACTGCCGCCTGAAGAACCTCCCGGAATATGTTCAGTGTTCCAAGGATTTCTTGTTGTAAAAAAAGCGGAATTTTCAGTTGATGAACCCATTGCAAATTCATCAAGATTTGCTTTACCTACGAATACCGCACCCGCATTTTTAAGTTTTGTAATAACAGTTGCATCGTAAGGTGCAATATAGTTTTCCAAAATCTTTGATGATGCTGTCATTCTTATATCTTTTATTAAAATATTATCTTTGATTGCTATAGGCACACCTTCCAATACTCCGACATTTTCACCTTTAGCTATTTTATCGTCTGAAATTTGTGCTTGTTTCAAGGCATAATCTTCACATACGGAAACATATGCTTTTATTTTAGGATCTACTTCTTTAATTCTTCCAAGGAAAGCTTTTGTTACTTCAACACTTGAAAGTTCTTTGCTTTTAATCTTTGCTGCAAGCTCTGTTGCAGTCATCTTTATTATTTCACTCATTTTTATATCCTTTTTTCTTCTATTCTTCCATTCCTCTATACTTCTATATCTCAAATTTTCGCTTTGCGAAAATTTAATCTTCCAACTCCATAACTTTTTTAACTTTAAAAAAGTCACCGTCCTGTTCGGGTGCATTTTTAAACAAAGCATCTATTGTTTCCTGAGAACTTTGAACAACCTCGTCTTCTCTCCAAACATTTTCACTTGTTCCGCCGTGACTTGTAGGTGCTATTGTTGAAGTATCAACTTCTTTTATTTTGTCGATATAACCCAAAATAGAACCAAGTTGTTTAACTAAGTTTTCTTTTTCCTTCTCATCAAATTCCAATCTTGCAAGAGAAGCAACATAATCAACATCTTTCTTTGTTAATTCCATATTTACTCCTAAAAAAAACAATAATTTATCTTTACATTATACATAAGAAAAAATTGCAAGGCAATTAAAAATTTATGAAGCAAATTTTATTTCAAATGCTTCAAGGCATTGATTGCTCTTTGGTGATTCGGGTTTAATCTTAATGTAAGTTCAAACATTCTTTCCGCTTCATAATATTTGCCTTTAGCATATAAAATCAACCCTTCCCTGTATTTTTTATCGGCAAGTTTTTCGTCTATTATAATTTCCGGTTCACTTTCCTGAACTTTAGTTTCCGTGACTTTTGTGTTATTTAAATTTTTTGTTATTTCTTTTACGGCTTTATCTATATATTCTTTTGCGGAAGAATAATAATTAAACGATGTGTTGGTATACTGAGAAGATTTTACAAAAGTCTGCAATTTTTCCATTTGTCTGATACATTCCACCCACCGCTTGTTTTTGTATAAAATTATTCCGTTTTTAAGTATTGTATTTGCTTCATACTCAAATTGTTTTTTCTTTTTCTCTTCAATTGAATTTGTTACTATGGCATTTACTTTATTGCAGTATTCGATAATTTCTTTGTTTTTGTTATCAAACTGAAGATATTTTTTCCATTCTTTTAAACATTGGTCATAGTTTGCTTCATAATAATTTTTATAACCGGACCAATAAGCATATTCATCAAAAGAACTTTCATAACTTGAAGAAGATTTTTCTTTCATTAACTTTTTAATTTTGTTGCAATAAATATTGGGAGAATCGTAATTCGGATAATCTATTATAATTTTCTGTAACAAATCCGTTGAATATAAATATTGTTTTTTATTATAAAATTCTTTGGCTTTTTTAAATAATTCCTGTGCCTGTTTTTGCGACAGTTTATCCTGGGTTAATGCCGCTTGTGCTTCCTTTTCAAATTCATTTTCCTTTTTCTTTTTCTTGTTCCATCTGTATGCCAAAGAAAATCTGTTTATTAAATCTATCTCGTTAAAATCGGCAGAATAATTTATTGTAAAAGCGGAAATATTTATACCGAACCCTGCGGTAATATGGTCCGGATAATACCCGCACCTTATTGCATATTTTTCCAACAATTTATATTCGATTCCCGCAAAAAGTTCGTTATAAGTATCTTCATTTTTTACATCCAAAGAAACGGTTAAAGTGTCTTTTGTTTCAAGTCTGTAAACTATCGGTATTTCCATTAAACCGGACAGCCTGAATATGTATTGAAAATTTTCGTTATATTCGTCAAGTTTTATACCGGTTCCCATAATATTTTGCATTGATAAACCAACACCGAATTTTGCCTGAGTATATTTTATATCCACATTATCAAAATATTTGGATAACCCCAAATCCATTGCAAAACCGCCGTTTTTCTTTTCATACAAATCCAAATAAATGTATTTTAAGTTTACACCGACAGACGTTTCTATCGGTTTTATTTTTGCGGCAAATGCGAGTATATATGCCCATTGATTCGTTGTAACGGTTTTTGCTTTATCAAAGGGATCTTTTCTTAGTTCAATATCTCCGCTTGCCAAATCAATTGCGGAAAATCCCAAAAACAAATTTTCAAACAATCTGTAATTAATTGCTGCCGCATTGTATGAAGTTCCGTCAAACAAATTATATCTTGTTAAAGATACATTATTATAATCGAAGTAACTCAGCAACGAACCGTTATGAAATATTATAGCCGGGTCGTCCAAAGAATTCAGCACGGTTTCTCCCTGCGAAAAAGAAGATACCGATGGCCCGTGAGAAAGAAAATTTTTTCTTTTTCCCGTAGCATATATATTTTGTACAACAAGAAATGATATTATTAAAATTAGAATTATTTTATTATTAACAATCTGCATCTTTCGGTTTTACTTCCGCCGTTTGAATATTTTTTCTTTATTACACACAAATATGTTCCGTTATATAACACATTCCCGTAATCATCTTTACCGTTATATACAATTTCGTTGTTACCTTTCGATAATCCGTCCGCAAATCCATGATAAATTTTATCACCGTATTCGGAATAAATGTCAAGTTCCACGTTCCCGTCTTGTGCCATTTCAAAAAATATTCTTGTATTTTGTCCTTTTTGAGGATTAAAAGGGTTCGGTGCGTTATAAACTTTTTTTATTTCGCCCAGTGTAATAAAATTGTAAATTTCCGGGTTCAACAATTTTGCACCGTATTGATTTTCCACTTCAACTTTCCAATAATATCTTGTTCTCGGGGACAAATCTTTTGCAGTATAAAAATTTTCTGTTGCCAAATCATATTCCTGCATGGAATTTTCGGATGTTCCCAAAAACAAAGTATATTTTAAAATATCCGTCTCAACACCTTTTGATGCCGTCCAACTGAAATTTAAATTTGTATTTGAATTTCCTTTTCCGTCTTGTAAGTTCGGATTTAAATTTACAAAAGAGTGTGGCCTTTCCGTAACTATAATTGTTTTCTTTGAAGATTGATATTCGTTCGGATAATTTGCATTATCGGCAACGATATAATATTCGTATATTCCGTAATCCAAAGATAATTCTTTTTCAAAATTATTGTTTCCCGCGGAAGATAAACCTGCTTGATTCCAATCTTGAGAAGAATCCTGTTGTCTGTAATGTATTTTGGGATAAGAACTTGATATTTCGTTACCGTACTTATCCTGATATTTTGCTTTTATTTTAACCGGATTTTCACTTTTAATATTTATTAAATCTTTTAAACTGTCGGTTGCTATTAAATTAATTTCTGTATTGGGAATATAATCGAACACATCAAAAAAAGATTCTGTTAATTCTTTTTCTTCAGCCTCATATTTTAGTTCGGTAACTCCGACATAATCTATATAAGAATCTACATTTATCCAATCATTTTGTTGAGAAAATTGTGCAACTTTTTGACTTGTCTCAATTTCGGTATTATCTACGGACATACTTTCTGCATACACATTTGAAATGACTATTAGTAATGATAAAATTAGTAAACGAAATGACTTCATATGCATAAAAAAATCGGGGTGACTGGACTTGAACCAGCGACCTCTCCCACCCGAAGGGAGCGCACTAGCCAACTGTGCTACACCCCGAAACCAATTATTCCAGAATATCTAATATTTCTTTCAATTCCTGTTTTATTTCTTCAAGAATTTTTGAATCGGAAAAGTTGCTCCGGACCTCATTATTAGACATATTTTTTTTTCTTCTGTCAACAGTTAAACACTTTTTCACGCCGGCAATCGTATATCTTTTATTATATAACAAATCTTTAATTTTTTTAATAAGTTCAACATCCAACGAAGAATATTTTCTTATTCCGGAATGTTTTTCCGGTCTTAATTGTTTGAATTCTTTTTCCCAATATCTTAATGTATGAGCGGGAATATCCGTTCTTTCCGAAACTTCACTTATATTTAAATATTTTTTATCGGGTTCAAGCATTAAATATCTCTTTAGATTGTTTAAATTTTATTTTCTTTTTAGGTTCTATAAGTATTGCTTCACCGGTTTTAGGATTTCTTCCTTTTTTTGTTTGTGTAACCAAAAGATTAAAACTTCCAAACCCGGTAACAACAACCTTTTCACCGTTTATAATTGCTTTTAACATTTCATCAAACAACTTATTTACTACTATTGAAGCCTCTTTTTTTGAAGGCATAATTTGTGCAATTTTTTCTATTAAATCGTTTTTTGTCATTTTAAAAATTCCTTATACTTATTCGGCTTTCGGACTTCTTGTCATTAAATCATATACTGCTTTTTTTGCATCTTTATTGTTAAATAAAACTTCATAAACCTGATTTATTATAGGCAAATCAATATTTAACTTTTTCCCGAGCTGATAAGCGCTTATACAGGTTTTTACACCTTCGGCAACCATTTTAAGTTCGGTTTCAGCCTGCTTTAATGTTTTGCCTTTTGCCAACATTTCTCCCAAATTTCTGTTTCTCGAATGTCTCGAAAAACACGTAACCATCAAATCTCCCATACCGGAAAGCCCGTAAAAAGTTTTTTCGTTTCCGCCTAATGCAACTCCCAAACTTACAAGTTCTTTCAATCCTCTGGAAATTATTGCGGCCTTTGTGTTATCTCCGAAATTAAGTCCGTCTATTATTCCGCCGGCAACGGCAAAAACATTTTTTAAAGAAGCTCCCAATTCAACACCGACAATATCGGACTGTGTATAAACTCTAAAATAATCATTCATAAACAAATCTCTTACTTTTATTGCCAACTGCTTATTTTTTGAAGCGGAAGTTACAACGGTAGGTATTTGTTTTGATACCTCTTCGGCATGGCTCGGTCCGGACAACGCAACGATATTATCTTTTGTACTCGGATAAATTTCTTCTATTATTTGAGATACCCTTAACAATGTTTCGTTTTCTATACCTTTTGTTGCACTTATTATAAGTTTTTTACCTAAATCTATATTCAAATTTTTTATTGATAAAACGGTGGATCTTAAAAAATGTGAAGGAACAACAAACAAAACCGCTTCCGTATCTTTTATAATATTCAAATCACTTGAAACAACAACCGTTTGCGGTATTTTTGCTCCGCCTATAAACGGTATAATTCTTTCTTTATCTAATTTTTCCGCAGCCTGTTTATTTATTTCCCACAAGTATACCTGATGCCCGTTATTTGCCAATAAACATGCAAGAGTTGTGCCCCAAGATCCGGCACCCAAAACAGATATTTTCATTTTTTTCCTCTTACTATTTTATTTTTTCGTTCCAAAAATTTTATTTTCCGTACCGTTCAACAATCTTTTTATATTACTAAAATGTCTGACTATAACCAAAACAGAAATTAAACTTGCAAAAATAACTATTTCCGTAGCAGAATTAAAAATATACAAACTTACAGGCAACATTAATGCCGCCGTTATCGATGCAAGAGATACATACTTAAATACGGCAAGTATTATAGCAAATGCTAAAAAACATATTAACACCGCCAACGGATTAATTGCTAAAAAAACTCCGCAGGCTGTCGCAACACCTTTACCGCCTTTAAAATTTAAAAACACGGTAAAAATGTGTCCGAGTATAGTTACAAGCGCAACAGCTATAACTGTCAAATGAGATGTCGGGTTTATGAGCGTAACAAAATATACGGGAATAAACCCTTTTAACATATCCAAAAATAAAGTTAAAATTCCCAACGTTTTACTTGTTCTGTAAACATTTGTTGCTCCGGTATTTCCGGAACCTACGGTTCTTATATCGGTATGTTTAAATATTTTCCCGACGATATAACCGAAAGGAATTGCTCCGCACAAATACGATAATATTAAATAAACAATTACTTTTAACATATCTGATCTTGTATACCTCAAATTTTTGTTTTACAAAAATTTTATTCTTTAAACTTTTCTTTTGAAATTTCTCTGAACTTCAAAATTATCGGTGTTCCTTTAAAAGAAAATTTTTCTCTTAATACGTTTTCCAAATATCTTTTATATGAAAAATGTACCAACTCCAAATCGTTCACCGCAATTCTGAATGTCGGCGGTTTGGATACAGGTTGTTCAATATCTTTAATTTTTAACACTTTCCCCTTTCTTGAAAAAGGGGTCTTGTCTACCGCATATCTCATTGCTTCGTTAAGTTCTTCCTGCGGAACCATCTTGGAATATTCTTTATAAATTGCCGGTGCAAGTTTAAAAATTCTGTCTACTCTTTGTCTTGTTTTGGCAGAAATAAATATAATGTCCGCCCAATCCAAAAATTTCAGTTTTTCTTCCAGCTGTTGTTGAAACAATCTTATTCTGTCTTCTTTTTCTTCTATCAAATCCCACTTATTTACGGCTATTATACACGGCTTTTTCTTTTCTATAATCATACCCAAAATTTTAGCTTCTGTTTCACCTATACCCTGTTCGGCATCGGCCACAAGAACTGCAATATCCGCATCATCCATAGCATAGTTTGTACTTAATGTGGATAAATATTCCAAATCGTCTTTCTGTTTGTTGCCTCTGTGAAGGCCGGCGGTATCTATCAACAAATAGTCGGTATCTTCATAAGTTGCATGAACGGAAAGAGAATCTCTTGTCGTTCCGGGAATATTGTGAACTATACATCTGTTTTGTTGTGTTATGGAATTTACCAACGAAGATTTACCGACATTGGGTTTTCCCACGAAAATTATTTTTAATAAGTTATCTTTTTTTTCAACAACATCATTTTCGCCTATCATATCGCATATCGCTTCCAAAAGTTCAACCATATTTCTGCCGTGTGTTGATGAAACGGATATTATATTTTCAAAACCCAACTGATAAAATTCATAAGATTTCACTTCTTCGGCAAATGTATCTATTTTGTTTACAACAAGTATTACGGGTTTTTTGCTTGCTCTGACCGATTTTGCAATTACCGGTTCAAAAGGATGAATTCCGGCTTTTCCGTCAACAACAAAAAGAATTATATCGGAACTTTCTATTGCCAGGTTTAACTGTTGGCTCATGGATTCGGAAAATTCCGAAACTTCCGTACTCCAACCTGCAGTATCGGTAACTATAAATCGTTTATCTTTCCAGGTTACTTCATAATCGTTTCTGTCTCTTGTAGTACCCGCAATATTATGAACTATAGCTTTTTTCCTGCCGATAAACCTGTTAAATAATGTTGATTTGCCGACATTTGGTCTGCCGACAATTGCAACTTTTTTATACATTAAAACCTCTTAAATTTTAAATTTTCTTTCTATTTTACAAAATTTATCAGGCACTTTAAATGCCGTATTTCGTATATAATATAATAATTTGCATTATTTGTTAAATTTTTCTTGAATTTTTTTTAATACACATATATAATAATGTTTGAAAAATTAAAGGATTTTTTATGTCTAACGGAATAGGTTTATTTTTTACATTAACAAGCGGTTTAACCATTGCCTTAATACTCGGTTACATTGCTCACAAAATAAAATTATCTCCTCTTGTAGGTTATCTTATAGCCGGGATAATGGTAAGCCCCCATTCACCCGGAATAGTTGCCGATATGAGCATCGCTCAACAGTGTGCGGAAATAGGTATAGTTCTTTTGATGTTCGGTGTGGGAATGCACTTTAAATTGGAAGATTTTATTGCCGTAAAAAATATTGCGGTAGGTGCATTAATACAGATAACGACATGTACACTTATAACAACTCTTTTGATTAAAACTTTAGGATGGTCTTGGACCTCCGGTATTATTTTAGGTATGTCAATATCCGTTGCAAGTACCGTAGTATTAACAAGAGTGTTTTCCGATAACAAAATATTGCATACTCCAACCGGCCATGCAGCTATAGGGTGGCTTATCTTGGAAGATCTTTTTACAATTATAGTATTGGTTTTACTGCCTGCGTTTTTTGGGAAAACAGCTTCAAATCATAATTTATTTCTTACATTTTTAATAACAATAGCAAAGTTGGCGGTTTTAGTTGTATTTGCTTTAGTTGTAGGTAAAAAAGTTATACCTTTTTTATTGGAACATATAGCAAAAACGGGAAACAGGGAACTTTTTATTTTATCCGTTCTTGTTATTGCGCTCGGGATTTCGGTTTGTGCCACTGAATTTTTCGGAGCATCCATAGCATTGGGAGCTTTCTTGGCAGGCATGATTGTAGGACAATCGGAGTTCAGTGCAAGAGCAACCTCCGAAGCTCTTCCCATAAGTGATGTTTTTGCCGTTTTGTTTTTCGTTTCGGTAGGAATGCTTTTTGATCTTTCTTCTTTAAAATCTTCTTGGTTATTAACAATAATTTTGTTGTTTGTTGTAATATTCGTAAAACCGATAGGTGCAACTCTTATTATTAAATTTCTAAAACAACCTCTTAAAAAAGCTATGAGTATCGGTATCGCTTTAGGTCAAATCGGAGAATTTTCTTTCATTTTGGCATCGCTTGCGGTAACTTACGGAATAATGTCTAAAGATGCATACAATACAATAATATTTGTTTCTATTGTTACAATAACACTCAACACAACAATTTACAGATGGATTCCTTCCGCAATAAAGTTTTTACAAAATAAAGGTTACTTTAAAACTTACTACACAATAACGGACGAAATAGAAACGGAAACCAAAGATTTAAGGCACGTTATTGTTATAGGATATGGCCCTGTAGGTAAAACGATATCTAAAATATTGTTACAAAAACAAATAAATGTAACCGTTATTGAAATGAATATCGATACCGTCAAAAAAATTAAAGCAAAAGACATTAAAGAACTCAGAGCTATTTACGGAGATGCTTCACAAAGAGAAATTTTAATAATGTCTGCAATAGAAACGGCGGAAGCAATTGTAATTTCCACACCGTTTGCACCTGCAAAAGAAATAACCGAAATTGCAAAATCTTTAAATTCAAGAATAAAAATATTGGTTCATACAACTTATTCAAAAAGTGCCAAAGAATTACGAAAACAAGATTCCAATTTAATAATTCGTTCCGGTGAAGGTTCCGTTGCTCTTGCACTGGCAAAAGAAGTGTTCACAATATACGGTTCAACAAATTTTGAAGAAGATATAGATAAGATATATAAAGAATTGCTTTAAAAATTGCTTTGCAATTTTTAAAATTTATAATTTACAATTTACAATGTATAATGTCGGTAAAATTTGATATAATAAACTAAATATTTAATCAAAAAAGGTACTTTATTATGTGCGGAATTGTAGGATACATAGGTAAAAAAAATGCAGTTGAAGTAATATATAACGGATTACAAAAACTTGAATACAGAGGTTACGATTCTGCAGGTATTGCCGTTATAGAAAACTCCAAAATAGAAAGAAGAAGAAGTGTCGGTAAACTTATAAACCTTCAAGAAAACATTAAAGAAAATAAAATTTCCGGGAATATCGGTATAGGTCATACAAGATGGGCAACACACGGAAAACCCAGTGAAGAAAATGCTCATCCTCATACAGATTGCAGCGGAAAAATAGTCGTAGTTCATAACGGAATAATAGAAAACTATGTTTCTCTAAAAAAACAATTACAAAAAGAAGGTCATAAGTTTGCTTCGGAAACAGACACCGAAGTTGTTGCTCACTTAATAGAAAAATATTATAAAGGTGATTTACTTGCTGCAGTAAAATCCGCATTAAAAAATATAGAAGGAGCTTATGCTCTTTGTGCAATATCGTCTGAAGATAAATCAAAAATTGTTGTTGCAAGAAAAGATGCTCCTTTGGTTATAGGTTTAGGTAAGGATGAAAACTTTATTGCTTCTGATGTTTCCGCATTACTTCAATATACAAAAGATGTAATTTTTCTTGAAAATAAAGATATCGCAGAAATAAAATCGGATTCCATTAAAATATTTGATGAAACTGATACCGAAATTAAAAGAAAATCTCAAAAGATTTTATGGAATGCAATACAAGCGGAAAAATGCGGTTATAAACATTTTATGCTCAAAGAAATTCATGAACAAACTCAAACCACACAGGATACTTTCAGGGGCAGAATTTCCGATGAAGAAAACAAAATAATATTACAATCCGTAAAACTTACAAAAGAAGAAATTTCAAACATATCAAGAATTTGTATCGTTGCCTGCGGGACATCTTACCATGCGGGACTTACAGCAAAATTCTTGTTTGAAAATTTAACTAAAATTCCTACAGAAGTAAATATTGCTTCGGAATTCAGATATGCTAACCCTGTTATAGATGATAAAGTATTAACTATATTTATTTCTCAGTCAGGTGAAACCGCAGACACGTTGGCGGCTTTAAGACTTGCAAAAGAAAAGAAATCTAAAACAATTGCAATTTGTAATGTTGTAGGTTCAAGCATAAGCAGAGAAGCCGACTATGTTTTATATACTCATTGCGGACCTGAAATAGGTGTTGCTTCAACAAAAGCTTTTACCGGTCAGCTTACGGCTCTTTATTTACTTGTAATGTTTATGGCTGCTAAAAAACAAACAATATCAAAAGAACAATTAGCAGAATTTATCGGTAATTTAAGGGATATTCCTACAAAAATATCCGAAACTTTAAAACTATCAAACAAGATAAAAGAAATTGCTAAATTGTTTCAAAATACAAAACAGTTTATATATTTGGCAAGAAATATAAACTATCCTATAGCACTTGAAGGTGCTTTAAAATTAAAAGAAATTTCGTATATTTATGCCGAAGGTTACCCTGCGGGAGAAATGAAGCATGGACCTATAGCATTAATAGATGAAACTATGCCTGTAATGGTTATAGCAACAAAAAGTAAAGTATACGACAAGATTTTGAGTAATATTGAAGAAGCTAAAGCAAGAGGTGCAAAAATAATTGCAATAGCAAATAAAGACAACAAAGATATAATAAAAAAATCCGATTATCAAATTTTTGTTCCGGAAGTTGATGAGATTTTATCTCCTTTAATTAACGTTATACCTTTACAATTTTTTGCATATTTTGTTTCGGTTATGAAAGGTTGCGATGTTGATCAACCGAGAAACTTAGCAAAATCGGTAACGGTAGAATAAAATTTTGCTTTGCAAAATTTTGAAGTATAAAATTACGGAGTAATTTTTTAATGAAGCCAAAGATAGCAATTATAGATTACGGAATGGGAAATCTAAGAAGTGTATCTAAAGCCGTTGAACTTTGCGGCGGTGATGTTGATATTATTTCCGATGCCGACAGCATAAAAAATTACAATTCAATAATATTGCCGGGAGTAGGCGCCTTCGAACCTGCAATAAAAATTCTTAACCAAAAAGGTATTGATATTGCAATAAAAGAACACATAAAAAACAAAAAAATGTTTTTGGGAATATGTTTAGGGTTCCAACTTTTATTTTCGGAAAGTTATGAAGACGGTTTACATAAAGGATTAAATATCATAGAAGGTTCCGTGGAAAAATTTGTTCCCAAACAAAACGAAAAATTAATAATCCCCCACATGGGTTGGAACAAAATATTTATTTCCAAAACGAACAAAACGGTATCTCAAATGTATAAAGATATAAAAGATGAAAGTTATGTTTATTTCGTTCACTCTTACTATTGCAAACCTACAAAGAAAGAATATATAGCAACAACAACAAATCATTCAATAGATTTTTGTTCTTCAATCGCAAAAGAAAATGTTTGGGGTTGCCAATTTCATCCGGAAAAAAGTTCCGAAATAGGATTGCAATTATTAAAGAATTTTGTTTCTGAATGCGAGGTTTCAAATGGTGGCAATTAGAGTTATTCCATGTTTAGATGTTAATGCCGGACGAGTTGTTAAAGGAACAAACTTTGTGGATTTAAGAGATGCCGGTGATCCTGTAGAAATAGCAAAAAGATACAATGTTGAAGGTGCAGACGAAGTTGTATTTTTGGATATTACGGCTTCTTCCGATAAAAGAGCCATAACTTTAGATGTGGTCAGAAAAACCGCAGAACAGGTTTTTATTCCCCTGACTGTAGGCGGCGGAATAAGAACAGTTGATGATATGAGAACATTATTAAAAGCCGGTGCAGATAAAATCTCAATAAATACCGCAGCGGTATTAAATCCGCAACTTATATACGACGGCAGCAAAAAATTCGGTAATCAATGTATTGTTGTTGCCATAGATGCAAAAAAAGACGGAAACAGTTGGACAGTATATACTCACGGAGGAAGAACAAAAACGGAGTTGGATGTTATAAAATGGGCTCAAAAATGTGTCCAACTGGGAGCCGGTGAAATTCTTCTTACAAGCATGGATAAAGACGGCACAAAAGACGGTTACGATTTGGAACTTATGGAACAGGTAACTAAAGTGGTTGATGTTCCCGTAATAGCCTCCGGCGGAGCAGGTAAAAAAGAACATTTCGTTGATGTATGCAAAAAAGGAGCATCTGCCGTTCTTGCAGCATCACTTTTTCATTTTAAACAGCTGGAAATTTCAGATTTAAAACAATATATGAAACAATCGGGGATTGAAGTAAGATAAATATTTATGAACAAAATATTTTATTTTAAAGATGAAAATAAATACAAAAGATTATATTTTTTTAATTTTAAACTGTTTAAAATTAAAAAATATTTTTCCGACAAATATATAAAAAACATAATTAAAAATATTGAATTAAAGCATGAAAATTACCAACCTTGCCAAAATGAAATAACCCCCGCACCTAATAATTTTGTATTGGAAACACTGCAAAAACTAAAATCATTTTATTTCTTACCGAACGGTGGGAATTTAGGTGACGGTTTAATAGCAAACAGTGAATTTCAAATTTTTAATTTTTACGAAGATATTAGTTACATAACAAAAAGAGATGATTATGACAAAATTCAAAAACCTTTTAATTTCATATATGGCGGCGGAGGTTTATTTGTAGACATATATAAAGAAAAACTGGACAAATTTTTTGATATTTTTAAAAATAAATTTTTGAAACAATGTATTATTTTACCATCAAGTTTTTATAATATTCCGGAATTATTTGAAATAGCAGATGAACGATTTACAATTTTCTGCAGAGAAAAAAACAGTTTTAATTATCTAGTTAATTCCAAAACAAAAGCAAAAATTTATCTCAGTGATGATATGGCTTTTGCCACGGATATAAAATTTTACACCAGTTCCACTTTTACAGTAAAGCAACTAAATAATTTAAAAGAAAATTTACAAAAAATGCCGCTAAAACAACTTAAGAATATAATATACAATATGTTTTTTTCGTATTCTTCAATTTATAATAGAATAAAAGAAATATTATCCGTAATTGATAAAAAAAGTGATATTAAAATAGCTTATTTATTAAGGACTGATTCGGAAAAGAATATAAAAGATATATTTGTAAACTCTTTTGATTTGTCCGTTTGCGGCAGAATCACAGGAAAAAACTCTTTGGATAATGCTTATATTCAAATAATTTCGGAACTTTTTTTAAGTGCTGTAGATTGTGCCGATGTTATTGTTACCGACAGATTGCATGTCGGAATAGCTGCAACTTTATTAAACAAAGAAGTATTTTTATTTGATAACAGTTATAATAAAGTATCAGGTGTATATGAACAATCTATGAAAGGATTAAAGAATGTTCATTTGTTAAAAGATAACGATTTGAAAAGCATAGAAAATATAATAAAAAGCTGTAACATTAAAAATACAGCAAATTCTAACCGTTTAAAAAATATGAATTTAAATATTGAAGATTTTTTAACTAAATATTTGGCTTATAAAAACATATAAAAAATGATAGATTGGCATTAGTCAATTATATTTTTCAAAGCAGAAACAATAATATCAACATTTATTTCATTTAATGTTTTATCTTTCTCGGCTTTAATGTGTATTGTATTAGGATTTATTGAACAGAACCTGACAAAATTATTTTCTATACTGAATTTATCATCGGAATATAAAACAATCATTTTCTTTTTGTAAAAGTCTGCTATATGAACAATTGCAGTATCAACCGTTAAAACAAAATCCACATTTTTTATTAAATAAGCGGAATCAAAAATATTTGTAGTTTTGTATACAATAACATCTTTATTACTAATAAAATTATATTGTCTCTTATATGATAAAAGAACAATTTTTATTTTTTTATATTCATTTAAAATTTTATCTACAATATCATTGATTTTTTTATCACTCAAAGATCTTGTATTGTCAAATGCTTCAGGATTAAGCAACAATATTTTTTTATCATCAAAATCTTTATTTATAAAATCAAAAGATAATTTATTGTATTTTTCAGGCAACGATAATTCATAATCAATATCTACAAATTTATTACCAAACAGATTTACTACTTTTGTAAGAAGCTGAGTAATATGCTCATGTTTTTCCCACACAAGAGGGAAATTAACAAACTCGTAATCATATTTAAATTTTTCAAAAATAAAAGCTTTTGATTGTGATAATCTGTAAAACAACATACTAATTTTAGAATATCTGTCCCATGGCAAATTTATTATAACATCAAATTTATTTTTTCTTAAAAATCTAAAGAGAGAAAAAGATTTCGTTGGGAGTTCTTCTATTTTATCTACATATTTATTTGAAGAAACAAATTCCATATATTGAGGTTCCACAGCAACAGTAACAATTATGTCCGGAACAGATTTTTTAATTTCTCTAAAAATAAAAGAAGCTGTAAGTAAATCCCCTATTCTGTACCCATACCCTAAAAAGCATAAACTTTTTGCTGTTTTTAGATCATAATTTTTATTATTACAATGAAATAAATTCAAAAATTTTGTAAATAGTAATTTGAAATCCATAATTTTATACTAAATTTTTAAATACTCTTACTATTCTATAACTATGCAATTTAAACAACTTTAATATTAAAAACAATAATTTAAGCCTAATCTTATTAACTAACGAATTTGTGCTTTCCAAAAGGAATCCTGTTATGTTAATACCATGTGTTAACATCTCTTTTTGTATCTCTTTAGGTTGTTGCTTACCTATTCTTGAATAATCCCAACAAAAAACATGAATACACCATTTTATTGCCTCTTCGGATAACAAACCTCTGTTTTTCATATCTTTTATTAAAGTAAAAAAATTATAAAACCAATCTACAAACAATTTGCTTAAATTGCTTGTAATTGCTGTAGTACGTTGTTTTCTGTATATATACAATTCATCTTCTATATAAACTATATTTTTGGTATATAAAAACAACATTGCAGCAAATACTCCGTCTTCCGATACCCTTCCTTCATAAAAGAACAAATTGTTTTTCAACAAAAATTCTTTTTTATAAATTCTTCTCCAAGCTGTATCTTCATAACTTTTCTGTAAAATAATACCTATCGTATCATCTTTTTTTATTTTTTGGCTGTCGGGAAATATTTTTGATTCATATCTGTTTTCTTTGAAATAATAAAATTTATAATTAAACTCAACAATATCAGCGGAAGTTTCTATTATTTTGTTAAAAGCTGTTTCTAAACAATTTTGCACTATAAAATCATCTGAATCGACAAAAACAAGATATTGCCCGATTGATTTTTTTATTCCAACATTTCTTGCGGCAGGCAAGCCTTTATTTTCCTGGGTTATTATTTTTATTCTGTCATCTTTTTTTGCATATTCCTGCAATATATCCAATGAACCGTCCGTTGAACCGTCATTCACGCAAATGCATTCAAAATCTTTAAATGTTTGGCTTATTATACTGTCCATACATTGGCTTAGATATTTTTCTACATTATATACAGGAATTATTATTGATATTTTTGGTAACATAAAGCTCCGTTAAAAATTTTTCAACATTCTAAAGAAGATAAAACTTTTTGTTTTAAATATTTTCATAATAAAAATATATATATTTATTTTACATACACTAAAAAAAGAAGTTCCTAAAATCTTTTTCAAATAGAAAAAATGATCATAAGATATATCAAAAACTTCTTGTTGGTTTTCTTTCGGTATTTTTTTCCCTATGTTAAAAGTAAAATGTGACAATATAAATTTTTTCAATATGTTATTATTTTTCAATAAATTTCTTTTTTCCATTTCTTTTGTTAAGCAGATAAAAGAATTTATTGCATTGATTCTAAAAGTTTGTTTTTTGGAAGTAATACTTTCTACTTGTTTCCTGTAAAAATATAATTCTTCATCCAACAAACTTATTTTTTGCGAATATAAATTAGCTAAAATATTAAAAGAGAAATCTCCTTCTGCATAAATATTTTCAAAAAACAAAATGTTATTGCTTTTTATAAAATCGGTTTTGTATAATTTCATACAAACAGATCTTGAATTCTCTACTATATCCAAAATATATTTAATTTGTTTATTTTCCCCTTTTGATTTTGAATATTCAAAGAAAAGCTTTATAAGTTTTTCTCTGTTTGGTCCGTTT
>JAEEGK010007870.1_pt1 | contig 25354 bp, 19 predicted proteins | sample 8958771 | NCBI WGS metagenome assembly JAEEGK01 (sample SAMN16246547, study PRJNA631951) | gut metagenome | biome: gut microbiome; feature: rumen; material: SC-attached | host: Bos | place: Iran: Karaj | collected 2018-10
TTTTTCAATCGTTTAATTATGCCGCAAAATTACTAAATTTGGTACAGAAAATCGAAAGAAACTCGAATAAATGTATGAGAATTAATATCTTTTGTCCATAACAAGCCCGCCGAGCAATTAACAGTTCGGCGGGAACGAGAAACCTGAAGTTGACTGGCCTTATTGGTCTGGTGGATTCGACTCGAAATTTTCAGTTCCTTGTCAACCAGTAATAAAGGAAATAATCATAGATATAGTAATTACCGTTATGGTTTGTGATGATGTCTTTTTCTTGAAGGGCTGACAAACATCTTTGTACTGCGCTGGCTGATGAAAGATGGTATTTCTTGATGAACTCTCCGCTCGTAGGCTTAGCATTCTTGCCAGCGTGGGCTAATGCTATGAGCAATGCTTTTTGTTTGGCAGAGAGCCTTGCTAGTAAATCCTGGTAAGTGTCGTCTTTTTCTTCTATAGCATAGTTGATAGCTGCATCCACATCTTTTATACCACAAGGATTGTCCTGTTCGGCCATAGCATATAGTTCATTACAGATCTTTTGTATATACCAGGTAGTACCTTCAAATTTCTCATATATAAAGTTGATGGCATCTGTTTCTATCATCATCCCGCCTTGTTCAAAATGATTTCTGATAAAAGAAGTATATGAATCGAGTGGAATCGGTTTCAAGGATAATGTTGAAGCACTTTGATAGAATGGTCTGGCTGGCGATGAGAACATCTCGCCCATCATGTGACGCTTGGATCCTGAAAAGATGAACCTCGCATTATTACAATCTTGAATGTAAGTGCGCAACAGGGCTTCTACGTTCTGCTCAGGATAATCCATGATGGTTTGGAACTCATCGATTGCTACAATGCAAGGCTTGTCAGCAGAACCCAGATATTGGAAAATCTCATCAAGAGACACCTTTGGCGACTGTATATCACCGATTTGAAGATTCCAACTCGGTTGTCCTAAAGCATCAAGTGTAATACCTGTTCGCAATGAAGCGGCAACCTGTATAAAACGTTCCCAAGCTTTTCGCTCTTTCGATTTCAGAACGGAAAGAATCACCCTTCCCATTTCATAAATCAGTTCGGACAATGACTTTGTGGCATAGATATCCACAAGAAACAAGTAATAGTCTTTCTGCAGTTCCTGTTGGGCAAAGCAATGACGTATAAGACCTGTCTTACCCATTCTTCTTGGCGACATCAAGGCTACATGATTGCCATTCATCAGAAGGGATGTTAAGCGCTTGGTTTCTTCCACTCTGTCGCAGAAGTACTCAGGTCCGTTATAACCATAGGTCAGAAATGGATTCTTCATATTCTCATTACCATTATTGTTGTATTCTGGGTGCAAAGATAATAAGAATTCTTTAATTATACAAATCTGCGTAACGCTTTTTTGTATAATTGCATGATAAAAGGGCCAAGGAGTACTTTCGACGAAGTCAAAGGCTGACGCAGTCCGCCTCTATGGTACAGCAGGCAAACGCCAGGAGAATGGCTATGACGGTCAACAGATTCCGCCAGTCCAGAAAGTTACTCGAAGACCTCTTCAATATCTTCTTCGACGGCATCACTGAGACCAGATTCGTCCATCACGCAAGGGTTATATCCGGGGGGCAGGTCAAAGACTGCACTCTCGTTATAGCCAAGCTGTTTGTCCTTGTAAACCTTTTGCATATAGAGGGCAAAAACGGGAAGAGCCATCGTTGCGCCCTGGCCCATCGACATAGATGCGAAATGGATGTCACGGTCGTCGCCACCAACCCATACTCCGCTGACCAACGTAGGAGTGAGTCCCATAAACCATGCGTCGCTATTGTTGTTGGTGGTACCGGTCTTACCGGCCAGTTCGCCGGTGAATCCGTACTTGTGGCGCAGGCGTCCGGCCGTACCGCCGTCAACGACGGCCTTCAGCATATAGATCATCTTGTTGGCACTCTCCTCGCTGATGACCTCGTTCATGCGAGGCTGGAACTGGGCAATGGTGTTACCCTCGCTGTCCTCAATGCTGGTTACGAACATGTGGGCAGCACGGATGCCGTGATTGACGAATGCCGTATAGGCACTGACCATTTCGCCGACGGTGATTTCGCACGGTCCCAGACACAATGCCATTGAGGGGTGAATCTCCGGATTGCGAATGCCATACTCATGGAGCAGCGAGACAAAGGCCTGCGGACTGAGTTTACTCATGAGATATGCCGAAATCCAGTTGTTCGACTGTTGCAGTCCCCATTTCAGCGTCACCATCTCACCGTAACGCGCATGTCCGGAATTGCGGGGCGTCCAAGGGCGACCAGCCACCATATATGTCTGCTGGACATTCGGTGCGAGGTCGCAGGGCGAGAACCCGTTCTCCATGGCCAGTGAATAGAGGAACGGCTTGATGGTTGAACCCACCTGTCGGCGACCCTCCATCGCCATGTCGTAGGCGAAATGCGAGAAGTCTGTTCCACCGACATAAGCCTTTACATGGCCGTTCTGCGGACAGATGCTCATGAATCCCGTGCGCAGGAACGACTTGTAGTAACGTATGGAGTCGATCGGCGTCATGATGGTATCAATCTCGCCGTGATAGGTAAAGATGCTCATCTCCGTCTTCGTCCTGAACGCCTGCATGATCTGCTCCTCGGTCGATCCTGCGGCCTTCATCAGGCGATAACGCTCACACTGGCGAACGGAACGCATCAGAATTTGGTTCACCTGCTCCTGCGAAAGATTGCCCGAATATGGTGCATTCTTCTGACCGCGATTCTCCTTGTTGAATGCCGGCTGCAGATACTTGACCACATGTTCCTGCACAGCCTGCTCGGCATACGCCTGCATCCTGGAATCGATGGTGGTATGCACTTTCAGACCGTCGGTATAGATATTATACGGGTCGCCATTTTTCTTGTAGTTCTTGTTACACCAGCCATACAGGGGATCCAGTTCCCAGTTCAGCGAGTCGATATGGTATTTCACCATGTTCCACGACGGATATTCCGAGCGGACAGGCTTCTTGGCCGTGATGTAACGACGCAGGAAGTCGCGGAAATACACCGCAATACCGTCGCGATGGTCGGCCACGTGGAACTTCAGATTCAGGGGTTCGGCAACATACTTCTGATAGTCAGCTTCAGCGATATATCCCGCCTTCAACATCTGTCCCAGCACCACGTTACGACGCTCCAGCGAACGTTCCGGATGACGGACGGGATTATAGTACGACGGATTCTTACACAGTCCGACAAGCACCGCAGCCTCCGTAGGCGTCAGATCCCTCGGTTCCTTGCTGAAATAGGTATTCGAAGCCGTTTTGATTCCTACTGCATTATGCAGGAAGTCAAAGTAGTTCAGATACATCGTCAGTATCTCGTCCTTCGTATAGTTTCGTTCCAATTTGACGGCTATCACCCACTCTATCGGTTTCTGCAACAGGCGTTCCATCACGCTGTGTGCAGTCTCGGAATACAACTGCTTGGCCAACTGTTGCGTAATGGTAGAACCACCACCGGCACTCTTCTGTCCGAACACGCCACGCTTGACGATGGCTCGTCCCAAAGCATAGAAGTCGATTCCCGAGTGTTCATAGAAACGCACATCTTCAGTAGCCACCAAAGCCTGAACCAGCGAAGGCGAAATCTTCGTATAGTCAACCATCACGCGGTTCTCCTTGTTGTAGTTCCAGGTTCCCATAATCTTCCCGTCAGAAGAATACACCTGGGTTGCATAGCGGCTTATGGGGTTCTGGAGGTCTTCAATCGGGGGCATATATCCGAGCCAACCTTCGCTAATGGCAAAGAATGCAAGCACCGTTGACAGCACGCCAACGATGAGCATTGTCCACAAGAAACGAACGAAAAACTTTCTCATATTTCCTTATTTTGCCTGCAAAAATACAAAATAATCTGAAATAATCGCACGAAATCGGGAAATAATATGTAATTTTGCCCCATCAAATACTAAAATCAACGATGGAAAAGCATAATTTCGTAACAATTGCCAACCTTACAAGGGAAAAAATACTCTATATGATAGAGCTGGCCCAGGAGTTCGAGAAGCACCCCAACCGCGAGCTGCTGAAGGGCAAAGTAGTCGCCACACTCTTCTTTGAGCCCTCCACGCGCACCCGACTCTCGTTCGAAACCGCCGCCAACCGCCTCGGAGCGCGCGTCATCGGCTTTGCCGACCCGAAGATAACCAGCGGAACGAAGGGTGAGACGCTGAAGGATACCATTCTGATGGTCTCGAACTATGCCGACGTCATCGTTATGCGCCACTACATCGAGGGCGCTGCTCAGTACGCTTCCGAAGTGGCCCCCATCCCCATTGTCAACGCCGGCGACGGAGCCCACCAGCATCCCTCGCAATGTATGCTCGACCTCTACTCCATTTACAAGACACAGGGCACGCTCGACAACCTGAATATCTATATGGTGGGCGATCTGAAGTATGGTCGCACCGTCCACTCACTGCTGATGGCCATGCGCCACTTTAATCCCACATTCCACTTTGTTGCCCCCAAGGAACTTTCAATGCCGAAGGAGTACAAGATTTACTGCGACGAGCACGGCATCAGGTACCAGGAGCACACGGCCTTTAACGAGAAGATTATCCAGGATGCCGACATTCTCTACATGACGCGCGTCCAGAAAGAGCGCTTCTCCGACCTGATGGAATATGAGCGGGTGAAGAACGTCTACGTGCTCAACAACGAACTGCTGCGGCTGGCCAAGCCCAACATGAAGATACTCCACCCCCTACCCCGCGTCAACGAGATAGCCTACGAGGTGGACGACAATCCCCACGCCTACTACATCCAGCAGGCCGGCAACGGACTATTCGCCCGTGAGGCCATCTTCTGCGATGTGCTTGGCATATCATTAGATGAAGTTAGAAACGACAAAACCATTATTTGATTTTCGATTTACAGATTTTCGATTTACGATTGAAAAGATTATGAATAAGAAAGAACGTTTAGTAGCCGCCATCGAGCACGGCACCGTTGTCGACCACATACCCGCCGCCAAAACCTATCAGGTAGCCAGTCTCTTAGGACTCTTCGACCTTACCACCCCTGTCACCATCGGTATCAATTACCCCTCGCAGAAAGTAGGCAATAAGGGCATTATCAAGGTGAGCGACAAGTTCTTCACCGACGACGAGATTTCGCGTCTCTCCGTCGTTGCCCCCAAAGTCATTCTCAACATCATCCGCGACTACGAAGTGGTGGAGAAGAAGACCGTTGAGACGCCTGCCGAGATACACGGTATTGTGAAGTGCAACAACCCCAAGTGTATCACCAACAACGAGCCGATGGCTACTCATTTCCACGTTGCCAACGGCATTCTGACTTGTCACTATTGTGAGAAGGAGCAGGACATCAGCAAGGTAGAACTCGTCTGAAAACTGTTGTCAGAAGAACACGAAGCGCAGCGACTCGTAGAACTGCACAAATACAACGTAGAGAATGAATAGCGGTGCGGCAGCAGCAATGCCTGACGACATTGCCGAGACGATGCTGGCAATCGAGCGAAAACTGCCCGATGCCCAGCCATAGGCTACCGACACCAGCAGCACCCCAAACGAGACGATGGGCACGAAGGCCCGGCTAAAAGGCGACGGAAACAGCCGCCCCGTAGCCGACAGCAGTACGGCGTGGGGAACCAATGTCAGGGCCAATATGGCTGCTATGTAGATGAGCATCAGGATGAGCGCCGTTCGTAGTGCCACGCGCTGCCGGTAATGCAGCGACGACAGCGGCAGCCGTATTGACACAATGCCACTTTGCCACAGACAGCCGCCAGCAATAGCCAACAGTACGAGCCACACCAGCCAAGGCGAGGCCAGCATCGTGGTAAAGCCGCCAAAGAACCAGCGAACGCCCTCAGAACTGAGCAGCGACCGCACGTTCCCCGCCATTGTAGCCGACAGCAGCCACGACGCCAGCACCAGAACCACTTCAGCCAGGGCAAGTGCCAAGACAAGATATGCCAATAACCGCTTCATCAATCAAGCTTCGTCAGGCTCCAGGTTATCGATGTCGAGAATCTGCAGTTCCAGCGCACGGACGACGAGGCGCGTGGCATTGATGCCCATGCCGCCGTTGCCGTCGGGGAAGAGCTTCTTCATCAGTTCAGCCTGGCGCTTCTCCAGACTCTTCACGCCGAAGGGCATACCGCGCAAGCCCGTTATCTGCTCCTTGGTGTAGCCGAGGGCGAGGTGGCGCAGGAACCGCTCGTCGTACTCGTCGACCTCGTAGTTGATAAGTGCCTCCTGCTTGGCCAGCTGAGCTCCCACAGCCCGCTTGAAACGCTCGACAATCCGCTTCAGAATAGGCTCGTTGAACACCAGCTGCTTCCCGTCCATCACGCTCTGTACGTCGTGGCGCGTCAGCAGTTCACCCGTCTTCAGGATGATGCCGTCGGCTCCGGCATCGAGCACGTCAACCCAAAGCTTCTCGTTCAGGATTTCGCCAGTGAAGATGAGCACCTTCACGCCGGGGTGCATCTCCTTGGTCGAGCGGCAGATCTCGACGCCGATGGTTGTCGAGCCTCCCAGCCCCAGGTCAAGCAGCAGCAAGTCGGGCAGTCCCTGCTTCAGCACTTTCCAATACTCAGCCTCGTTGGTGGCTGTACCTATCACTTCAGCTTCGGGTATGTCATTACGGATAATACCCAGCGTGCCCTTCAATTCCAAGGGAACGTCTTCAACTATGATTACTTTGAACTTTTCCATACGCAGGAAGAATTATGATGATCAATGTTTCGTTGTCTTGTATCTCAGTCCTGATGCTGCACGCGCGGCGGTTAGTAGCCTCACCGTGGTCACGCACAATCTGCCGGCAGAGCAGATAGGGAATGTTTTCTATGGCCGGCGTAAAGAGGTCGGTGGCTGTAGGCTCACGGTGCGTCCTGACGGTTATCTCGACATACTTGTCGTCGAGATGGCGGCTGGTGAGGTCGAGTTGCTTCTGTCCCAGTTCCTTTTTCAGAATCTCAAAGAGATAGCCCGTGAGCGTCGGGTCGCCAAGAATGCCGTTGTCGAGCGGCTTGAGGTTCAGCTTCACGCGCTCCACCTGCGACATGGCCTGCTGGCTGAGCAGATTGTAGAGCTCGCGGTAATAGCTCACCACCTCGCCTACCGACTCGACGTCGTTCTGGTCTATCAGCTGGCGAATGCGCGAAGGGTAGTACATCGTCTCGTGCTTGAGTGCCGACAGGCAGTTGTCGAGCACGGAGTTCGACACATGCAGGTTGGCCAGCTCCAGTTCTGCCCTCCGCAGTTCGCCGTCGAGAATTTCCAGTTCGTCGCGCCGTTTGCGCTCGGCGTTGAACCGTGCGTTCAGGCGCGGGCGCAGGTAGTAGAAGTAGTAGATAGGCAGGATGGCCAGCAGGGCCAGCAGCAGCAGCACGACCGCAATCGTTCGGTTGTTCTTCGTCTGCTGCATGGCACGGCAGTAGTCGGCCAGCGTGTTATCGGCCGACAGTTCCTTGAACAGCAGCGTGTAGATGCGGTTGTTGTAGCTATACAGCTGCCATTGGTGCAGGGCCAACGCAGCTACGGCACTCTCGTTGCGGATGTCGAGTATGAGGTTGTAGTTTGTCTTGATGGAGTCGTGCAGCCATTGCACCTCTGGCGGCGTCAGCGACATATCGCCCTCATGCAGCATGAAGACACTGTCGCTGGGGTGCTGGCTCTGATAGTGCCGGTTCAGGTAGTACATACACGAGTCGGCGAACAGCAGCGTCCGCTCGTATGTGCCGTTGATGTTCGAGAAGTAGGCCGAGTCGGCATAGACAGCAGCCTGAGCCAGCGGTGCGTCCGTATTCGTGGCAGCGTTGGCGCCCGTCATCCCCATCAGCATGAGGAGCCCCAGCACCTTACCCTTGGGCAGACGGAAAAAGAAGCGGCTCCCCCTACCCTGCTCGCTCTCAGCCTGCAAGGTGCAGACGCTGAAGAGCTGGCTCATCTTCCGATACTTCTCGATGATGCCCTTGCAGTTGAGCAGTCCGAAGCCGTGGGTAGTCAGCTGGTGGTCGAAGACATGCGCCAACTGTTCGCCGTCCATACCGATGCCCGTATCGGTTACCGACACCTCCACGTAGTTTGGCGCCTCGTCGGCACTGATGGTCACGCTACCCTCGTTGGTAAATTTTCGTGCATTGTCGGCCAGCGTGTTCAGCATGAAGAGCGTCAGTATGCGGTCGGCTTTCACGACGGCCTCCGTAGGCTGCACGTCGAGGGCGATGCCCTTCATCTGGAAGCTCTTGCGACTGCGTGCGAGAATGTCGAACAGCGGCTGCAGCGGGAAGCTCTCGATATGCAGATCGAGCTGTCCCTTGTGCAGCTGAATCCAATGCGTTAGCACCTCGTTGTCGCTGTTTATCTGGTCAATGAGTTCACAGACGTACTCCTTGTCGCCCTGCCTGTTGACGGTATAGACCATGCGGTCGATGAGGGGCAGCAGACTGTTGACGAGCGAAATCTTGGCCCGCTGCTGCAGGTGGCGCCGCTCGCCCTCCTCGAGGTGCAGTCGGCTGACGTTCAGCTGTTCGCGGCGCTCCTCAATCTGCTCGTCGAGGGGGCTGTCGGTCTTCTGGCGGCGGTTCAGCCGGCGGAAGAGCCACAACAGGAAGAGCAGCAGGACGATGGCTCCGACGACGGCAAAGAGAATCCAGTTGAGCTGGCGGACCACGCGGTCGAGCTGTTCGGCACGCGCCTCGAGCTGGCGGTCTTGTCGGGTCTGCTCCTGCAGGTCGAGGTAGCGGTTGCGGTTGTAGTCGCTGGCAACCTTGTCGTCGATGGCGGCATAGGCCACGCTGAGCTGCTCGCGTATGCTGGCCACGAGGTCGGGTGCCTGCAGGATGGTTGAGTCGGCGAGTGCCAGCTCCAGATTCTCAAGCGCCTTGCCGTAGTCGCCAAACGCACGGTGACAGGAGGCCAGCGTGCGGTAGGCACCTGCAATCTGGTAGATGTCGCCAAAGTCCTGGAACATGAGCAGCGACTCCTCAGCCAGCCATACTGCCAGCTGGTCGGCAGGCAGGTCGTTGGGGTTGACGAGCGCCAGCCCCGGCTCGTCTGCCTGGTCGGCGGGCGCCGATATCAGGTGCTCAGCAATGGCCTCCAGCGCGTTGGCCGTGAAGTAAGGATAGCCCTCGCGCTGGGCTATCTGGAAGCAGCGCAGCAGGTAGTCAATCTCCTGGCTGTAGATGTCGGCATCGGTACCCTCGGTCAGTATACCGCCCGCGCCGATGTTGTAAAGGTAGTTCAGGAACTGCGTCGTGTCCTGTTTCAACTCGTCGGCATTCAGTCCCGCCAGCGCGTCGATCGACTGCTGTTCGAGTCCCATATAATAATAATAGGTGGAGTTGACGATGGCAAACTCCGTCTCGGCGTAGAGCAGCCTCAGCCGCTGGCGCTCAGTCAGCAGGTGTCGCTCTTCGTCGATGCGCTCCATGCTGATGCTGGCCTGCTCGCGGTAGTCGTAGAACTCCTTGTTGCGCGACCGGCGCTGGCACAGGCGCATCTGCTGCACGTAGCTCACGAGCAGTTCCAGCTGGTTGTCTGTAATCTTGGGAATGGCGTCGAGCATCTGCTGCGCCCCGTCGTAGTCCATGTGAACGATGCTGACGAAGGCCTTGTTGTTCAGTGCCTCGGCCCGTCCGTCGTTGTAGCCGCAACTGTCGGCTATGCGCTCGGCCATTGCCGCAAAGTGGGCTGTAGAGTCGGTCGAGCGGTAGTGATAGGCATACGAAAGAGAATTCAGCTTGTCCACCGTCTGCCTATCCGACGATGAACAAGCTGTAAGTATAATTGCGGTTATCAGCAGCCTAAGCCCTCGCCTTAGCCACATAACCGAGTGCCTCCTTGCACTTGTCGGTCACGTACTGCCAGTCGCCGGCCTTCACCTTGTCGCCGGGGAAGAGCTTCGAGCCCATGCCCACGCAGAACACGCCGGCCTTGAACCACTTCGTCAGGTTCTCCTCGTCGGGCGACACGCCGCCAGTGACCATAATCTTCGACCAGGGCATCGGTGCCTTCAGGCCCTTCACCATGTTGGGGCCTACGACGTCGCCGGGGAACACCTTCGTCAGGTCACAGCCCAGCTCCTGGGCCTTGCCAATCTCTGAGACTGTCATGCAGCCCGGGCAGTAAGGCACCAGGCGGCGGTTGCACACCGGGGCGATGTCGGGGTTGAACAGCGGGCCCACCACAAAGCAGGCACCCAGCTGCAGGTACATGGCTGCCGTCGGGGCATCAACCACCGAGCCAATGCCGAGGGCCAGTTCAGGGCACTCCTTGTCGGCCCACTTCACCAGCTCGCCGAACACCTCCTGGGCGAAGTCGCCGCGGTTGGTAAACTCAAACGCACGCACGCCGCCCTCATAGCAGGCTTTCACCACGTTCTTACACGTCTCAAGGTCTTTGTTGTAGAACACGGGAACCATACCCGTGTCGCCGATTTTCTTCAGTACGGCTATCTTGTCAAACTTTGCCACCTTATTATTATTTACGATTTACGGATTTTCGATTTTCGATTTTCGGATTTATTAGCGCTGTACACGGCCGTTGGCATTGCCACCAGCCAGTGATTCTACTTCGTCGACACTCACCAGGTTGAAGTCGCCGTTGATGGTGTGCTTCAGGGCACTTGCTGCTACGGCAAACTCCAGGGCCTCGCCCTGCGTCTCCTTCGTCAGCAGACCGTGAATCAGGCCACCCGAGAACGAGTCGCCACCGCCCACGCGGTCGATGATGGGGTTGATCTCGTAACGCTTCGACTGGTAGAACTCCTTGCCGTCGTAGATGAGGGCCTTCCAGCCGTTGAACGTGGCGCTGTAGCTCTCACGCAGCGTCGACACCACATACTTGAAGCCGAACTCCTTCATCATCTGCTTGAAGATGCCCTCGTAGCCGCTGGCGTCGGTCTGACCGCCCTCAACGTCGGCATCGGGCTTGAAGCCTAAGCACAGCTCAGCGTCCTCCTCGTTGCCGATGCACACGTCGACATACTTCATCAGCGGGCGCATGATGGAGATGGCCTTCTCCGAGGTCCACAGCTTCTTGCGGAAGTTCAGGTCGACCGAGACGGTCACGCCGTGACGCTTGGCAGCTTCGCAGGCCAGGCGCGTCAGCTCGGCAGCCTTGTCGCTGATGGCAGGCGTGATGCCACTCCAGTGGAACCAGGCAGCGCCCTCCATGATCTTGTCGAAGTCGAAATCCTCAGGCACAGCCTCAGCGATAGAAGAGTGTGCACGGTCGTAGATGACCTTCGAGGGGCGCATCGAGGCACCCGTCTCGGCGTAGTACAGGCCTACGCGGTCGCCGCCACGGGCCACAAACTCAGTATTTACACCATAGCGGCGCAGCGCGTTGACGGCAATCTGGCCAATCTCGTGCTTCGGCAGCTTCGACACGAAGTAGGCCTCGTGACCGTAGTTGGCCACCGAGATAGCCACGTTAGCTTCACCACCGCCGGGGATGATGCGGAATGATTCACTCTGGATGAAACGGTCGTTGCCCTGAGGCGACAGGCGGAGCATAATCTCGCCCAATGTTACAATCTTTGCCATTCTTTTTACTCCAATTAGTTTTTATAGATTTTACCTTATTTCATTTTGCGACTACAAAGATACGATGATTTTTCCAAACCACCAAATAAAGCACTAAAAAACTTCCGTAACCGATTGCGAACAGCTCCTGCCCTCACCTGTCACTTACCGACCACCTCGCGCTCAAAGAAGTCGAGGAAGAAGGGCCAGTTAGGGCCTGCCTCATGGCCGCCGTGATGCTGGCGATAGGTGAGCCGTCCCTCCATCAGGCCGTTGTCCATGCCGGGGAAGAGGTCGGTGCCAACGCCTTTATAGCCGAGCAGCTCATAGACGGGCGATGCCTTCGAGGCCGATATGAACGAGCCTACTACATCCTGCCATTTGTCGCCGTTCCAGCTGCCGGTTGAGATGAAGCAGGCACGTGGGGCGCAGAGTGCTATCAGCTCGTGCTGGTCGACCGGCAGGTCGTTCTCCGTCAATGGGTCAGCACCGTATTTAATCAGGTTGCCGCACACCCAGTGGTACTCCCCGTCCGAGACGATGTTGCCGATGCTCTCGCCACAGTCGCGACGCCAGCCAGCAGCACCGCCCTTGCCCGACGAGGCGATGAATCCGGCGGCAATGCGCTCCTCAAACGCCATAGCCACGAGCGAAGCCTTGCCGTAGCGCGAGACGCCCTCAATGGCACACTTCGTAGCATCAAACGTCTTGTCGGTCTCGAGGTAGTCAATCAGGCGCGACAGTCCCCAACCCCAGGCGCGGAGCGAGCCCCAGTCGGTAGGCTGGCGGTGCGCCCCCTTGTTGCAGAGACCGATGATGCCGTTGGTCAGTCCAGAGCCCGCGTCGGCCTGGATGGACGATGGGTTGATGGTGGAAGCAGCCCAACCGCGCTCCACGACCATCTGTCGCCATGAAACGGCATTGCCAAACGACCGCGTGGGGTCGCCGGCTCCGAATCCGAATTCAATGACGACGGGCATGTTCTGCTTGCCGTTGTCGGGATAAACCACGTTGGCCTGAATATCTACCTTAATCGACGGGTAGCTGGAGTTGTCGACCACGCCTTTCAGATAGCGGACCACCACCTTGGTCCCTGCAAAGTCCTTCCTCTCCTCGTTCGTGACCTCCCATTTCACGCCTGGCACGTTGACGGGAATACGGCCGTAGACATTGTCCTCAAACAGCCTGACAATCTCCGGACGGCGCACCTTATACCACATCTTGGCACTGGTCACCTTCTTACCGCTTTCGGTCAGCAGCGGGTCGGGATAGAAGGGATAAGGGTTTGCCGTCAGCTCGTCGTAGTTGGGGTGCTTGCTCTCGTCCTGACTGTTGGGCTGGCGCCCTTCGCGGGGCTTGCCTACTCCCACTTTGGCCAGCATGTCGGCATAATCGGCTGCCGCAATCTTGCGAAGGCTGTCCTGGTTCACGCGGTTGCCGCCACCAAACATCATAAACTGCGCGTTAGCTGTAAACGGGATGCAGGCTATCAGCATGGTCCCGCAAAGAAATCTCATCGTTTTCATCATCATACGTTATTGTAATTCTTCATTCTTCAATTCTTCTTTCTTCTCCACCTTGAAGTCGGCAGCCGAGAACCACTTGGCAGTGCAGGGCACCTTGGTGAACTTCGGGTCGGCGCTGATGCCGTAGTAGAGCGTGGTGGGGCCGTCAATCTTCACCTCCATCTCGACGCGCTGCCAGCCATTACCCAGTCCGCCCTCCTTGCCCTGAGCGGGCACTGAGTGCATCGCCGTGTAACTGCCGTTGAAAGCTTGGGCGAATAGGCATACGCCGCCACCATCGGCACGGACGTTGCAGCTGACGATATAGGTACCTTCCTCCACCTCCTGTCCGTATTTGGACGATACCTGGAAGTGTCGCTCCCGCTCTGGGCCCCACATCTCGACGTCGATATACGCCACGGTGGTGTCGCCCGTGAAGTACTCGCCGCTCTTCACGAAGTTGTCGAAGCAGTGGTGGCGACTGTCAATCTTCAGGTCGTGTCCCGTCAGATAGTCGCGGGCATAGTCCGTCATCCAGTCGTTCACCTCGGCCTGACGCTCAAATCGCGACCATTCGTTGTATTTCATGATAGCGCCGCCGCTGGGGAAGATGGCAAACAGCGAAATCAACCAGACGACGATCCAGGCAATGCGCTGGGCCGTGCTCATAGGCTGTACCCTGCCTGCCTTCGAGAGCAGCATGTGGCCAATGGCGTAGAGCGGGATGAAGAGCGCCAGCAGCAGACTGGCCACGAACAGTACCACCGCCCAGGGGTGAAAGTAGTAAGCCTCTGCGAGGTTCAGGTCGCCCAGGTCGAAGGGCAGGCCGTGACGAATCTCACCCGGCACGGTGAAAATAAAGATGAGCGTGCCCACGATGAGCAGGAAGCAGCACAGCAGCACCAGTCCGAAGACGGCGGCAATGGCCACGAAGAGTCCCACCAGCATCTTCAGCAGCACCGACAGACAGCCCCGCATCTGGCCTTTCTGAACGGGCTGCCGGCGGTCCTTCTCTTCGACAACGACGTCGGCCAGCGTCTGCGGCGTCACGTCCTTACCCTCCATCTCGAGCACCTCCTTGGGCTTCTTGGCCTCGGGCATAGCGATGGCCAGCACGATGTAGAACAGCACGAAAGCCAGGTTGAAGTGGAATATGAAGCCGCCGAAGTGGAACAGCTTGAACAGCGGGAACACAAAGAGGTTCGAGCCGAGCAGCAGCAGCGCATAGCCGATGCGCCACCAGGTAGCGTCGGTACCCGTATAGGCGGCAAAGCCTGAGAGCACGCCTGCCAGCAGCTTGTCGTTAGGGTTGCGATACAGGCGCTTGCCCTTCGTCCTCGCGCGTACATTATCTCTTATGCCCTGAGCAGCCGTGCGGAACGAGTCGTACCTATGCCCCCTGTTTTCGTTTTCGTTTTCGTTATCGTTATCGTTCCCGTTATCATCCGCCAGCTCCTCGGGACGTCCGATGCGGGTGATGATGTCTTTCACGTGATCGATGTTGATGGCCACCGTGCCTTTGGCTTTCAGTTCGTCAAACAGCTCGGCGACGCGCTCCTCAATGTCGTCGGCAATTTCCTCGCCGCCCTCCTGCTTGCCAAATGAGGCACGCAGCGAGTCGATGTACTGTTGCAGCATTTCGTAGGCGTCCTCGTCAATCTGGAACAAGCGGCCGCACAGGTTGATGGTAATGTTCTTTTTCATAATTCTCAATTCTAAATTCTCAATAGTTTAAGGTAGTTGATGGTGTTCGAGAGTTCCGTCCAGGCGGTGTTGAGCCCTTCGAGGAATTGTTCCCCCTCAGTGCTGAGGGCGTAGTACTTGCGGGGCGGGCCCTGCGTCGACTCCTGCCACTCGTAGCGCAGCAGTCCGTCGTTCTTCAGGCGCGTCAGCAGCGGGTAGAGCGTTCCCTCCACCACGAGCAGCTCGGCCTGCTTCAGCTGTTGGATGATGTCACTCGCATACGACGGGCGGTGCTTCAGGAGCAGCAGCACGCAGTACTCCAGCATCCCCTTGCGCATTTGTGACTTGGCGTTCTCAATGTTCATTTTCGCGGTATGAATTGGTTTACGGCTGCAAAGATAGGTAAAACTTTAGTACCTTGCAATACAAAGTACTAAGTTTTTGCCAAGAATTATATCTTTTTAACTGTTTCGCATCATTTACGTGACATTTGGCGCTTTTATAAGTGCATGATGCGACAGTTGTGACAAGGTTCCGGCTGGTTGTTACAAAACGGGCGGCGTGTCGCAACTAACTCGGACGAAAAACACGAAAAAAGTTGGAATCAGCCCCAAATCCGCCTTAACTTTGCATCACCGAAAGGTAAAAAAGTAAAAAAGTAAAAAAGTAAAAAGGTTAAAAACCAAATGTATAACAATTAAAATCTTACAACTATGACAACGAAGAAGAATTTGGTAAAGTCGATGCTCATGAGCATCCTTACCGCAGGTATTTACGGTTTCGCATTCGCTTTCACCGCTTGCAGCGATGACGAGTTAGCAGACGCCAATAGCATGGAGGACGGCTCCGACAAGATCGGCAACTATGCCGACTTCGAGCCCTACGGCCTCACGTATCACAACTTCGACAACGCCGACGACGTGCAGATCCTGAACGCCGACACCACGGAGATTGCCGTCAGGAAGTCGCTTGCCGACAAGCTGGGCATCACCAACTTCGAGAACCACCCGCTCGGCATCTGGGACGACCCCAGCCACCTGGCCTACGGCCGCAAGGCTCTGGAGCAGAAGCTCGAGGGCGACACCTATATTATTAAGGTGAAGGCCGTCACCGCTGCCGAGCTCGTCGGCGAGAAGAGCGCTCAGCTGGTCACCGACTGGTACGTGAACGAGGACGAGACCCTGGTGGCCACCCGCGCCGCTTATGACAACATCCCCGAGTACGCAGCCAAGTACGTCGACGACGGCGGTCTGATCCACCCCGCAGTGGTGCAGTACACCGACCCCTACGGCTACGACAAGGACTACTACGTGCCCGGCATCGACGAGCCCAGCGCAGAACAGACCCGCGCAGCACAGAGCGGCGAGTACCAGTACGTGACCGCCGAGGAGATGGTCAGCGGCACCCGCGGCTCCATCCATCCGCGACTCATCTCGTTCCACAACAAGATCTCGTTCGACAAGAACATCCCCCTGGGCAAGGATTCCAAGGACTCGATCAACTTCGAGGGTGAGATTCCCGTCGACTTCGAGCTCAACTACTTCCTGACCATCGACGGCGGCATCAAGTGGAAGTGGTTCATTCCCTATCCTGCCCTCAAGAAGTTCGAGACGGGCGTTGACGGCGAGTTCGGCTTCCATCCCAATGCCACCATCGGCTTCAAGGGCGAGTGCTCGCTGCCTGAAGACATGCAGAAGGTCACCCTGGCCAAGTTCAAGGGCTTCACCTACACCTTCATGATTGGCGTCGTCCCCGTGACCGTCACCATCGACCCCGCCCTCAAGCTGAAGCTCGACGGAAGCGTCACCGCCAAGGCATCGCTGGGATTCAGCTACGACTACTCCAACAAGTTCAAGGCCGGCATCCGCTGGCAGGGCAGCTGGAGCACCATCAATGAGTTTGAGGAGCTTGAAAACAAGTTCACCTTCGCCCGTCCCGAGGTATCGTTCGGCGCAAAGGCCGGCATCGGACTCTTCATGACGGCAACAACGAAGATCTACGGCGTGATGGGTCCCGAGCTGGGCATCGGTCCCGGACTGGGTGCAGAGGCCAATGTCACCGTCAGTCCTGAAGGAGTAGACTGGAATGCAGAGGTGAAGCTGACCGTCAAGGCATGGGCAGGCGCCAAGATCGAGATCCTGGGCTGGGAACTCGCCGAGTGGAGCACCACCTTCGACATCGTAGGCCCCTGGACGCTCCTGAAGCTCCCCAGCGACGGCAGCGAGCACAAGACTCCCGCCGAGCAGAAGGCTGAGGACGTAAAGAAGCAGAGGGAGAAAAAGATTAACAGCTACGCAAACATGATTAACAATTTCAAGGAGGATCTGGAAAATCTGGTCATCAAGCTGATTGAAATGGACGGTGGCGATCGCGAAGAGAAAGTGGATATGATATTGAAGAAATTGGATTCCAAAAATACAATTATAATGAGGAATTTAAGTGCCACATATTTCTTCAACAACTACAAAGAGGAAGTAGAGACCAGATACGAGAAGTTCAGCGCCGACAAAAACTGGAAGGAAGTCGTTGAGAGCATCAAGGGCAGCGAGGCATACAACATCTACGACAAGAACTTGAAGGGTTGGGCCAAATTCCTCGACTTCGACATGATCCGCAACAATTTCGTCAAGACCTACGGTCGCGAACCTAAAATTCAGGACAAGGCCGACATGCAGTATCTCATGATCAAGGTGATGGACTTCGCAAAGGACCTCTATCTCGAGCACCAGGCAGACTACGAGAACGCATACAACTACCTCATGAATCTCGGACACCGGATATACTCGAAGGAGAGCGAAGAAGCCTTGCAGCTTGCAGCCTACGAGGCAATCAAGAAGTATACTCTAAATGGAAATGTACTGAATGCAGCTACGAATGTAGAAAACAACATATTATTAAGCAATATGTTCAAGTACAACACGGAAAACTACAGGAAGATCCTGGAAGAAAGAGACGAGCTGATGAAGAAGTGGGACAGCCAGTAAGCATCCTCACACACAAAGAAAGCGAGCCGCAAGGCCCGCTTTTTTATTTGTCCTGTGCCAGCGACTGTCCGGTTTCGGGAAACCCTACATTAAAACCCTACATGTAGGAATCGCCAGAAACCCCGTGTTTTACCTGAGAAAGCGGCGATTTACTACATTCCTACATCCTACATTAAGGATTTTACAATTTACAGAAGCAGAAAGTATAGATTATATATATTATATATAATCTATATAATCTATAATATTTATTCCTTTAATGTCGGAAAACGCTTAATGTAGTATGTAGTAATGTAGTAATGTAGGTTTCTCCCCCCCCACCGGTATGAGGAGGCACCTCGTGCTGACGAGGAGCCGCCTCATGCTGACGAGGTGGTGCGAGATGCCAGTCAGCAGGGGAGGTAATACGTTTATGGAGATTTTGCTACCTGTTATCCCCTTTTTTTCTTGCAAAAGCTTGACTGATTCAAAAAATGCCCTATATTTGCATCGGAATTCTGAGACTAAAACTTTATAATGTATGAAAAGGATTACTAAATTTTGGATGCTGGCCGCCTGTCTGACGATGGTTCTGGGGTTGGCATCGTGTAGCGAGGAGGACAATCCCGCAGTATCGCCCGACGAGACATCGACAGAGAATCTGGCTGATGCCACTATCATTTGGTATGGCGTTGGCAGTGGTAATACAGATGCGACGATATTGGAGAATTTCCTGCCCCGACTCGCTGACCAACTTCATCAACTGGGCTGCTGCCAACTATCCCGCCAAGAAGTATATCCTCGTGTTGGCCGACCACGGTAGCGGTTACATGCCACATACAGACCTGGCGGATGCAAAAGCCCCAACACGCGCACTGATCTTTGACGACGGCTACATGGACGGGGACAACAAGAAATGCTTCTCGGGAAAGAGCTTCGCACGGGCCTTGAGAAATGCCAACGTGCGGATAGATGGCATCGTGTTCTACCTCTGTCTGATGAACAACATGGAGTTCCTCTACGAGGTGAAGGATGTGACCGACTACATAGCCTGCTCCACCTATATCTTGTTAGGTTTAGGCGGTGCCCTGCAGACCATCATCGACAATTTCGCGACGGGACAGGATATTGAGACGGCATTAGGAAACTTTATGGATGCCACGATGAAGAGCTTCGACGGCTTCTTCTACCGTCCTGAGGACCCCGAAAAACCCTACTACTACGACATGACGCTGACCAAAACCAGCAAGCTCGACGCCCTGGCTCCCTTGCTCAAAGAGTTCACAGACCGACTGGTGGATACCTATCAGAACGGTACGCCCGACCAGCGCAACAACATCAACATCGCCACAAGACTCGCCGTGAAGATGGAGAATTCATACCCCTTCTACGATATGGCCAAATATATGAAGACCATCTTCATGATGGTGCCCGAAGTGTTCGACCAAGACCTCTACGACCGAATCAAAACGGCCTTCAACGCCTGTATCGTCAAGCAGTCGAGCTGCCGGTACCTGACTGACCACAACTATCAGGTAGATTACAGCGTGATGCTGGGCAAGAAGGGCAGTTACAACTTGTATTTTTACGGCCAAAAGAAAATGGAGCCCGTACTGGAAGGCGTCAACGTGTACCACCCCGACGGCACAATCGATCAATACAAGTACAATGGCGAGGAGGCTAAGAATAACAGTTTCATCGAGGATTATGAGTTGACTGGTACCGACACTTGGCCCAGCACCTTTGCCGACACCTATCAGTATACCACCTTCGACCGATTGGTGGGCTGGAGCCGCTGGCTGCTCCTCAACGAGGAAGAGCCCTCCTCATGGAGTCCCAACTCGTTCAGATACCGACTGCCTGGAGACGATATGTCGGGGATACCTATTATATAAAGGTGTGAACAGCACAGGGAAAAGCGAGCCGCAAGGCCCGCTTTTTTGTGCACTCCGCAAAAAAACGGCACTTTTGTTGGTCTTTTGGAAAATTATGCTTATATTTGCAGCAAATTTTTGACACCTATTTACTCTATACGGAAGATGAAGACTGAATTCAGAGAAGAAAACCAGAACTATGTAATGACCTTCGAAGGCCGGCTCGATACGCCGTCGTCACTCCAGGTGGAGCGCGACATGCAGGTGCTCTACGATTGCGAGGGCCACGACATCGTGCTCGACTGCACCAATCTGGAATACATCACCAGCAGCGGCATGCGCCTCTTTCTCGACTTGCTGAAAACAGCCAAGAGCAAGGGCAGCAAGTGTACGCTCGTAGGGCTGAACGACGAGATCTACAACGTGTTCAACGAGGTGGGATTCATTAATCTTTTTGACGTATGCAAAACACTATGACAGAAAAGGAAATCAAAGAGATGAAGGCCGAGATAGAGCGGCTGAGAGCCGACAATGCGCGACTGCAGTCGGAGATGATACGCCTTGTCAGCCGCAACCTCAATCTCAGCGAGCAATTGGAGTACGATGTGGAGCTGCGCCGCCGTTTTGAGGTGGCACGCACACTGATGAAGGAGAACATCGAGCGGCAGCGCAATGCCGACCTGCAGGACGACGGTCAGCTGCTGGCCCTGATCGACCTGCGGCTCGAGGAGAACCGCTTCCACCTGAACCCCGACTTCGACGCCAAGCAGTTGGCCGATCTCCTCGGCGTCAGCCAGGAACGTCTCGTCAGGCTCTTCCGCAACAAGTCCATCTACCGCACGCCGGAGGGCTACATCGACAATCTGCGCACAATCAACGCCATGCGGCTGCTGTGCACGCAGCCCAACTACAGCATTGCGGCCATTGCCGAGGCTTCGGGCTTCAACCACGTGCGCACCCTGCAGCGCCGCATCCTTGACGTCACTGGCATGACGCCGGCTGACTACAGGGCTCTCTTCACACGCGACATGTAACCGGGACATCATTCGTCAGCTCAATAAAATGAAATCCATTTCCCAACGACTCACACTACGCATCATGATGGTAGTACTGGCAATGATGGCCGTCATTGCCGCAGTGGTGTATTTCGCCGTTGGGAAGTACATGGACGACGAAGCCGAGCAGCGCTTCCAGATTGTGGTGACGAGGGCGCACAGGGAGGTGCAGCGCCGACTGTCGGAGGTATATGTGGCAAACGTCAATAGCGCTCATGAGATAGAGCGCGACATCGATGAGCCTGACAAGCTGTCCGCCCATCTGGTGCGAATCGTCAGGCAGAACCCCTACGTCGTCAGCAGCAGACTGCTGTTCGTTCCCGACTATTACCCTGAGAAGGGCCGATTCTTCGTGCCCTTCGCCACCCGCGATACGGCCGACGTGGTAAGCGCTATGCGCATTGACAGCGTGTATCACGACTACTACGATGACGACTGGTACGTAGAGCGGTTGAAGAGCGACAGTGCCGACTGGGTGGATCCTTACTTCGAGAGTCCGCTGCTGACGACCCATATAGCGCCGCGGCTGCTGACCACGCACGCCATACCCATCCACAACCGTGAGGGACGGCCCGTGGCCGTGCTCTGTTCCGACCTCTCGCTGGAGGATATGAGAATGGACATGTTGCAGAAAGTCAGAAAGGGGAAAAGGAACTACGAGCAGAATGAGAAGCATCAGTCCTACTGCTGCATCATCGACCGCAACGGTCGTTACGTACTCCATCCTGACAGGAATCGCATGCTGAAAGACTATCTCGATGCAAACGTGACTTTCAAGGGGGAGCAGGGGGCGGTTTCTGCCATCGTCGACGGGGTGCCGTCGTGGGTTTGCTATCACACCGTCAAATACGCGGAGTGGACCGTCATAATGGTGGCACCCAAAGACTTGATACAGCGCCACGGGCGCATGCTCAATACCACCATCCTGGCGGCTATGCTCATCGGTCTAGCTGCCATTTACCTATTCTGTCGCCAACAGGTCAGGAAAATCACTTTACCACTGCACCGCTTCGCCCATTCGGCAGAAGAGGTGGCGAAAGGAAACTTCGCAGCCCCGCTGCCCGACATTAGGGACGACGACGAGATACGCCTGTTGCGCGACTCGTTCGGCAACATGCAGCAGTCGCTCGGCCGCTATATCGACGAACTGAAGACGACGACAGCCCAGAAGTCGGCTATCGAGAACGAGCTGTCAGTTGCCCGCAGAATCCAGATGTCGATGCTGAGGACGGACTTCCCCGAGCGCCCTGACCTTTTGATACACGCCATGCTGAACCCCGCCAAGGCCGTTGGTGGCGACCTCTTCGACTTCTTTGTGCGTGACAACAGCCTCTATTTCTGCATCGGCGACGTTGCCGGTAAGGGCGTGCCTGCTGCGCTGGTGATGACCTCCGTCTGCGGAGCCTTCCGTCTGTTGGCAGAGAGCGAGTCGGAGCCCGTACGTATCGTCAGTCGTTTGAACGACATGATCCTACGCAACAACAGCATGACAATCTTCGTCACCTTCTTCACTGGCGTGCTCGACCTCGGCACGGGGCACCTGCGCTACTGTAATGCCGGACATATAGCGCCGCTTGTCGACGGGCAGCCCCTTCCCGTCAAAAGCAACCTGCCCATAGGCGCCATCCCCGACTGGGAGTTCGAGGCCCAGGAGGCCGACCTCGCCCCGGGCAGCACGCTCTTCCTCTATACCGACGGAGTCAAGGAGGCCGAGGCTGCCGGGCACAGGCTGTTTGGCGAGAATCGAATCATTGAGGTGATGCAAACCACCTCCAGACAGCCCCGCGCGCTCATCGAGCGCATGACCCAGGCTGTTGCCGACTTCGTGGGCGACACAGAGCAAAGCGACGACCTCACCATGCTCGCCATGCAATGGAAGAAATAAGGCATCTTGACAAGAAATTCACTGTTATGAGCGATATGGAAACTAAAGGCCGCAAGGTGGCTATCGACATTGTAAAGGCAAACATTTTTGCCTGTGTGATTCTGGTGGTGTCAGCCATCGTTTTCTTGGTTCCGTTCTTCTGGATATGGAAGGACAGGAAGACTATGAGTGAACTACTGGGAAGTTTCGGTGACTGGAGCATCACTTTCCTTCTTGTCCTTGTGGGCATCGTAGTTCACGAACTCATACATGGTCTTACGTGGTCTTTCTTTGCCAAAAGCGGCTGGAAGAGTATCAGCTTCGGCGTGATGTGGAAATTGCTGACTCCCTATTGTCACTGCGACGAGCCGATGCATATCCCTGGCTATATGGCTGGAGCCATGATGCCGTGTGTCATCCTCGGGGTCATCCCAGCCGTCCTAGCCCTCTTTGTAGGAAGTCTTCCCCTGCTTGCATGGGGAGTGTTCTTCATTGCAGCTGCCGCTGGCGACATCTGGATGACGTGGCTACTGACTAAGGAGAATCCCAAGAGCCTAGTTCTTGACCATCCTTCTGAGGCGGGATTCTATATCATTGATGAATAGGATCATAAGGTTTTTACAAACTAACAACAAATACGATTATGAAAATTCTTATTCTACAGGCCTCGCCACGTGCGAATGGCAACACTGCCTGGATGGCAGAAGAGTACAAGAACGCAGCCGAGGCAGCAGGCCACGAAGTGACACTAGTGAATGTGTCGAAGAAGAAGATTGCAGGTTGCCTGGCCTGTGAGTACTGTCACAACAAAGGCAATGGTGCCTGCATCCAAAAGGACGACATGCAGGAACTCTATCCCCTGATGGCCGAGGCCGAGGTGCTGGTCTTGGCAGCTCCCATCTACTATTTCACCCTCAATGCACAGATTCAGGCTCCCATCCAGCGTATGTACTGCGTGAACGCCCCTGCCAAGGTGAAGAAGATGGCTCTGCTGACTTCATCATACTCTCCAGGTGTCTATAATGGAGCCATTGCCGAATATCATGACATCTGCAACTACTGGCACGCAGAAGATACAGGCATCGTAACTGCTAAGATTGATGAGCAGAAAACCGAAGAGACCAGACAGAAGGTGATTGCGCTGGCCGGCAAGATTTAATTCAAATCATTCACGGCACCTCTATTTCCTCAATGACCATCAAATGGTTGCGAACTCAATTTGCTGTTGTGACAGAATGTGATTGCTCACTATGTGCACATCGCTTCCGTCGGTACGAGGGACGGCAGGTATCTCCACCCAAATCTCATCACCAGGCAACAGACCACGCAGCGAGGTTGCCGAACGGGTTTTGCCGACGGCAAACCAGGCATCACGATAAAGGGGCGCTACGCCCTCATTGGCTACACGCAGGCGAGTTGCCTTACCATCAGTCTCACACTGTCTGACCACGAAGCGATAGCCCGTAGCCAAGCTGCCCTCACGGAATCTCTCGGGAGTAGCCACACCGCCTCTTGGCGCATCGTTGGCAATCATGAAGGTAATGTGATATTTGGCGGCCTGCTCGGCCCAAGTATGACCATAGAGACCGTCGGGACTAAGGAAACTTTTCTGGTCGTTGGGCGTATAGTAGCTGATCTCGCCTCCGCAAACGCCTCTCTGCCAGCGAATGCCTTTCCCAATGGCATTCCAGCATCGCTCGTTGAAGCCGCCTCCGCTGCTGAGTTCGTGAGACTTATGCATGAATGAATCGTCAAACAAGCCGAAAGGTAAGGCCATCAGTTCGCTGTCGTCAATCACCGGAGAATAGCGGCTGTCGCCTGCATCGACCGAGACGGCCCAGGGAATGTCGGTCATTACGGAATCCATGTGCTCGAAGAACTGTTTCTGAAAGGCTTTTGAGGGGAAGTTCCTGCCCAGTTCCAGCTTTGTGCCGTAGATATGGTATTCTGACCAGTGGCCAAAGCCAACTTCGAGAAATGCCAGACGCGGGTCGTGGGCGTAGCGGCGGGCAAAGTCTGTGTAAAACTGGAGGGTAAACCGTTGCAGCTCGGCGTTGCTCCAGTCGGCATACCAGGTAGGACCATCGTTGTTGGGATTCTCTGCAAAGGTCTCGGAATAGTCTTGCCGCTGTTTAACGTAGGCAGGCACTGCAGTCGTTCCACGCTGCCCGTCAACATCCCTGTTTGATGGGTACTCGTAACGGAAGCGGGCGATGAGCTGGTGCCCCCGGCTGGCTACATCTTCAAGAATGCGGTCGAACCAACTCCAGTTGTATTCAATGGCTCCGTCCTCCCGGCATCCTGTTACCACCTTGCAGGGCAGACAGTAGGAAAACTCCAGCTGGATAGTCTGCCCATAAGTCTCATGCAGACGCCGAGCCGTTTCTGGCCACAACACGAGTCCTGTCATGGGCTGTGGATGAGTAATCTCGCGCTTCAGCTTCACGGGCTGCCAGGCCTGAGTTTCATGGGTTGAGACCAAGGCCGCCGTCTTTGTTGTTTTCTTCACCGTTACCTGTGAAGGGAAACAGTAAGCAAGGTCACCACGCAGATTAATGGTGTTACGCAAGTTTTCCTCAGTTCGTGGAAGGCGTCCTTTAAACACGGTGCGTTTCCCCCATTTGACAGTAATCGATTTGTTTAGGTTGACGATGTCGTCATTGAGAAAGAGTGTGACGGAGGTGTAGTCATCAGAGTCAATAGTGATAGTATTGCCTTTGACAGAGACACGCAGTTGAGCCCCTTTCTTCGTCTCTTCCTCAGGCACTCCAAGCCAATAGAAATGTTTGTGGCCACGGTCGCCCTGTACCCATATGACTGTCGATGGATAAGGATTACGGCGATACTGAGCCATCCACGGCAAGGCTGCCTTGTCCTCA
>JAEEGK010007871.1_pt1 | contig 25354 bp, 11 predicted proteins | sample 8958771 | NCBI WGS metagenome assembly JAEEGK01 (sample SAMN16246547, study PRJNA631951) | gut metagenome | biome: gut microbiome; feature: rumen; material: SC-attached | host: Bos | place: Iran: Karaj | collected 2018-10
AATTTTGGATTTGTTTTTATTTCCTTTGATAAATCTAATGTAATAAAATCTGTTTGTAAAGGAGGAAATATTTCATCTACAAAACTTATTTTTCTATCTATATTTTCTATATTATTATTATTATTATTATTTATTATTTTATTTTGTAAAATTTGATTTTGATTATCATCATTTTGAAAATATGATATTGAATTTTGTGAATTATGTTTACTTGGAAAAAATAAACTTTCATAAGTATTAGAATTATTTTTCCCAAAAGTTATTAATTGTTCAATTTGACTTGGTTTAAATTTTTTCCAAAATTTTAAATTTTCCTTTATTTCAATATGTTCATTTTGAATGAAACTTTTTTGTTTTTCATAAGAAGGAAAAGTAAATGCACATTTTAATTTAGCTTTAATAATATAACCTCTTATATATTGTACTTTACAAATTCCTTCTTCTTCTTCTATTTTTTTTGCTTTATTAGAATTAAGTAAAGAATCATTAAATGGTTCAATATGAGTTTTAAATAATTTTTTATTTGGTTCAAAAGTATTTTTTTCTTGAGTTCTAATATGTAATGAATTTGAAAAATCTAATTCTGCATCAATTTGAAAATGAGATGAATTTTGAATTTGATAAAGAAATGTTCCATGAACTTCATAATTTGATTTTTCTGTATGAATTGAACGAATTATTAATTTTACTTTATTTTCAAATCCACCTACATCATATGATTCACAATATGATGATTTGTCTTTATTTTTTTGTGGATCTGTTTCATTTGGTATTATATTACGATATTTTTGTTTAAACATTTTTTTATATTTTAAATTTGTTTAAATTAAATTTGTTTATTTTCAAATTTTAATTAAAATTTTTATTTTACTTTATTTGTTTTTAAAATATTTATGAGAAAATCAGATAAAAATAACATTATTTTTTTTAATTCAAGATAACATTACACAATTAATTATAATTTCATTATTATATATACATCATATTATTTCTAATATATTAAAATCATATCAACATAAAAAATATAAAATTAATAAATAAAATCCATCAATAAAATATCAAAAATAAAATAAAAACCCAAAACCAAATAATTTTCCCAAATCTATTTCCAGAATGATTAACATACATCATAAAAGCAATTTGACATTCATCAGCATTTCTAAACCATTGAAAATATTTTAAATAGAAATAAGCACTTCTAACATTTTCCTTATCAGCAGTTTCTTTATTCATCATTATATCAAAATCAATTCCAGCAGTAGCAATAGCATGATTAAAAACTTTAGTATAATTTTTAATTCTATCTTTCATACCATAAACATGACAAAATAATTCATCAATAATATCATAAACACAATTAATTCTATTACCATCAATATCAGCAATACTATTTATTATCTTCATCACAAATACCATCTGTAACAATTTTACTACAAATACCATAATTAATATCATCAGTTCCATTATATAAAATCATATAACCATCTTCACAAGCAAGATAATTACCATAATCAATATATTGTCCATCTAAAATAAAAATTTTGATATACAATATAATCATTTATATTTAATCTATTTTTAAATTTATCAAGATTTCCTGATGCTATAGCACAAATATATCCTGGATAACAATTATCTTCTCTTTCTCCTTTAAAATTAAACATTGTTTCATAATAAACATCTTTCCTTTGAATTGGAGGTGAACCAAACATACATGAATTACCAGAAATTACTAAACTACTACAATATATAGGATCATCTACATTTGAATGATCATGATCTTTGAAAACACAAGCTGAATTTTTTTCACATTCTAAACTTGATAAACATAAATCACCATTTTTTTTTCCATAACATTTTGAATTTGTACAATTAAATGAATAACAATCTCCTGGATTATTACATTTATCACCAGGACGACCTTGATGAATTATGGAGTACAAAAACCTATATCATCATTTGAATATGATACTGATTGACAATAATTTCCTTCTTTACATTTTGATAAGTAATTTATATATTTTGATGCTTAACCGTTTTCACTTAATATTGTTATTGTACCAATACATTTATTATGAGTTAAACCTTCATCAGCACATAATGCTATTTCATTTATATCTTCCACTGTGTTTTTAATGTTATTTTTTTTCTTTGGGTAAAAGTGTTTGATTGAGATATTGTGATGATAAAGAAAAGATTTTGGAGAAGAGACATTTTTTATTTTTTTTATTATTTTTTTTGAACATTTATTGATGCTGAATAAAAAATAAATGAAAATGATTTTTTTTATTTAAAATATTTTTTATTAAAAAAAAAAAAAAAAGAGAATTAATTCATTTTTTAATTAAAATTAAATTAATTAATTATAAAAAATATATATAAAATATATATATATATAAATTTGTAAAAGGGATGTTAATTTCTATGAAATACTATTAATTGCTCATTAAATATGACTTTATTTTTTATCCAATTTATTATTGTTAATTCCCTTACACTTAAATTTGTTAAATATGATACTTTTTGAATATCAGACGTATAATTATTATTTTCAACAATATTAAATATATTCAAGTTTAATATTTTTTCAGAAAATACTTTTTCAATTCCTTTATAATCTTTTAATAAGTGTTTTGGATGAAAAAAGCAATTAATAAAATATTGAAATTCTTCAAATTCATTTATTATCATTTTATTATTACTTATATTTTGAAGACTATCTCTTAAATTGACTAAATTTATGATAATTTGATAATTGATATTATTTTCTTTTAATTTATAAATATCAATAATATTTTGAGCAAACAAAACAAAAAATTGATTATCTAAAATATAATCATGTATATCATTCTCTATATTTGAAATTTCTTTTTTAAATAATTCAACTTTTGAAATCATTTCATTTTGAAGTTCTTCAATTAAATTACTTTTATAATTACTATTTGTTAAATTATTTTCAATTACTTTATTTATAAGATTTAAAATATAATTATTAAAATCATTTGGGAAATTTGCTATATCATTAATATTATTTGGAATTTTATTAATTAAATCATTTATTAGTTCATTATTTAAATCATTTTTATGTGTTTCTAAATAGTCTAAACCTTTAATTAAATTATCTTCTAAATTTTGTTTTATTCTTTTAACTATATCTTCTTTATTACTAAAATATTCATTTGTTTCAAAAAGGATTTTTTCTATTTCTTCTATTTCATTTGAAGTAAGTTTATAATCATTTAAATATTTTATAATATGTCCATTATGATAATTTTTACAATCTAAGCATAAATTACTTTGACATGTTTCACAAAAATAATAATATTTTAAAAAATGTTTTTCACAATAACTATCAATACAATATATAGGAAGTTTCTTTTTTCCTTTTTCTTCTTCATAAAATTCTCCATTTTCAAAATAAATATTATCAATATTTTCTTTTCTTAATAGATATTTATAAGTAACTAAATCCCTATAGATATAATGAAAAAAATGTCTTGGTGTATAAACATCAGGACAATTAATACATTTCAAATAAACAGTCTTATATTTAAAGTATATTAAAGGAATACTAAAGCAATAGATACATCTACAAAATTTTTGTGTTTTTTCCTTTTCTGATGGTTTTTCAAAAGAAAATGATTCAGATACTTCTGATAAAGATATTGATGATTCCATATCTGATGATTCAACTGAGTCAAATGTATTCATTTAAAATATTTAATTTATTCTTTTTTAAAAAGTGTTTTAATTTATTTTAATGAGAAAAAGTTAAGGATTTAATTGAAAAATACATTCTTTTTTTAAAAAGAAAAAAAAAATAATTAAAAAATATTTATTTTTTAATAAATAAAATAGATAGAATATGTATCTGAACAAAATTTATTTATGAAAATAAGTTGATAATTTAAAATCTTTTTAAAAACAACAATGAAAGAACTATATTTTCAATATTGATTTAAATAAAATTTTTTGTTATTATATAAAATTAATATTTTGTTTTGTATATTTATTAGTATACAAAATTTATTTTTTTTATATTATGAATATAATAATATTTATAATAGAAAAAATATTAATTATTTTAAATATTTTTAAAAAATCAAAATTATTAATGATAAATTGTTTGATCATAATATTTAATATTATTATGAAAGTTCCTAAAATTTATTTATTAATTTTATAAATAAAAATAAAATAATAAATAATATGAAATTATACAGACTATAAATATAAAAAATTATTCTAAATTAAATGCAAAAAAAGAAAAGATTCATATTTATGAAAATACAATTATATTCTCTATGATAATATATTAAAAATAAAATTGAGTAATTTTATATAAATTATTATATTGATAAAAAATATTTAAAAAAAATTATTGTTTTTTTTAAATTTTCAATATCTCTTACAAATGAGATTAAGTTTTGTTTTAATTCATACTTTTATAAATTTTGAAATATTTTTTGAATAATCCTCAAATTATATTTTTTGAATTGATATGATTCAAAAATAAAATTTTATTAAAAATCATCATCAATGAAAGATTTATCTTCATTTAAATCTTTATTAGGTTTTTTATCATTTTCTTTATTATTTTCTTTTTTATCTTCAAAATTAAGTACATTAATCAAATTATTAGTTAAACTTTCTTTTTCATCTTCTTCTTCGGTACTATTTCTTTTCAAACTTTTATTATCATCACTACTTTCTTCTTCTTCTTCAGAATCATACATAGAACTAGAACTAGATGAATCATTATTATTATCTTTTTTTTCAATTTTAGAATCTTTATTAACTTTCTGAATAATATCTACACTTTCTTCTTTAACAGTTTGAATAATAATATTTTTTGCATCATCAGGATATCTTAAAGTCCAATCATAATAAAATTTTTCAGTATATAAACTACATAATAATTCAATAAATAAACCTTTTAAAAAATCATAATCAGGTCTTTCATCAAATCTTAAACTTTTAACATATTTCATATAAATAGTAAATTCCATTGGTAAATCTTTACATAATAATTCAACTGGTATCATTAATTTTTTTTCTAATATTTTATTATATTTACTTTGTTTAGTACTTCCTAAAGTTCCTTGCCAAGGTAATCTTTTTTTAATAAAATATATTAAAACATAACCAATACTTTCTAAATCATCTCTTCTACTTTGTTCAATACCTAAATGATTATTAATTGAAGCATATCTTGTTGTTCCTGTTAAAGGTCTATGTTCTCTATAAGGTAAATGATTCATTTTTGAATCTTTATATTTTTTACTTAAACCAAAATCAATTATATAAATTGTATTTGAATGATATCCAATTCCAATTAAAAAATTTTCTGGTTTAATATCTCTATGTAAATAATTTTTAGAATGTAATTCTTGTATTCTAGATAACATTTGAATTCCTATTAATAATGTTGTTTGCATTGTAAAATGACCATCACAAACATCAAATAAATCATATAAATTTGGTCCTAATAAATTCATTGCTAAATAATTACTTTCTCCTTGAGAATTAAATGTTATTAATTGAGGAAAACCAATTGAATTTTTTGTTAATTCCATTACATTTCTTTCTATTTTTAAAAAATAATTTTTTGTTCTATTTTCTATTTTTAAAGCACAATATTGATAATTATTTTCTATATCTTGTGCTATATAAATCTCACCAAAAGAACCTTTTCCAATAAGTCTTGAAGCGTTTATTTCAAAACGATTTCCAAATATTATTTTTTTTTCTGTGTAATCTTCTCTTTTTTTTCCTCCTCCTGGATTGCTTAATGCTGAATTAAATTGAAATAATCCTGATGATTTAATATATGATACTGATTTAGTTGAATATAATTGTGGTGCACCAAATTTATTTAAAGGTAATGCTTTTACTGATTTTCTTTGAGAGATTTTTTCTTTTTCTGTTGAATTCATTATTTTTTTTTAATTTTAAAAAATTAATGGATTTAAAAAAAAAGATGATTTTATTTTATTTTTTAATATTTAAATATTTTACACATAAAATGAATGAATACAATTTTTTATTTTTAGTTTTTATGCAATGCAAATAATAAATCTTATGTTAGAATTACTTTGAATATATTTGATTATATATAATATAATAATTAATATTATAATTATATTTTCCTTATCATTATTATTATAAAATTTAAATCTTTATTTTTATGATAAATTATTAAATATCTATTTTTAAAATTAACTATATATATTCTAAATATAAATGATAATTTATACAAATTATTCTTAAATAATCTAAACTATATATGAACGAGTTAATAAAAACTTTTTTTTTATTTATAATCATTAAAATACTTTATGATATAAATATTTTTAGTTAAAAGAAAAATCTTTTAATTGTTTAATATATTCTTGAAAAGTATTATCAGTTATAAAAGTATTAAATTCCAATAATAAAAGAAAATTACGTTCTAATTCATTTAATTCTTCTAAATTTACTCCACCTACTTTTGCATAATATTTATTTGAATAAAAATCATCTTCATTATATTTTATAGCAAGTACTAATGATGTTAATATAAATCTAAAATAATTAAAAAAATATACCTATGAATATTTAGATTTGTTAATTGTATATTTGTCATTTCACAACATTTATCAATATAAATTAATGAAATAACAATTGTTGATGGTTCTGGTTTACTATATTTCAATAATCTATTTAAATATTTTTTTATTGAAATTCGAGGTGGTTTTTTACAAATAAAACAATTTAATAATTCAGAAGTTTGAGAATCTCCATTTACTAATGCTGCATTTTCATTTACAATTTCTTCTAAAATTTCTGAAATAATATTTACATATTCATTTGATAATTGAATGTAATCACATATTCTACCTTTTGTTTTTTTTTCTTCTTTTTCAATTAAAGTTGCTGGGATAATTGGTGTAATATCTGACATTAAAATTATATTATAAATTATAATTTAAGAATTTAAATAATTATTTTTATTATTCTAATAAAAAATTAGATTATAAATAAAAAATAAAAATATAACAATTTGGAGTTCATAAAAAAAAAGCAAAAATATATTGATATTAATTATTGAGATTAAAAGTAAATGCTCTGGTTTCAATATAAAAACTTCCTTTAAATATTATTTTTATTTATTAATAAATCCTTATAAACTATTTTCTTCATTTATTTAATGAACATATTTTTTTTAAATAAAAATTCGTTTATTTTTTCTCTTTAAGTCATAATATAAAATCAATTTTATTTTTTAAAATATTTTTATTTTTCAAAGAATATTATAATGGATGAAAATAATAATGATGAAGAATATAAAGGAATATTCTATAATAAAGATGATGAAGAAGAACAACAATTTTATGAAGGTGGAGCTCATTTTTCATATAATGAATTATATAAAATATTAGAAAAATTAGCTAAAGAAAATAAAAATGGGAAAAATAATAAAGATAAAAAATTAAAAGAAAATGTTTTTAATTTTAATAATAAAGGTAAATCAAGAAATGTAATTATAGAAAAAGATAATTCAAATTTAGAAAAAATATTTATAATAAAAGAAGAAGAAAAAAATAGTGAAAAAAGTATTCCAATAAATAAAAATAATATTAATAATAATATAAATAATGATAATTGTAATAATAAAAAAAAACCTTTAGCAATATCATCTTTTCAAATTATTGATAAAAAAATTCAAGGAGTTTTAAATATAAATATTTCAACTAAAAAAAAAACAAAAATTTCACCAGATAAGCCAAAAATAATTAATGAAAGACCATCTAGTACAAATAGTAAAAATATAAAAAAAAAGAATAATAATGTTTATCATAGAAATGAATCTAATTCAAAGAATAAACAAAGAAATGGAAGTTTAGAAAATAACAATAATAAACAAATAATCAATTATAAAAATATTGAAAAACAAAAATTGAGTTTTTCATATCAAAATTTAAATAAAATTTCTTCACCATCAAATACATATAATATTATATCAAAAGTAAAAAATAATAAGAATAATAAATCACCAGTATGTAATAATATAAATATAAATGATAATAATAATCAATATAAAAATAAAGTACTTAATTCAAGTAATCATCATGAAAATATTCATAATACAACAATAAGAAATTCATCAAAAACAAAAAATGTAATTTCTTTGACAAAAGAACAAGAAAAAATATCAAATAAAGAAAACAATAATAATAATATTAATAATATTAATAAAAGTAGAAATTTTAATCCTCAAATAGAAATAATTAATTTAAAAAATCAAATTGAAATTAATAAAGAAAATCAAAATAATAATACAAATATAGAACAAAATAAATGTTTTAAAACATTTCATAATAATGAACAAATATCATCAAATAATAAAAATACTCAAAATAGTTTAAAAGTAATAAAAAATAAATCAAATGATAAACCACATTCAACAGAAAAACCTTTTACTCCAAAAATACCAATAAATTCAAATGATTTAAAACAAAAAAATTTAAATAATTCAAAAAAAGTAACAATTAATAATAGTAATTCAATATTTCATTATCCAAAAAATGCATATAATAATAAATATCAAAATCTTCCTTTTTCTTCTAGACCAAAAAAAACAAATATAAATAATATAAAATCTTTAGAAATTTCATTAAAAAATGGAGTTAAATCAACTTATAATCTAAATACACAAGTTAGTTCTAGAAATAGAAATACAAATCCAAATAAAACTTCAATTAATCCTTTTAATCATGGTAAATCACTTATTCAAAATTGTCAAGTACATTTTAGTAAAAATTCTACTAATAATACACTTACAAATAATAAGAATAATAATAATTATGAGAAAAATATAAATAAAAATAATTTTGGAAATAAAAATAATTCAAAAGAAAAAAGAATTATATTTTCATCTAATAATAATAAAGTTAAAATGAAAAGTAGTTCTTGTAATTCAACGGGTAATAAAAATAATTTAATTTTGAATAGAGTAAAAACAAGTAAAGAAAAAAATAAAAAATAAAAATATGTCAATTAATATTTTAAAATGTAAAATATAAGTATATTTATTATATATTAAATTAATTTTTAAGGATTTGAAAAAATTCCAATATTAGTTATTATAAATAAAATTTTATTTATTTATTTTTATTTATTATATAAAATTTTTATTCTCTTTTATAATTTAAATATTAAATTAAATATTTTTATATGTCAGAAATTCAAAAAGAAAAAAAATCAAAAATTTTTAAATCTAAACCAAAATATGAAGTTTCTAAACCAAGTTATTTAATACCATTTAATCCAGACAAATTTTTTAAAATATATAGAAAAAGTCATACACCAACTAAAAGAACAAATAGTGTAGATAATAACAATAAGCAAAACATATCAAATAAATTGAAAATTCAAAAAATAATTAATTCAAATAGACAAAACAAAATTGAACATGAAAAATTTTCAAAAATTCAAAATATAACAAAAAAAAAAGATGATGTGTTTGATATTTTACATAGAAAAAATAAAGATTATAAAACAATTAGTCAATCATCAACAAATATAAAAAATGTAATTCATAATAAAATAAAAAATGAAATGATGAAAAATATGAATTCTCCAAAAAAAAATAATAATATATTGAATTCTCCAATATTAAATAAAACATCAAATAAAATAAACATTAATAACAATAATAATGAAAATGAAAATAATAGTACAATTAAAGAAAGTAAAATAATGTCACCTGAAATAGAAGATAATTTTATTCATATTTCAAAAAATGATGCATTAAATCAAAAAATGTATCATCCAGTTAAAATAAAATATCAAAATAAAAAAAGAGCACAATCTCGTCCAAATAGTAAAACTTTATTAAGACAATTACAAGATAGTCAAAATAATATTAATAAAAAAATTAATATTATAAAATCATCATCTGAAAAAAATTTAGATTTAAATAAAAGTAATAATTCTAATAATTCAAAAAATAATATTGATTTAAATATTTCTTTTAATAAAAATTCAAGGAAATCAACTCCAATTAAATCTAAAAATAATTCTATTTTTTCTTTTTCAAATAAAAAACCAAAAAATAATAATATTGAAGTTAATAAAATTAAAAATGCAACAAAAAATAATACTTATAGAGAAATTAATACATCACCATTTATTAAAAATAAGAGACCAAAAGAAAATAATAATTCAAATTCTCTTTTATTCAATGTAAAAAATAATTCTAAAAATATAAAAAATACAAATTCATTATCCCAAACAAATGATGTGTCAAAATCAAATCAAAAAAACAAAATAAATCAAGATATAAAATCTCAAATAGGTATTTCTTCAATAAATTCCTTAAATAAATCCTCTCAATTAAAACAATCAAATAATCCAAAACAATCAATAAATGCAAATAACAACACATCAAACATTAATAATAATAATCCAAATACAAACCAAAATAATGAAATATCAAATAATATAATAAACAATGATAATAATTCAAAAAATCAAAAAGACCAATCTTCTCAAAACAACATATCATCAATAAACCAAAATCAAAATTCAAATTTAAATACAAATCCAGCTCCATCAAATACATCTTACCTTCCAAATATAGAAATTCCCCAAATTTCATCACAATTAAAAATAACAAAAACAATAACTCATTTAGATAGTATATGTAAAAAGGGTTTTTCAGGTCCAGGTTTAAAAAAAACAAACCAAGACAATTATTTTATATATCAAAATTTTTTAAATACAACATCAACATTAATAGGAGTATGTGATGGTCATGGTTTATATGGTCATTTAGTATCATCATATTTAATATCAACATTACCTCAATATTTAAATACAACATTAATAAAAGAATCCTTAACACCATCATCACCACTTTCATCCTTAACACAAACAATAACAAAATCTTTTATAAAAATAGATAATGATTTAACAACAACAAGTCAAATTGATACAACATTTTCAGGATCAACATGTGTAACAACAATAATATCACCATCACGTATAATATGTGCAAATACAGGAGATTCAAGAGCAGTATTAGGTAAATATAAAAATGGAATATGGATAAGTGAAAATTTAAGTAGAGATCATAAACCAAATGAAGAAGATGAAATGAAAAGAATATTATCAAATGGTGGTAGAATACAACCATATAAAGATGAAAATAATAATCCAATTGGACCTGAACGTGTTTGGGTACTTGATGATGATGTTCCTGGATTAGCTATGAGTAGAAGTTTTGGAGATGAAGTTGCTCATGATGTTGGAGTCATTTCTCAACCTGAAGTTTTAGATTTTTATTTTTGTGATGAAGATAAATTTGTTATTGTTGCTAGTGATGGACTTTGGGAATTTATTAGTAGTGAAGAATGTGTTAAAATTGTTGGAGAATTTTATTTAAAAGGTGATGTTAATGGAGCTCTTAATTTTTTATATAGGGAAAGTTCTAAAAGATGGATTATGGAAGAAGAAGTTATTGATGATATTACAATTGTTATTGTTTTTTTTAATTAATTTTTTATTTTTTTTTATTATTTTTTTTTTTTGGTTTTTTTTTTTAGAAGGTTTCTTTTTGTTTTTTGATGTATAATTTAATATAAATTTATTATTTTTTTATAATTTCTTTTTTTAAATTTTTTTTTTATTCTGTTCTCTTAATTTTTATTTTTATTTTTTTCTTTATTTTATTTGTAAGTGTTTCAGAAATTATTTTTAAATTTTATTTTTTTTGTAAATAGTATATGATAGTAAAATAATTGTATAGAGAAATATAATAAGAAAAATTAAAAAAAGAAAAAAACCATAAAAAAAATTATATGAAAAACATTCTTAAAAGAAAAAAAAATTTTATATTTCATAAAAAAAATGAATAAATAAAAAAACCTAGTATTAAAATTAAAAAAATAAAAAAATGAAAAATCCATCTTCAGATAATTCACCATCAAAAATGCATCAAATATTAAAAAAATTAGAAACATATAAAGAAATACCATCAAACACAGTTCATCATCCATCATTAAAAAAATATAAACATTCATCTTCAATAAGACAATCACTTAATAGTATAAATAACTTAACTCAAAATACAAATAATGATAATCAAGTCCAAAAAAATCAAATAAATATTCATAAACAAGCATTACAAACTTTAACTGATGCTGCTTTAAATGTTCAAAATTTATTAAGTGATTTTTTAGTTAATGTTGATCCTGATGATAAAAGAGTTTATCATATTGAAGATGAATTAAAGAGAATTAAACATAATAATATGGAAAATCCTATAAATTTTTATAATTTTATGAAAGGGAAGAATTCTAATAGTAGTGATGAGGAGAATTTTAATGGGAATAAAAATAATTTTAGAAAAAGAAAAACTAGTAATTTTAATAAAGTAAAAAATATGACTATTGACCAAAATGATAGTCCAAATCTTGGTTTTGTTAAAATGAAATCGAAAAAAAAAAAAAAAATTAGTAATGAAAATTATGATGATAATAATTATTTTAGTAAAAATTCTTATGAAAGATTTCTAACTAATACAAATTCATTAAATAAAAAAATAATTAGAAATTCATTTTCAAATGAAAATATTATAAATGATCCATTTAATAATATTAAAAAGACATATGAAAATGATATAGAAAATAAAAATGAAAAAAGGAGAAAATTTTCAAATCTTTCTAATAATATAAATAAAAAGATAAATAAAGTTAAATTTTCAGATATGAAACATCAAAGTTCTGAAAATATACTTAAAAATCTTAATAAAGATGATATTTTATTAAATAGAAAAGCAACAATGAAAAGTAGTAATTTGAAATATAAATTATTTGATTTATCTGATAATGAAGAAGAAACAGAAATTGGAGATAAAAATGAAGAAAAAAAAAATAAAATGATGGAATTAAGAAGAAAATTAAAAATAGAAAATAATGAATTATTAAAAAAAAGACATTCTTTTGCAATTCCTTTTCATTTATCTTTAAAGAAAAAACAAACAAATAAAAGTTTAAAGGATGAAATAGGTAAAAATGATAAAACTCGTTCTACTAATATTTTAAAAGATTATTCAAAATTACAAAATTATAATGAAGATAAATCAGATATTAGAAATTATATTTCATTAAGTAAAAAAGGATATGAAAAATTTAATAATTTATGTCAAAATCTAAGAAGAAGTTTTATTATTAGTCCAAAAGATCATTTAAAAATAAAAGAAAATTTAAATTTAGAAAATAATTATATTAGAAAAAAAACAGCTGAAACTGCAAATTCAGATAAAATAATTTTAAATTTAGAACGTGATAAAACTTTTAAAAATGAAGAACAAGATAATTTAGGAAAATCAATTGATAAAATTTCAAATTTTTCTGATTCAAATGATTCTGATAATCCAAATAAAGTTTTTAAAGAACTTCAATTTAGAAGAATAATACGTCAAAATAAATTAGTATATGATTCATTAAGTGATGAAGAATTATTAGAAGAATTAGAAGGTGAATTTTATTTAAATCCAAATAGTTATTATGTTTTTATTTTTGATATGATTTTACTTTTTTTAAGTATTTATGCTATTATTATTCCTCCTTTTGAATTTGCTTTTCATGTTGATTATTCATTTCAATTTCATATCTCTATTATTATGGAATTTATTATTGATTCTTTTTTTATTGTTGATTTTTTTTTGGGATTTTTTAGAGCTTATTTTGATTTTGATGAACAATTAATTTCTAATAATAAATCAATTATTATTCATTATTTTAAAACTTGGTTTGTATTAGATTTAATAAGTGGAATACCATATAATTCTTTATTTATACTTTTTGTTGAAAGAGTTAAAAAAAGTAATCAAAATATAATTTTATCATATGTAAGTTATAAATGGAAAGTTTCTCAATTATTTCGTTTTTTACGTTTATTTAAATTATTTAAAACATTTACTAATAATCAATTCACTCTTTTTATTATAGAGGCAATAAATGGAATAGATGTATTAGTAAAATGGTTTGCATTATATATATCATTATTTATTTTTTTTTCTAGTGTTCATTTATTATCATGTATATTTATATTTTTGGCTCAATTAGAATATCCAAATTGGATATATCAAAATGGATTTGAATTAAATAATCAACATTTTGATATATATATTACTTCATTTTATTATATATGTGCTACAGTATTTACTATAGGATATGGTGATATAGTTTCTGTAAATATTTATGAAAGGTTTTTTAATTTAATATTATTAGTAGTTGGAATTATGATTTATTCATATGCTGTATCAGCATTAAGTAATTATGTTCAAAGTGTTGATTCAAAAACTTTAGATTATCAAAATAAAGTAACAATATTAAAACAAATTAGAGTTACACATGAAAAAATGCCTCAAGAACTTTATGATAAAATATCAAGATTTTTATTATATAGATTAAACAATGAAACAAAAGATAAAAATGAAATAATTGATAATTTACCAATGGCTTTAAGAAATAAACTAATAATGGAAATGTATAAAAATATAATAAATCATTTTATATTTTTTAAAAATTTTGATAATTCTGATTTTATAATAAGAGTAATATTAGCATTTAAACCAATACAAGCATCAAAAAATGAAAGATTAGTAAATGAAGGAGATTATTTAGAAGAAATAATATTTGTAAAAAGAGGTAAATTAGCATTAGAAATACCATTACCAGTAATAATAAAAGAAGATGCAATAAAAAAAATGGAAACAATGAGAAGATCACGTGCATCAATAAAATTAGGTTTTAATAAAACAACAATAATTCCTCTTAATCCAGTAACTACCCTTAAAAATTCAGGTATACCTACAATATTAGAAGCTCCTACTTTAGAACAGATTAATGAAGAAAAAGAATTAAAAAAAATAGAAAATGAAATTAGACCTCAACAACAATATATTAAAATTATTGAAATTAGGAGAAATGAACATTTTGGTGATATATTAATGTTTTTAAATAAAAGAAGTCCTTTAAGTGTTAAAGTTAAAAGTAAAGTTTGTGAATTGTTTTTATTAAAAAAAACTGATGCTGTAGAAATTTCTATGTCTTTTCCAAGAATATGGAGGAAAATTATTAAAAAATCACTTTTTAATATGGAACAAATTGAGAGATTAATAAATAAAACATTAAAATTTTTTTTTATTCATAATGAAGGATTAAATAATAATGGTACAATTAAAGAAAATTATTTTAAAAGAGATCCTACAATGACAAATAAATTTTTAAATATTAATACAACTAATTTAATGTCAACTTTACAAAATAATGAAGAACAATATGAATTACAAAGTATTCCTACAACTGAAAATGAAGAAGAATATGAAGATGATGAAGAAGAAACAGAAGAAATATATGATGAATCTGAAAATAATTTTGATATTCAAAATCAAAAAAAATTAAAAAAAGGAACTAATATTAAAACAGTTATTAAAGAAGTTGATGAAAATAGAGAAAATAGTGAAGAAAGTGAAAATAAAAGTAATGATATAAAAAATTCAAATAATAATTCAGAAGATAATAGTAATACTAATGAAAGTAATTTTTCAAATAAAGAAAAAACAGAAACAACTTCTAAATTATCTATTTCATCAAGAAGAACAAATAAAACTTTATTAATTGATATTAAAAATGAATTATTTGATTATTTTTCTGATTCATTTTGTGAAAAAGATAAAGAAAAAGGAACTTATTATTCTTCAAATAATAGATCATTACCATATTCTGCTGAAGAAATAAATAATGAATCAATTCCTTTTGAAGAACCAATTAAAATTAAAGAAGATGAAAATATAAATTCAAATTTAATACCAGATTCAGTTTTTTCACATAGAAATTATAATACTCATCATATAATTGTTGATGAAATGTTAGAAAATATAAAAAATAATAATTTACAAAATGATAATAATTTATTAATGTTATTTAATAAAACAAATAGTAATAAAACTGATGCAAATACAAATAGTAATAATTATAATGTAAATTATAAATCTTCATTTAATAATATTTCAGTTCAAAATCAATTTAATTGTAATATTCATTTAAAAGGAAAAAAATTAACTCATCTTCAATTACTTACAAGTCAATTTAATCATAAAGATTTTAATACTAATCAAAATGTAACTAGAACTAATTCTTTACCTATAAATATGTTACCTAAAAATAGATTAACTAAAACAAGAAGTTTTTTAAAAAATTCTTTTAATGTTGATACACCAACTAGTCCAGTTCAAAAAAAAAGATTAAGTAAATTAATGTTTTCTCAAAAAGAAAGAGGAAAAGTATTTAATATAGAAAATGAAAATGATTTTAAAAATTCAAATACAATTAATGAAACACCAATAAATAATTTTAAAGAAAGTTCTATTATTGAATTAGTACAATCAATGGGAAATATTTCTCCTCCTAAAAGAAGAAGAACTACTTTAAAATATTTTAAAAATCAACCTAGAAATACAAATACTTTTAAAAGTGAAGCTTTAAATAATTTAAATGGTATTGTTTCACCTTCTTCAGATAAAAAAAATATGTTAGATGTTATTAGTCAAAATATAGAAAAAAATTCACTTAATTTAAATAATCCTCATTATTTTTATTCTGAATATTTTTCTGCTGTTATGAATAAAACTGAAAATAAACCTAAGAATAATGTTACATTAAGATTGAAAAATATTGCAAAGATTATTGAAAATAATTGTAAAAAAGGAAATTCTCATATGAGTAGTAGTAAAAATAATAATGAAGATGATGAAAAAACTGAAAAAAATGATTAATAATTAATTTTTGGATGATTTTTTTATATATTTTTTTACTGCGATATAAAGGTTATTATAAATTGATTTAAATACATTATTATGTTATTTATTTTATTTTAAAATTTATTTTGTTCATTAATATGATAATAAATTTGAAAATATTAATTAAAATAAATATAATCTTTATTTTTTATAATATTGTTTTTTATTTAAATATAAAATTAAAAGTATAATATTAATATTTACATTTATTAAAGTAAAACCTTTATTTTAAAGAATAAAATTTTTTATATTTATAACAATATTAATTATTATTTTTATAATAAAATTTAAACAATATATTTTTGTTTAATTTAATTTATTTCCAATTAAATTATTTTTTAAATTCTTTATTCAAGATACATATTAAAAAGAAAAAATTATTGATAATAATTATATTATTTTTCAAAAATGATAAATAAATATATATATTTTTCTCTTAACATTAAATATAAATAAATTCAAAATCAATTTTTAATGAAGAAATAAAATTAAAAATTTTATATATGATATCAAATGAAAGTAGAAATATTATTCAAATATTTTCCATTATTTTGTAGTATAGGGTTTATAAATAATAATTTTGTTACAAAAATTAATAGAAAATGATGAATAATATTTAAATAATTTTAATATTAAAAAATATTATTATATAAAAAATTAGATAATAGATATAATATAGATTTTTAGTTTAATTTATATTATTTTTTTTAAATATCTTCTTTTTTATTATTATTTAATTCTACTTCATTTTTATTATTATTTAATTCTTCTTCTTTTTTATTATTATTTAATTCTACTTCATTTTTATTATTATTTAATTCTTCTTCATTTTTATTATTATTTAATTCTTCTTCATTTTTATTATTATTTAATTCTTCTTCTTTTTTATTATTATTTAATTCTTCTTCTTTTTTATTATTATTTAATTCTTCTTCATTTTTATTAATATTTAATTCTTCTATATTTTTTGTTTTATGATTTTTTAAAAAATTATCTTTTTGATTATTAATTATTTCTTTATTTAATATATTTAAAATATCTTTATCATCTATTGAATTTATAACATTTATTTCCTCTAAATAAGGAAGTTTATATACTTTTGAATTTTCTTCTTCATTAATTATTAAATATTCTATAAAGAATTCAGTTTTTCCAATTTTAGGATTTTTAACATTTTTTATTATTTTATTTATTAATTTTCTTCCATTTATACTATATACTTTAAATGTTTGTTTTTCTTTATTATATATTATAAATGATGGAAGTGGAGAATATGAAAGGAGAACATAATCAGCAACAAAATAAGGAAGATAAATTGAATTAACTAAAATTGAATTAGGTATAGTATAAATATTAATATATCCATCTAATGAGGAAGAAATAAATAAATTTAAAATATTATTTTGTTCAATTGAAATTATTTTTTGAGTATGATAATACATTATTTTTTCTATACTATATTTACCTGGTTTATAAATCATTATAGAACCTAATTGAGTACCAAATAAAAAATATTTATTAATTGAAATTGCTGTAATTTCACTATTATCTAATTTGTAAGGTAAAATAGAAGATTTAGTTAAAGATTTACGTAAATCTATTCTATATTTTTTAGTGTCTTTTAAATTAAATATATATATTTCACCTGGAGAATAATTATAACATATTATAAAATCTTTATATAATATTCCTTCAAAATTATTAATATTATTTAAAAATATATTTATTTCATCAATTCTAACTTTATACCTATTTATTATCTTATTTAATTCCATTTTTTCATTATCATTATTAACATCTTTTTCTTCATTTTTTTGTTTATTTTTCATTTTAATTCTTATATCTTCATTTTCAATGTGTTCTTGTGTGTTTTTAAATTTTTTTTTTTCTTCTATGATTTTATTTTGAAATAACTTTTTGAATTTATTTAAATATTTTTCTAATTTATCTACAATTTCTTTATTCATTTCTTCATATTTTAATCCATTTTCTATCATTTCATTTGTACTAATCTCAACATTATTATTATTTTTTATTTTTTTATTTTTTTCTGAATTATATTCTATTTCTTTTTGTTTCATTTCAATTATTTTACAACCACTATTATTATTATTTTTTATATCTTTATAATTTATTTCAAATTCATAATCTGTTTTTTTAGTGTTATTATTCTTTTGTTGATAATCATCTAAATTAATTTTTTCAGCATTATTGGAATTTCTTTGATTTTTTAATTCTTCTTCCATATTTTCATTTTTTTTTTCAAATTTTTTATCTTTAATTTTTTTTTTATATATTTGATTAGGATTAATTCCTAAATCAAAAAACTTAATATAACAAATTCTTTCATCATCATTATATTTATTTAAATCAATAAATCCTTCATAACAATATGGAGAAAAGATATTTTTTCTTTTTACTGCTTCTTCACCTCTTTGTGCATAACCAAATATTAAATCAATCCAATTATTAATTTTAATTTCAGGTCTTTCAAATATTTCTCTCATTAAACAAATAAATTTTTCAGGATTATTATTACTCCAATTTGGAAGTAATACATCTTCAACTCTTATTTCATTTGTATTATATATATTTTTTAATATTTGATATGTTGAATCTTCTTTTGTTACAACTTGAAGATTTCCTAAATTTAAATGATTAATATTTCTAAATAATTCAGGTTGAAAATAAATTTCAGGAATTAATTCTCTTAAATCTGTTTTTGTATTTGATGCACTAAAATAACTTTTATCAAAATTAATAAATAATCTATCAGGTGCATCAAATCCATCACCTTGAATTAATTGTGCTAAAATTGAATAAGGAAATATTCTTGTTAAATAATGACAAACATAAGCAGGATTCGAATAATGACTTCCATAATATATTGGTATTTCTTCCATATCTATATTTTTTAATTTATTTAATTCTAAACAAGATTCTTTTGAAAAATCTATTTTTATTTCTGGATAATTTGAATTAAATTCATCTTTTGACATTTCATATATTTTTTTATATGATTCTAATCTTTTTTCAGTTAATGTACCCATTGGTTGATCTAATGGTCTTAAATTTGATATATCTAACAATTCATCTATTTTAATAAATTTAGGTTTATTATTATATTTCAATAATTCATTATTATTTAAAATCCATGGAAATATAGGATATTGATTAATATCTCTAAATGACCTATTTGATATAAGATTAATCCTAATTAAAGCTTCAACTTTTGATATTAAATTATTTTCATTACTCTCTAATATTGAATATTCATTATTATATTTTTGTATTTCTTTTCCTTTATAACAATATCTAATATCTTCTTCTTCTTTTTCTTCTCCTTTCTTTTTATTTTCATTTATATTAATATTTTTTAAATTTAAAATTTTAAAAACTTTATTTCTGATATGCTTTGAAATAAATAATATTGATTTATTATCTTTATATTCTTTTGGTATATTTTCAGATTTATTTCCTATATTATTAAACACAAAATAATATGATTTATTATATTTAGTAAAAATTTCTAATCCATCATCAATAAATGTATAATATCTTTTATATATAGAAATAATGTCTTCAATATTAATTTTTAAATAATAAAAATTTTGAAATTTTCTAAGACTTCCAAAACATATTTCCTTATTTTTATCATAATAATAATTAGATGAATCATTTATTTCTCTTGGAAAACCAATAAAATAAAATAAATTATTTTCTTTTTTAAATATTAAATATCCTGTAATATGTAATCCTTGTTTAACTAAACAACATGAATAAAAATCTGTATTTAATAATCCTAAATAATTAAGTATTTTATGATCCCTTATTAATTCTTTTTCAGTATTACTTTTCATTGACGTTCTTTTATTTAATGATAGGTTTCCATATGATATTCTTTCAAATGATTTATTAATTGAAGTATTTAATTTATTTTCTTCTGTTATTTTATTTTCATATAATATTTCATTTTCATTTGATATTTTATTTTCATCTGTTGTTTTATTATTATCATTTATTGTTTCATTTTCTTCAACTATTTTATTTTCATCTGATAATTTCTTTGGATTTAATATTTCATCTTTATTTTTATTTATATTAATATTTTGTTCAGTTTTATTTTCCTTATTATCTATATTTTTAATTTTGGTTAAACTATCTTTTTGAGAATTATCATCATTTACTATTTCTTCATCATATATAATATTTTCTACTTCTTTTTTTATTATATTATAATCTTCATCAAGAAAACTATTTCCAATTAAATCAAAAATATATTCATATTCATTCTTTTTTTCATAAAAAAATTTATTAAATCCAGGCGGAAGATAAGAATTAATATTAATTATTGGTGTTAAAAGAGGAAGAGTCATTTCTTGAGTATAATGATGTAATATTTTATATTTTAATGTTTTTTTCCCTTTTTGAGAATAAAATAAATTTAAATCACTATATGAATTATTCCATGAAAATAAATTCTTTTTTATTTTTCTATATTTTTGTTCAATTTCAAATTGTTCTAAAATACTATTTTCAATTTTAAAAGATTCAAATTTTAATTTACATTCTTTTGAAAAGATAGTTTCAACAATATATTGAAATCTAATAGCTGCACCAAGTTGTTTTACATGTGTATCTTTCAAAAAATCTATATTTATTGTTTTTATTACATTTATAATTTCATCTTTATATTTTTGAATATTTTTAGTATTATAATATTTCTTAAATGAATTCATAAAATTTGAAAAAGCTGTATCAATTTTTCCTCCTTTTAAAAAAATAATTAAACAATTCATTTCTTTATAATAATAATATAAAATTGACATTATTAATATAAATAATTTAATTAATTCATTAGAAATATTTTTTTCTAATTTGAAAAATAAAATTAATGATTTAATTGAAAGTAGAATTAAATCAATATAAAATTTATTTAATTTTGACTTTGAATAGGAATAATTATCAATTGTACAAAGTAAAATACAAAAAGATATTAATACAACATATTCAGATGATATAACATCAAAATTTGATAAATCTTTTATATACATTTCATAATATACTAAAAATACTTTAATAATTAAATAATCATAATTCATATATTTCAAATCTTTAAGTAATTGTTTGAAATATTTTGGTTTTTTAAAAGTTGTTGTTAATTGAGAATAAAAAGTATCCAATTCAAATTCATTTTTACCAATAATTTTTTTAGTATAAATATCAAGGAAAGAATTATTAAATTTTTTATTTATATTTTGAGGTTTAGATTCATATTTTGTAATTTTTTGTTCTAAATTATTAATGAAAAAAAGAATAAAATCTTTGATTTTTTGAAATTCCTCTTTTTTTTTTTTATTTCCAATAAATTTTTTTTTTTGTTCATATATATACCAATTAAATTTATCTAAGAAATATAAAAAATCTGATAATCCAGATTCTGATTCAATTCCATTTAAATATATTTGAATTAAAATTTCAAAAATATAATCATGAATTTCATTTATAATTTCAATATTTTCTTTTCTTTCTACTTTTATTAAATAAGTATTATGCATTATAGGAAATAATTTTTCTGTAAATGATAAAATTTTAAATAAATCAAAATATTCAGGAAAAATTAATTTTTTATGTTTTAATCCTTCTTTTATAAAAAAATATTCAAAATATATTTTTGAAAATTGTTTTGATTCTATGTAAAATATATGAAGATTCATTACTAAAGACAAAAAATCTTTAATAAAATTAAGACTTTGAATATAATCTATATTAAAATTTTTTTGTTTTATATCAAATTCATAAATAACAATAGATATTAATTTTATTAAATCATTAGTTAAATCTTTATTTCCATTTTCCAAATTATTATTATTTTGATTATATAAATTATTATAAATATTTAATTTTATATCATCATAATTTATTAATTGAAGTTTATTAATATCTTCTTCAGTATTAACAAATTGATCTGTCATTTTTGGCTTATTTAATAAATTATATAAATTATGTTTTGAAATTTCATCACAAGTATTCATATAATAATAAAATATAATTTGAAGAAATTTAATTAAATTTATTGTTATATCTATATCTTTTTTTTCTGATAAAATTAAACAAAAATACATTAAATTATTATTTATGAGATATGAAAGAATACTTATATTTCTCCTAATTGTTTTTTCTAAATTGGATGATTTTATATCTTCAAGACGTTTTTCCATTAACTCAGTAAATTCATGCATATTTTTTTTATTTTTTTCCTTTTTTTCTATATTTTCATTTTCATTTCTTTTTGTATCATTAATATTATTTGGTATCAAAAAAGTCTCAAATATTTTAATTTGGCTAAGAATTAATTTATTTTCATATATTTTCTTATTAGGTTCTATATTAAATATTTTGATTAATAAATGTAATAATTTTAAAATAATTCTTTTATTAATTTTCTCTAAATTTAATATCTTACATATTTCTCCTATTTTTTCTAATATTTTAATATCTTTATTTTTATCTAAAACAATTTTTTCAATTTCAGATTCTAAATATTTATAAAAAAAATCAAAAATATTATCTAAAAATTTTTCATCTATATCTTTATTTTCAATAATAAAAGTTAATAAAAATTGAAATACTTCTTTTTGAAATTCTTGAATATTTAATAAAAAATTTAAAAACAAATCTTTTCCTTTATTTGATAAATTTTCTATAATTTTTTTATTTAGTAATATTTTTTTAAATTTAAAATATATTCCATCATTATTAAACTGGATTTCAAGTAATTTTTCAATCATTTCAATTATAATAAATAATTTATCTTTATCATTAATTATATATTTTTCAATATAAATAGTCATTATTTCTAAAAAATGTGAATTAATCATATCTTCAATATTATTTTCTGTTGAAATAATTGATTTTATTATTTTAATAATTTTATTTAAATTATTATTATCATTTTGACATAAATAATAATTAATTTCAAATAAAGGTAAAATATTTTCAATTCCTCCTAATAAATAAATATTATCTTTTAAATATTTATTTTTAAAAGAATAAAAATAAGGAAAATACTTTGTTTTAATATTTTTATTATTCAATAATTTTATATTATTATATTTCATTGAATTTCTTCTTTTTAATAAATTTTTCTCAAAATTAAATTTATAATTTACTTCTTTTAAAAATAAAGATTTTGACCTATTTATTGTATTTTTAAATTCAAATCCAAAAATAGGATTAAAAATATTCTTATTTTCCTTATTTATTAATCCAATAATTAAATTAGAATTATTATTTAATTTTGAAATTATATTATTATTATTTATTTTTTCTTCACTTTTAATATTTTGTTTTATTTTATTTTGAATATAATTTTCAAACAAAAAATGTTTCAGATCATTTCTATTATATGAAATAATAATTGGAGATATTATTCCATGAAAATTTTTAAAAAAAGTTAATTTAATAATATTTAAATTATTATCATTTTCAATAATTTCCTTTTCATTAATATTAATATTTATTTTATTTTTTATTTTATCAATTAAAATAATATTCCATGAATTATTTTTCATTTTTATGGTATTTCCTATTTGTTTTTTTGATAAATAAAATTCAATATTAATATTATTACTTAATTTGATTGATAAATTTTTATTATTTGAAAATTTAATTTTAACAATAATAGATTTATTATTTTCATAATATTGATTAATATATAAATACAAACCAATATATATATCATTATTTAATATAATATCTTTAATTGTTATTTGATTATTATATAAATAAAAAAAATTATTTTTAATTGTTAAATTATCACCATCCTTATTATAAAATATTTCAAGTAAATTCAAACATCTTTTAAAAATCATTTTATTATTTTCATTTTCTTTACTATCATTTTCTCCAATTGGCTTTTTGAATAATTTTCCAATTTGTTTATAAATCAAATCATAAAAATATTTATTAATTTGAAATGATTTTGAAATAAAATTAAAAAAATCAATTAATCCTTCATCATTTTCAATATATTTTAATATTAAACATTCAATTATACCATCAATTTTATAAATATCATGAATATCTAATAAAATTTGCCCAATTTCAGGAGATTTTTTAAATATTTTCTCTAAATCATTAATGTAATCATTATTTTTTGTTTCTTTAATATATTTAATAAAATTTTGAATATCTTTTTTATTTAAATTAGGTCTTATTACTGGAATAATTAATTCATTTATATCTCTTTCAAATATTAAATCCATTTTTATATAATAATTATTAATTAATATAATTAAATAATTAAATTTATTTATATTAATTCATTTTTATTATTTATGATTTTGTAAAAATAATATTTTTATTAAAAATCAATTATTTAATTAATTATATAAATCTTTAGACTATATATTGTTTAAAGATATATTAAATATATGATACAAAAAATTTATTACAAAATTAATATTTAAATTTTATAAACTTAATTGATAAAATAAATAT
>JAEEGK010007872.1_pt1 | contig 25352 bp, 14 predicted proteins | sample 8958771 | NCBI WGS metagenome assembly JAEEGK01 (sample SAMN16246547, study PRJNA631951) | gut metagenome | biome: gut microbiome; feature: rumen; material: SC-attached | host: Bos | place: Iran: Karaj | collected 2018-10
CCACCAGCCGGGGGTGTTGGTGGGATAGCGGCCGTGGGCCGTCCAGGAATAGGCCCCGTATTCCTCCAGCCGGTAGAATTCCCCCACGTCCTCCGGGAAGCCCACTGCCTTGAAGACCCCCATGTTCTTCCCGCTGGAAAAGACGTAGGCTCCGTCGATATGGGTGTTGATATACATGACCAGCCGGGCGATATATTCATTTTCATCCACCTGCATACTGGCCAGCACGCTGCGCAGGGGGGTCACAAAATAGCGCCAGATCAGGGGCTCGTCCGTGATGGCGGGGATGGTGCGGGTGGGGATGACCTCTGCCTTCACCAGCTCCAGCTCGGTGCGGAGATAGGTCTCGCATTCGTGGCGCACTGCCTTATCGGTGAAAAACAGGTGCAGTGCGAAGAGATCCTTATATTCCGGATAGATGCCGTATCCCGCAAAACCGCCGCCCAGACCGTTCGAGCGCTCGTGCATGGGTTTCATGCTCTCGATGATCTTCTCTCCGCTCATCCTTTCGCCGCTTCTGGAGATCACCGCCGCGATGGCGCAGCCTGAGGGGTTGCGGAATTCGCCTTCTTTTTGGCGCATGGACTTCATCTCCCATCAAAACAAAAAAGCAAAGGCCTCCGTTTGGGCATAAAAACCCAAGCAGAGCGCCTTTGCTCTGTTCATACCATACTCCAACGGCTCGGGCTTGTCAATGCAGGCACCATGAAATTTTGACAAAAAACCGCTCCGCCGGGCCCGTTCGTTTTTTTGCAAATTGACGGTTGACAATTCTTCCCGCCGGGAGTAATATGGCCGCGTCAGAGACAAGGACGTCTTTCGGGCATTGCCCGGGCGTCCTTGTCTTTTTGTTTTACCGATCGAAAGGAGAGATCATCATGTCATCCGTACCGGAGATTTTTGCCAGCAAGGTGTTTGACGACAAGGTCATGCGTGCCATGCTGCCGGAGAAGGTCTACCGCTCCCTGCGCAAGACCATCGATAACGGCCAGCCCCTGGATCAGAAGCTGGCCAATTCCGTGGCCGAGGCCATGTGCGCCTGGGCGGTGGAGAACGGAGCCACCCACTTCACCCACTGGTTCCAGCCCCTCACGGGGATCACCGCGGAGAAGCACGACGGTTTCCTGAATCCCGCCCCGGACGGCCGGGTGATCATGGAACTCACGGGGAAGGAGCTCATCCAGGGCGAACCGGATGCCTCCAGCTTCCCCTCCGGCGGCCTCCGGGCCACCTTTGAAGCCAGGGGCTATACCGCCTGGGATCCCTCCAGCTATGCCTTCATTAAAGAGAATACCCTGTGCATCCCCACCGCCTTCTGCTCCTACGGCGGGGAGGCTCTGGACAAGAAGACGCCCCTCCTGCGGAGCATGGAGGCCCTGAACAAGCAGGCTCTGCGCATCCTCCGCCTCTTCGGGAACACGGAGGTCAGGCGGGTCACCACCAACGTGGGGCCGGAGCAGGAGTATTTCCTGGTGGACCGGGAGATGTACCTGAAGCGGAAAGACCTGATCTATACCGGCCGCACCCTCTTCGGTGCCAAGCCCCCCAAGGGGCAGGAGCTGGAGGACCACTACTTCGGGGCCATCAAGCCCCGGGTGCAGGCCTACATGGAGGAGCTGAACGAGGAGCTGTGGAAGCTGGGCATCCTGGCCAAGACGGAGCACAACGAGGTGGCCCCCGCCCAGCACGAGCTGGCTCCCATTTACGCCAGCACCAACGTTGCCACGGACCACAACCAGCTCACCATGGAGATCATGAAGAAGGTGGCCCGGAAGCACGGCCTCATGTGCCTTCTGCACGAGAAGCCCTTCGCCGGGGTCAACGGCTCCGGCAAGCACAACAACTGGAGCATGTCCACGGATCTGGGGGAAAACCTCCTGAGCCCCGGCGAGACCCCCTATGAGAACGCCCGCTTCCTTCTGTTCCTGGTGGCGGTGATCAAGGCGGTGGACGAGTACCAGGATCTCCTGCGTCTGGCGGTGGCCACCGCAGGCAACGACCACCGGCTGGGCGCCAACGAAGCGCCTCCCGCCGTCATCTCCATCTTCCTGGGGGATGAGCTCAGCGGCGTGCTGGACGCCATCGAGACGGACAGTCCCTATGCCGGAACGGAAAAGAAGACCCTGAAGCTGGGTGTGGACAGCCTGCCCCGCTTCATGCGGGACACCACGGACCGGAACCGTACCAGCCCCTTCGCCTTCACCGGGAACAAGTTCGAGTTCCGCATGGTGGGCTCCTCCGACTCCATCGCCTGTGCCAACGTCATGATCAACTCCTCGGTGGCGGAGGCCCTGCGGCAGTTTGCGGACTCCCTGGAGGGGGCGGAGGACTTTGACGACGCCCTCCACGCCCTCATCAAGGAGCAGATCATCGCCCACAAGCGCATCCTCTTCAACGGCAACGGCTACGACGATGCCTGGATCAAGGAGGCCACGGAGCAGCGGGGCCTGCTGAACCTGCGCACCACGGCGGATGCCCTGCCCCGGCTGCTGGAGCAGAAAAACATCGATATGCTCACAGGCCTGGGCATCTTCTCCGAGAGCGAACTGCGCTCCCGCTATGAGATCCAGCTGGAGAACTACGTGCGCACCGTGCGCATCGAGGCCCTCACCATGGCGGACATGGCCCGGAAGGAGATCCTCCCCGCGGTGGCGGCTTACACCGGAGCCCTGGCAGAGGGCATAAAGGGCAAGCAGAAGGTGGATCCGTCCCTGGCCTGCGGCTATGAGACCCGGGTGCTCCGGCGGCTCAGCGCCCTGGCGGACTGCGCGGACTCCAAGGTGGAAGCCCTGGAAAAGGCCGTGACCACCCTGGACGGCATCGGGGACGTTACCGCAGAAGCGGATTACGTCCGGGATGAGATCCTTCCCCGGATGGCGGAGCTGCGGGCCGTCTGCGATGAGGCGGAGACCCTGACGGCTTCCTCCTACTGGCCCTTCCCCACCTACGGAGATCTGCTCTTCGGCGTTTGATTAACTTGCACCTGTGAGTGCAAAATCCGCGGGGCTCTCCCGGCCCCCAGAAAGTGAGAGAGTATCATGTCTGTTGAATTCTGGTATTTGATCGGCGCTGCTTTGGTGTTCTGGATGCAGGCGGGCTTCGCCATGGTGGAGACCGGCTTCACCCGGGCGAAAAACGCAGGGAACATCATCATGAAGAACCTGATGGATTTCTGCATCGGCACCGTGGTCTTCTCCATCCTGGGCTACGGCCTCATGATGGGAGAGGATACCCTGGCCGGGCTGGTGGGCATCCCCAACCTGGATCTCTTTACCCACTTCAAGGAGTTTATCGCCTCCCCCGCCGACGGTTTCACGGCAGCCAGCACCTTCGTCTTCAACCTGGTCTTCTGCGCCACCACCGCCACCATCGTCTCCGGGGCCATGGCGGAGCGGACCAAGTTCTCCGCCTATTGCGTGTACTCCGGCTTCATCAGCCTGGTGATCTACCCCATCGAGGCCCACTGGATCTGGGGCGGCGGCTGGCTGAGCCGGATCGGCTTCCATGACTACGCAGGCTCCTGCGCCATCCACATGGTGGGCGGCATCGCGGCCCTCATCGGCGCCATCGTCCTTGGACCCCGGATCGGCAAATATGTCCGGGATCGCAGCGGAAAGGTCGCCAAGGTCAACGCCATCCCCGGCCACTCCATCCCGCTGGGCGCTCTGGGCGTCTTCATCCTCTGGCTGGGCTGGTACGGCTTCAACGGCGCGGCTGCCACCACGGTATCCGAACTGAGCAGCATCTTCCTTACGACGACCATAGCTCCCGCCGTGGCCACCTGCACCACCATGATCTATACCTGGTGCAAGAACGGCAAGCCGGATGTATCCATGTGCCTCAACGCCTCTCTGGCGGGCCTGGTGGGCATCACCGCCGGCTGCGACGCCCTGGACGGCCTGGGTTCCGCCGTGGTGGGCATCGTCTCCGGTATCCTGGTTGTGATTGTGGTCGAGGTCCTGGATCTGAAGCTCCACATCGACGACCCTGTCGGCGCCGTGGGCGTCCACTGCGCCAACGGCATCTGGGGCACCGTCGCCGTGGGCCTCCTGGCCACCCCCTCCGCCCCCGCCGGTCTCTCCGGCCTCCTGTATACCGGCAGCTTCCGGCAGCTGGGTCTCCAGCTCCTGGGCTTCGTGACTGTGGCGGCCTGGGCGGCGGTGACCATGACGCTGTTCTTCCTGCTGCTGAAGAAGCTGAACTTCCTCCGGGCCGAAGAAGCCGACGAGCTGACGGGCCTGGATATCACGGAGCACGGCCTCCCCAGCGCCTACGCGGACTTCATGCCAGCCGTGGATAAATACGCGGAGTTCGGCACCGGCGAGCAGATCGTGGCGGTCACCGGCACCACGCCGGTTGCCGAAGCGGTCCCCGTCAGGCGGGAGCCCACCTTCGACGGCCACAAGTTCACCAAGGTGGAGATCGTCTTCAAGGAGGAGCGCCTCTTCGCCCTCAAGGAAGCAATGAACAAGCTGGGCATCACGGGCATGACCGTAAGCCACGTCATGGGCTACGGGATGCAGAAGGGACATACGGAATTCTACCGCGGCGTCGCCGTGGAGACGGACCTTCGGCCCAAGGTGCAGGTGGATATCGTGGTCTCCGCCATCCCCGTTCGGGACGTGATCGAGACCGCCAAGAAGGTGCTGTACACCGGCCACATCGGCGACGGCAAGATCTTCGTATACGACGTGGAGAACGTGGTGAAGGTGAGAACCGGCGAGGAAGGCTACGACGCGCTTCAAGATGTAGAATGATGAATTGTTCCTGCGGAACATGAATTGACGCTTCGCGTCATGAATTGTGCTTCGCACATGAATTGCGCAGCGGCGCATGAAAACTTGCCGCTGCGCAATCCCATTTGTGTTTTTGGAGGTATTCATCTTATGGAAAAGAAAGAACTCCTTTACGAAGGCAAGGCCAAGAAGGTCTTTTCTACGGAGGATCCGGAGAAGCTGATCGTTCAGTACAAGGACGACGCCACCGCCTTCAACGGCAAGAAAAAGGGCACCATCGCGGGGAAAGGCGTCATCAATAACCGCATGTCCAACCGGCTCATGAAAAAGCTGGAGCAGGCGGGCATCCCCACCCATCTGATCCAGGAGCTGTCCCAACGGGAGACCCTGGTGAAAAAGGTCCGGATCGTGCCTCTGGAGGTCGTCGTCCGCAACGTTTCCGCCGGTTCCTTCGCCAAGCGCTACGGGGTGGAGGAGGGCATCGTCTTTGCGGAACCCACGGTGGAGTTTTCCTATAAGAACGACGCGCTGGACGATCCTCTGATCGCCCTGCCCCATATCTTCGCACTGGGCCTGGCAACGAGGGAAGAGATGGCCGTCATCCGGGACTACGCCCTGAAGATCGACGGGATCCTGCGGGGATTCTGGGCGGGCTGCGGCGTCACCCTGGTGGATTTCAAGCTGGAATTCGGCCGTCTGCCCGACGGGACCATCGTCCTGGCGGACGAGATCAGCCCCGATACCTGCCGCCTCTGGGACAGCGCCACGGGCAGAAAGCTGGATAAGGACCGCTTCCGCCGGGACCTGGGGGGCGTGGAAGAGGCCTACGCCGAGATCATGGCCCGCCTGGAGAAAGCGGATGCGTGAGGAACGCAAGCCCCGGGAGGAATGCGGCATCTTCGGCGTCTGGTCGCCGGAAAAGCGGGATCTGGCGTCTCTCGTCTACTGCGGCCTTTTTGCCCTGCAGCACCGGGGACAGGAGAGCGCCGGCATCGCCGTCAACGACGACGGGCTTTTTCGGGCCCACCGGGACGCGGGCCTGGTGAGCGAGGTCTTCACCCACGGTCAGCTGGAAAAGCTGGGCCGGGGCAACATCGCCGTGGGCCACGTGCGCTACGCCACCACCGGCTCCGACGGCAAGCTGAACGCGCAGCCCCTGCTGGTGAATCATCGCAAGGGGGCCATGGCCCTGGCCCACAACGGGAACCTGGTGAACGCCATGGAGCTGCGCCGGGCTCTGGAGGAACGGGGCAGCATCTTCCACACCACCACCGACAGCGAGGTCATCGCCTACATGATCGTGCAGGAGAGACTTCGCAGTTCCAGCATCGAGGAAGCCGTTTCCGCTGCCATGGACGACCTGGAGGGGGCTTACAGCCTGGTGATCGCCTCCCCCGCCAAGCTCATCGCCGCCCGGGACCCGCACGGCTTCCGCCCCCTGTGCATGGGGCGGACGGAAGCGGGAGAGATCGTCTTTGCCTCCGAAAGCTGCGCCCTGGATGCGGTGGGGGCCTCTTTTCTGCGGGATATCGAGCCGGGGGAAGTGGTCACCGTCGGCGCCGAGGGGATCAAAAGCGATCGGCGGCATTGCGGTCTCTGCCCCCGGCGGCTCTGCGTCTTTGAATACATCTACTTCGCACGGCCGGACAGCGTCGTCGACGGGGCCGGGGTCTGCCTGGCCCGGCAGCGGGCCGGGGCCTTTTTGGCAGAGACTTGTCCGGCGGAGGCCGATGTGGTGATCGGGGTCCCGGATTCCGGGCTGGACGCCGCCATCGGCTATGCCGGGGCCAGCGGTATCCCGTATGCCATCGGCTTCACCAAAAACAAATACGTCGGCCGCACCTTCATCGCTCCTACCCAGGAGGAGCGCGCCAGCGGCGTGCAGCTGAAGCTGAATCCCATCCGGGACGTGGTGGCGGGCAGACGGGTCGTGCTGATCGACGATTCCATCGTCCGGGGCACCACCTGCCGGAGAACGATCCGGCTCCTGCGCGACGCCGGGGCCAGAGAGATCCACATGCGGGTGTCCGCGCCTCCCTTTGTGGCCCCCTGCTGGTACGGCACGGATATCGACAGCGCGGAAAACCTGATCGCCAATCACCACAGCATCCCGGAGATCGCCGCCATCATCGGGGTGGACAGCCTTGGCTACCTGACTCTGGAGCAGGCAAAGCTCCTCACCGGGCGGGACAGTGGCTTCTGCACGGCCTGCTTCGGCGGCGGCTATCCCACAGACGTCCCTTCCGACGGGCTGAAGGACCGCTTTGAGAAAAAGATACATTCCACTTGACATGGAGCGTGAAAAATATGTGTTCCATCATGGGCTTTACCAAGCTGACTCTTTCCGACGAAGATCTGCATGAATACTTTGACCGCACAAAGTCCCGCGGGCCGGATATGTCCCGCGTCGAGCGCGCCGGAGAAGGCTGCCTCTGTTTCCACCGGCTGGCCATCATGGGCCTCCACGAGGAGGGGATGCAGCCCTTTTCCCTCGGAAAGGACAAGTGCGTCTGCAACGGTGAGCTCTATCTCTTCCGTCCCCTGAAGAAGGAACTGGAGGACGACGGCTACACCTTTGTCAGCGGCTCCGACTGCGAGATCATCCTGCCTCTCTACCGGGAACACGGGCTGCGGATGTTTCAGGAGCTGGATGCGGAATTCGCCATGGTGATCTACGACGGGGAGAAGGATTCCTTCATCGCCGCCCGTGACCCCATCGGCATCCGGCCCCTTTTCTACGGCTACGACGCCGGCGGAAATATCGTCTTCGCCAGCGAGGCCAAGAACCTGGTGGGTCTATGCAAAGAGATCTTCCCCTTCCCGCCGGGGCATTACTGGGCGGATGGACGATTCGTCCGCTATGCCGACGTGACGAAGGCGGAAAAGTACGTGGAGGACGATCTGGATACGGTCTGCGCCGCCATCCGGGAGAAGCTGATCCTGGGTGTCGACAAGCGGCTGGACGCGGACGCGCCTCTGGGCTTCCTCCTCTCCGGCGGGCTGGACAGCAGCCTGGTCTGCGCCATCTCCGCCAAGATCCTGGGGAAGCACGTGCGCACCTTCGCCATCGGCATGGACACGGATCCCATCGACCTGAAGTACGCCCGCATCGCAGCGGACTACATCGGCGCGGAGCACACCGAGGTCACCATGACCCGGGAGGAAGTGCTGGCCTCGCTGGAGGACGTGATCGCCCTCCTGGGCACCTGGGACATCACCACCATCCGGGCCAGCATCGGCATGTACCTCTGCTGCAAGGCCATCCACGAGCGGACGGACATCCGCGTCCTGCTCACAGGGGAGATCAGCGACGAGCTTTTCGGCTACAAGTACACGGATTTCGCCCCCAGCCCGGAGGAATTTCAGACGGAGGCAAAAAAGCGCATCGACGAGCTGTACATGTACGACGTACTGCGGGCCGACCGCTGCATTTCCGTCAACTCCCTGGAAGCCCGGGTACCCTTCGGGGACCTGGATTTCGTGCGCTACGTCATGTCCATCCACCCCCGGTTGAAAATGAACAGCTACGGAATGGGAAAATACCTCTTGCGCAGGGCCTTCGAAAAGGATAAACTGCTTCCGGACGAGATCCTCTGGCGGCAGAAGGCGGCTTTTTCCGACGCCGTCGGCCACAGCATGGTGGACGACCTGAAGGAATACGCCGAGGCGAAGTATACCGACGCGGAGTTTGAGGAGAAGCGGCAGCAGTACGACTACTGCCCGCCCTTCACCAAGGAAAGCCTTCTGTACCGGGAGATCTTTGAGAAACACTATCCCGGCCAGGCCCGGATGATCAAGGATTTCTGGATGCCTAACAAGACCTGGCCCGGCTGCAACGTGGACGACCCCTCCGCGCGGGTGCTGTCCAACTATGGGGAAAGCGGCAAGTAACAGGAGGCTGATCGTATGAATAACGGCGCGATCGTCGGCATCAACTGGGGAGACGAAGGCAAGGGCCGGATGGTGGACCTGCTCACGGACCACTATGACCTGGTAGTCCGCTACCAGGGCGGCGGCAACGCCGGGCACACGGTGGTAAATGACAAGGGCAAGTTCGCCCTGCACCTGCTGCCCAGCGGCATCTTCCGCCCCGGGGTGGTGAACGTGCTGGGCAACGGGGTCGCCCTGGACCCGGAGAACCTGTGGCTGGAGATGGAGGACGTACGCAGCAAAGGCGTCGCCATCAGCCCGGATAACCTGAAGATCAGCAGCCGGGCAAGCCTGCTCCTGCCCTGGCACCGGGAGCTGGACGGCCTGGAGGAAGCGCGCCTGGCGGATAAACAGTATGGCTCCACCAAGCAGGGCATCGCTCCCTTCTATTCGGATAAGTACCAGAAAAAGACCGCGCTGGCGGGAGAGCTCTTCCACCCGGAGGAGCTGCGGGAGCATCTGGCGGAGCTTCTGGAATGGAAGAACCTCACCCTCACCCGGGTCTACGGGGCGGAGCCCTGGACCCTGGACAAGCTGGAGGCCTGGGTTTTTGAGTACGGGGAGAAGATCAAGCCCTATATCTGCGATACCCACATCCTGCTCCGGGATGCGGACCGGGCGGGCAAGCGCATTCTCTTCGAGGCCCAGCTGGGCGCTTTGCGGGATATCGATTTCGGCATTTACCCCTACACCACCTCCTCCAGCACCACGGCGGCCTACGCCCCCATCGGAGCGGGGATGCCCTCCGTCAGGATCGACCGCGTCATGGGCGTGGTGAAAGCCTACTCCACCTGCGTGGGGGAAGGCCCCTTCGTCTGCGAGATGTTCGGGGAGGAGGCGGAAAGGCTCCGGGAAGCCGGGGCGGAATACGGGGCCAAGACCGGCCGTCCCCGTCGGGTGGGACCCATGGATCTGGTAGCCACCCGCTACGGGGTGGAGGTCCAGGGGGCCACGGAGCTGGCCCTCACCAAGCTGGACGTGCTGAGCGATATGGAAGAGATCCCCGTATGCGTGCGCTACCGCACCTCCGAAGGGGAGACGGACGACTTCCTCTTCCCCACCCTGCTGGCCTCCGCCAAGCCGGTGATCGAATACGTCCCCGGTTGGAAAAGCGATATCTCCGGCGCCCGGCGCTGGGAGGATCTGCCCAAGGAGGCGCAGGATTATGTTAACCTGATTCAGAACGCCGTGGGCGCTCCCATCACCTATATCTCCGTGGGCCCGGAGCGGGACAGCTACATCCATCGGGAGGGCTGAGGCATGACGGACAAGTACGAATCCCCCCTGGCCTCCCGCTACGCTTCGGACTACATGCTGGGGCTCTTCTCTGCGGACACCCGGTTTCAGACCTGGCGAAGGCTCTGGTGCGCTCTGGCCCGGGAGGAGATGGCTTTGGGCCTGCCCATCACGGAGGAGCAGGTGCGGGAGCTGGAAGCCCATATCACGGATATAGATTACGAAACGGTCAGAGCCCGGGAAAAGGAAGTGCGCCACGACGTGATGGCCCACGTATACGCATACGGGAAGGCCGCTCCCTCCGCCGCGGGCATCATCCACCTGGGGGCCACCAGCTGCTACGTGACCGACAACGCGGACCTGATCCTCTATCGGGACGCTCTGCGCTATCTTCGGGGAGAGCTGCAGGGGCTCCTGGCGAACCTGGCTGCCTTTGCGGAAAAGTACAAGGCCACCCCCACCCTGGGCTATACCCACTATCAGCCCGCCCAGCTGGTCACCGTGGGCAAGCGGGCGGCCTTATGGATGCAGGACCTGGTATCCGATCTGGAAGAGATCGACTTTGCCGTCGACAATATCCGGTTCCTGGGCTGCCGGGGCACCACGGGCACCGAAGCCAGCTTCCTGGAGCTGTTCGACGGGGACGAGGGGAAGATCGATGAAATGAACCGCCGTCTCGCGGCGGATTTCGGCTTTGATCGCTGCTTCGACGTCTGCGGCCAGACCTACCCCCGAAAGACGGACAGCCGCATCCTGAACGCCCTGAGCTCCCTGGCCCAGAGCCTGTACCGCATGGCGAACGACATCCGGCTCCTGCAGCATGACCGGCAGATAGAGGAACCCTTTGAGGACAGCCAGATCGGCTCCTCCGCCATGGCCTACAAGCGCAACCCCATGCGCTGCGAGCGCATCTGCTCCCTGGCCCGGTACCTCATGGCGGACGCCCTCAACGCCCCCATGACCGCCGCCGTCCAGTGGCTGGAGCGGACCCTGGACGACAGCGCCAACCGCCGCATCTCCCTGCCGGAGGGCTTCCTCTGCGCCGACGCCATCCTCCGCCTGGGGCAGAACGTCACCGCCGGTCTGCGCGTCAATGAGAAGATCGTCGCCCGCACCGTGCGGGAATACCTGCCCTTCATCGCCACGGAAAACCTGCTCATGGAGGCAGTAAAGCGGGGCGGGGACCGGCAGGAGCTCCACGAGGTCATCCGCCGCTGCTCCATGGAGGCCACCGCCCGGATGAAGGAGGGGCTGGACTGCGACCTGCTGGAGAGGCTGGCTGCGGAGGAGAAGTTCGGTCTCAGCGCAGCGGAGCTGGCGGAAGTTCTGGACCCGCAGAAGTACGTCGGCCGCTGTCCCGAGCAGGTAACGGCCTACCTGGAAAAGCTGAAGCCCCTGCTGTCCGGCGCGGAGACCGCCTCCGCGGAGATCAGCGTCTGATCACAGGCCGGTTTTTCCGACAGATTTCCGGAAAACCCGGAAGAACTGTCTGAGATCCGACGCGACGCGATCCTTTGTCGACATCCCTTACAGCCGCGATTTTCTACGGAAACCGCGGCTGTTCTGCGTTCAACGGCTCAGCGCGGCACAGGCGGCTCCGCAGCCCGCCCGGGGCGGAATGGGGGAAATGCCCATGCGGTTCGGGTAATCGTGTCAAAACTGGGATTCGGTTGAATCACCCATCTTACAAGGTATATAATTTCTTAAGTTTGCCGTGTGAAAAAACTGCCGAGAGGGAGTCTGCCGATGAAGCGTGAGAAAACAATGGACCTGACGAAGGGAGCCGTGGGAAAGGTATTGTTGGCTTTTATCCTGCCCATTCTGGCGGGCAGTCTGATCCAGCAGCTCTATACCGTTGTGGACGCCGTCGTGGTGGGGCGCTATGCGGGAAAAGAGGGCCTGGCCGCCATCGACTCGGTCTACACGCTGTTCAAGTTCCCGCTGAATTTCATGTCCGGCCTGTCCGCCGGCGCGACCATCGTGGTCTCGAAGCTTTTCGGCGCGGGCGACGAGCGGAAGCTGGGCAGTTCCATCCGGGCCGCTTTCGCCATCTCTGTCGTCCTTGGCGCGGTATTCTCCCTCCTTGGCGCCCTGGCAGCCCCGCTTCTGGTGGATCTGATGCACGTGCCGGATGATATCCGCCAGTCCACGCTGGTCTACGTCCGCATATACTTCGGCGGTCTCTGGACCATGACCTTTTATAATATGCTGGCCGGGATCCTCCGGGCCTTCGGCAATTCCAAAAGCCCGCTGTATATCCTGGTGGTCTGCTGCCTGCTCAATATCGCAGGGGATCTGCTCCTGGTCGGCGCGCTGCATACCGGCGTGGCCGGCGCCGCGGCGGCCACCGTATTCGCCCAGCTGGTGAGCGTGATCCTTGCCCTGCGCTCTCTGAAGAAGACCTACCCCGGAGTCGGGATCCTGCAGCTGACCTTCGACGGGAAGGAATGCTTCCGGATGCTGCAGATCGGCTTTCCCCTGGCTCTGCAGAGCATTCTCTTCCCGGTGGCAAACTCCATTATTCAGACCGCCATCAACCGAATGGGCACCAATGTCATCGCCGCCTGGGCCGTTTGCGGCAAGCTGGATATGCTGATCTGGCTGGTGGCGGATTCCATGTCTCCCGCCTTGTCTACCTACAACTCCCAGAACCTCGGCGCAGGCAAGGCCGACCGGGTGGTGCGGGGCAGCCTGACCGGCATGGCCTTCTCTACGGGTGCCGTGGCGGTGATCAGTCTATGCCTCTTCCTGTTTCCCGGCTTTCTGGGCGGTCTGTTCGTTACGGAGGCGGACCGCGCCGTACTGTCTCCCATGATCATCCACTTCATGCGCATCATGGCGCCCTTTTATGTGTTTTACGCTGTGGCCGAAGCCTTTTCCGGGGCCTGCTGCGGCACCGGGGACACGGTGCGTCCCATGATCGTGACCCTGCTCTGCACCTGCGGTCTGCGGGTCTTCGCCATTCTGGCGATCCTCCCCCGTTTCGGCACCATGGACTGTATCGTGTGGATCTACGTGGCCTCCTGGATCGTGACCGGACTGGCTTTCCTCTGGATGTTCCTCCACAAATCCCGCCGACTCTCCGCCGGGGAAGAAACAGCGGTCTCGGAATAAACACGGGAGGGGCGGCACAAAGAGCCGCGGGCGACTGCCCGCGGCTCTTCTTTTCGTTCTGTTCCGTTCGTATCCCCCGTCGGGGTCACCGTACCTTACGGCTTGGGCGGAGGGGGCATGGGCCCGCGGCCGGCGGGCATCTTGCTCAGCTGCTCGGACAGCTCCGCCATGATCTCGGGGATGCCGATATGCTGGGGGCAGTGGCTCGCGCAGGCGCCGCAGCCCACGCAGTCCTTCGGGCCGGGATTGATGGCCATGAGGCCGAACATCCCCATGGGCCCGTCCAGCTTCGCCCGGTTGTAGGCGGCCAGCACGGCAGGGATATCGATCTGCATGGGGCAGTCGTCGCAGCAGTAGCGGCAGCCGGTGCAGGGCACGTTGATCTCGCCCCGGAACATCTCGCAGGCCTTTTCCAGGATGGCGGTATCCTCGTCGCTGAGGGGGCCTCCGGCGTTGAAGGTGTTCACGTTGTCCACGATCTGCTCCATGTTGCTCATGCCGCTGAGGATCACCTGGACGTTGTCCAGCCGCAGCAGCCAGCGGAAGGCCCAGGAGGCGATGGACCAATCGGGATGGGCCTCCTTCAGCAGCGCATCCGCCTTGGGGGAAAGGCTGGCCAGCCGCCCGCCCCGGACCGGCTCCATGACGATCACGGGGATGCCTGCCCTGGTCAGGGCCTCATACTGGCCTTTGGAGTCCTGCATGTCCCAGTCCAGATAGTTCAGCTGGATCTGGGCAAAGTCCCATTTGTAGGCGGCGATCATCTTTTCCAGCACCGGGACGGGGGCATGGGAGCTGAATCCCAGCTGCTTGATGCGGCCCTTTTCCTTCTGCTCGATGAAGTACTCCAGGCAGCCTCTGCCGATGTAGCCGTTGACTGCATCCTCGTTCATGATGCCGTGCATCAGATAGAAATCGATGTAGTCGGTGTTCAGCCGCTTCAGCTGTTCCTCGAACACGGCCTTGTAATCCGGATTGGCGCTGGCCATGTACTTGGTGGCCAGTTTGAAGCTGGCCCGGTCATACCTGGGCAGCACCTTGCCCAGGAAATCCTCGCTACCGGCATAGACGTACGCGGTGTCGTAGTAGGTGATGCCGTTTTTCATGGCATAGTCGATGATCTCCGCCGCCTTGTCGAAGTCGATGGGGGCTCCCCGGCCGCCGCCGACGGTGGGCAGGCGCATATTGCCCATGCCCAGGCGGGAGATGGGTTCGCCCTTGAAGTCCTTGCAGATCATTTGCGTTCCTCCTTGTTTTTGGCTTTATGCTCCTATCATACTATGTACCGGGCGGGTTTACAAGGGGGTACGGGCGGATTGCGGCAAACGGCGTCATATGGGTCAGGCTCCAGCAGTCCGGCACGGGAACGCCGTCGGCGGGCATATTCGAATAAATGATAACGGAGACGCCGTGCGGCGCCTCCGTTTCGTTTTGTGCAGTTGATATCCTTATTCCCCGCTCTCGTCGCGGATCGCAGCCTGGGCGGCGGCGAGCCTGGCGATGGGGACGCGGAAGGGGCTGCAGGAAACGTAGTCCAGACCGGCCTTGTGGAAGAACTCCACGGAGGACGGGTCTCCCCCATGCTCGCCGCAGACGCCCAGGTGGATATCCGGGCGGGCGGCGCGTCCCAGCTGGGCGGCCATCCGGATGAGCTTGCCCACACCGGTCTGGTCCACCTTGGCAAAGGGATCGTTTTCATAGATCTTTTTATCGTAGTACGCGCCCAGGAATTTGCCCGCGTCGTCCCGGGAGAAGCCGAAAGTCATCTGGGTCAGATCGTTGGTACCGAAGGAGAAGAACTCCGCTTCCCTGGCGATTTCGTCCGCAGTCAGGGCCGCCCTGGGGATCTCGATCATGGTCCCGACCTTGTATTTCAGGCTGACTCCGGCTTCGGCGATCAGTCTGTCCGCCGTCGCCGCCACCACGTCCTTGACGTATTTGAGTTCCTTCACCTCGCCCACCAGGGGGATCATGATCTCCGGCACCAGATGCCAGTCGGGGTGCTTTTTGTTTACGTTGATGGCGGCTTTGATCACCGCTTCCGTCTGCATCTCCGCGATCTCCGGGAAGGTCACCGCGAGGCGGCAGCCTCTGTGGCCCATCATGGGATTGAACTCATGGAGGGAGGCGATGATGTCCCTGATCTGCTGAACGGTCTTGCCCTGAGCCCTGGCCAGCTCTTCGATATCCTTCTCCTCCGTGGGAACGAACTCATGGAGCGGCGGGTCCAGGAAGCGGATGGTAACGGGATATCCCTGCATCGCCTCATAGATGCCCTCGAAATCGCTCTGCTGCATGGGCTCGATCTTGGCCAGGGCGGCCTTGCGCTCCTCCACCGTGTCTGCGCAGATCATCTCCCGGAAGGCTTCGATGCGGTCCGCCTCGAAGAACATGTGCTCCGTCCGGGTAAGGCCGATGCCCTGGGCCCCCAGCTCCCTTGCCTTGGCGGCGTCCCGGGGGGTGTCGGCGTTGGTGCGCACCTGCAGCCTTCTGTATTTGTCGGCCCATGCCATGATGCGGCCGAATTCGCCGGCGATGGTGGCGTCCACGGTGGGGATGACGCCGTCGTAGATGTTACCGGTGGACCCGTCCAGGGAGAGCCAGTCTCCCTCTCGGAAGGTCTTGCCGGCCAGCTCGAAGGTCCGGGATTCTTCGTGCATCCGGATCTCTCCGCAGCCGGATACGCAGCATTCGCCCATGCCCCTGGCAACGACTGCAGCATGGGAGGTCATGCCGCCGCGGACGGTGAGGATGCCCTGGGCGGCCTTCATTCCTTCGATGTCATCCGGGGAAGTTTCCAGCCGGACCAGGATCACCTTGGCCTTGGGATCCTTCTCCACGGCGGCCTTGGCGTCGGCGGCGGTGAATACGATCTGCCCGCAGGCGGCTCCGGGAGAGGCGCCCAGGCCCTTGCCGATGGGCGCGGCGGCCTTCAGGGCGGCGGCGTCAAAGGTGGGGTGGAGCAGTGTATCCAGGTTGCGGGGATCGATCATGCTGACGGCCTGCTTTTCGTCGATCATGCCCTCGTCCACCAGATCGCAGGCGATCTTCAGGGCAGCCTGGGCGGTGCGCTTGCCGTTTCTGGTCTGCAGCATATAGAGCTTTCCGTGCTCCACGGTGAACTCCATGTCCTGCATATCCTTGTAATGGGCTTCCAGGATCCCGCAAACCTCTTTGAACTGGCGGAAGGCCTGGGGGAATTTCTCCTCCATTTCCGTGATCTTCATGGGGGTGCGCACGCCGGCCACCACGTCCTCCCCCTGGGCGTTCGTCAGGAATTCTCCGAAGAGCCCCCGGTTTCCCGTGGCGGGGTCCCGGGTGAAGGCCACGCCCGTGCCGCAGTCATCGCCCATATTGCCGAAGGCCATGGACTGAACGTTCACCGCGGTGCCCCAGGAATAGGGGATATCGTTATCCCGCCGGTACACGTTGGCCCGGGGGTTATCCCAGCTTCTGAATACCGCCTTGATGGCGCCGTAGAGCTGTTCCTTGGGATCGGAGGGGAAATCCTCCCCCAGCTTTGCCCGGTATTCTTTCTTGAACTGCTCGGCCAGCTTCTTCAGGTCGTCCGCATCCAGCTCGATGTCGTGGGTAACGCCCTTTTCTTCCTTCATCTTATCGATGAGCTGCTCGAAATACTTCTTGCCCACTTCCATGACCACGTCGGAATACATCTGGATGAATCTGCGGTAACAGTCCCAGGCCCAGCGGGGGTTCCCGGACATCCGGGAGATGGCGGCGACGACCTCCTCGTTCAGGCCGAGGTTGAGGATGGTGTCCATCATTCCCGGCATGGACGCCCTGGCGCCGGAGCGCACGGAAACCAGCAGCGGATTTTTGGTATCACCGAACTTTTTGCCGGTGATCTCCTCCAGCTTGAGGATATATTCGTCGATCTGGGCGCGGATCTCGGGAGCGATCTCCCTGCCGTCTTCATAATACCGGGTGCAGGCCTCCGTGGTGATGGTGAAACCCTGGGGCACCGGCAGTCCGATATTGGTCATCTCCGCCAGGTTTGCCCCCTTGCCTCCCAGGAGCTCCCGCATTTTTGCGTTGCCTTCCGAGAACAGATATACATACTTATGAACCATGGCGATTCTCCTTTTCCGTATGATCTTCCATGACTGTAATACAGGCCTACTGCCGTGTCAATACTCCTTGCATTTTCTGTCATCCTTCCCGAATCTATCCGCAGAAACGGCAATTTATCCGGCAGATTGCCCGAAAGCAGCGATCAGAGCCCGGCTGCGGGCTCTGATCGTTTCGGATATTCGGTTCAATCCAGGCCGCCGGTCTTATTTGACCGTCAGCTCGGCGGCGGAGCTGCAGACCTTCCCGATGCTGTTCGTCACCTTGCAGCGGTAGAGCATACCGTCGTAGGAGGCCTTCGCCGTAACGGTATAGCTTGCCGAAGTCGCGCCGGACTTGTTGTACCAGTTATTTCCGCCGTCCTTGGAATACTGCCACTGGTAGCTCAGTCCTTCCCCGGAGGCCGTCACCGTAAAGGTGGCGGTCTTGCCCTCGGCTGCGGTCTGACCCGCAGGCTGGGCAGTGATGACGGGCTTCGGGAGGACCGTCAGCCTCGCCTCGGCGGTATACACGCTGCCGCCGCTGTTCGTCACCTTGCAGCGGTAGAGCATGCCGTCGTAGGAGGCCTTGACCGTAACGGTATACGCGGCGGAAGTCGCCCCGGTCTTGTTGTGCCAGCTCTCCCCTCCATCCGCGGAATACTGCCACTGGTAACTCAGCACTCCCCCGGAGGCTGCTGCCGTGAAGGTCGCGGTCTTGCCCGCCGCGGCGGTCTGATCCGCGGGCTGGAGGGTGATGACGGGCTTCGGAAGGACCGTCAGCCTTGCTTCGGCGGTGTACACGGCTCCGCCCGCGGCGTTCGTTACCTTGCAGCGGTAGAGCATGCCGTCGAAGGAAGCCTTGACCTTAACGGTATATGCGGCGGAAGTTGCCCCGGTCTTGTTGTGCCATTTCTTTCCTTCATTCGAGTAATACTGCCACTGGTAGCTCAGCCCTTCCCCGGAGGCCGCCGTTGTGAAGGTCGCGGTCTTGCCCGCAGCGGCGGTCTGATCCGCTGGCTGGAGAGTGATGACCGCCTTGGGGATGACAGTGAGCGTCGCGGCGTCGGAGGTCACGCTGCCGCCCGCGCTGTTCTTCACCACACAGCAGTACAGCATCCCGTCGTAAGAAGCCCTCGCGGTGACGGTATAGCTGGACGAAGTCGCGCCGGACTTGTTGTACCAGTTCTTTCCTCCGTCCTTGGAGTACCGCCACTGGTAGCTGAGCCCTTCCCCGGAGGCAGTTACCGCAAAGGCCGCGGTCTTGCCCTCCGAAACGGTCTGGTTCTCCGGCTGGCCGGTGATGGTGGGGATGTGCTCATGCCAGACTGCTGTGAGCGCAACGTCATCCACGATGAGGGTTTCGAAGCTGAAGGGACGCCCGTCCTGATCTGCCCAGTGCAGGAATTCGTATCCTTCCTTCGTGGGATCCTCCGGCCGGACAGCTTTTCCCAGATAGGTCACCGTCTGATCTTCGACCGCGCTGCCCCCCGCCGTATCGAAGGAAATGGTGTACTGATTGATCGTCCATTTCGCTGTGATGGTGAGATCCTCAGCCGGCATGGCAGTCGGGATGGCCTTGTCCCACCCGTCGAAGGTATACCCGGTCCGCGTGGGTGCGGCAGGGGCCGTTACCGGCGCGCCGTAGTCCGCCGTGATCGCTTCGACCGCGCTGCCCCCCGCTGTATCGAAGGTGAGGGTGTACTGATTGATCGTCCACTGGGCCGTGACCTCAAGGTCTTCTGCGGGCATCGTCACAGGCAGTGCCGGAGACCAGCCGGCGAAGGTATAGCCTTCCTTCGTCGGGGCAGCCGGTGCCGTCACAGTCGCTCCGTAATCATACCTCGCATCCGCAATCGTGCTGCCCCCGGCCGTATTAAACTTGATCGTGTACTGGTTCACCGTCCACTGGGCATACAGGGTGGTGTTCTCGTTCAGGCTGACGGAATCCCCGTCCGCATAGGCCGTTCCGCTTCCGTCTGCTTTCGTATTCCAGCCGACAAAGGTATAGCCTGTGCGGGTGAACCCGTTCTTCGGCAGCGTCGCTTCTCCGCCCATCGTCACGGGTTGGGCTTCCATCTCTCCGGTCCCGCCATTTGCGTTGAAGGTCACGGTCCCGGAAACGCGGACGGTTATGGTCAGGTTTCCTTTGACTTGCGTAATTCGGTATCCGTTTTCGATCCCGGTATCCGCAGGAAGTTTCAGGTTTTTATATGAGGCCGCTGGTTCAGCGGCAACACTCTCCAGCATATATCCGGGCAGCAGGTCCACGACGAAATTGACCTGTCCGTCCCCAGAGCAGTCGATCAGGCCGGTGTCGCCGTTCCTGGGATGTGCTAGAGTGGCATTTTCGATACACGGACCTGTCATTCCCTTGGTCTCGTATACGGTCACCGAGGCCCCGCCCGCGCAGGAGATGCTGACGTCGAGGAGCGTCTCCCTGCATACGGTGCATACCCCGTCCTGATAATCATGAGGGAACTGCGCAAGGACCTCTGTATAGGTGTCCCTGCAGTGGGGACATTTGTAGGTTATAGATCCGCTTCTGGTGCAGGATGCCGGATGGTTTTCAATAACCTCATATTCATGCGTGCAGTCTGCCGGATCAACGTAATCGGGATCAACGTACCAATCCCTGAACCACAGGGAACGAACGGAGATATACGTTTTCAGATTTGCCGCATAGTTGGCCCAGTCGGTCTTGGAGTTTGTGGTGGCCAGATAGGTCTGTCTGTACTCTCCTGAGCCCAGGGTGGTTGCGCTTGAATACTTGTGAACGTTCTTATAGGTCCCGCTGATATCGTTGACTTTGATATGGTTCATTCTGGCGGAATCCGCAATGTCGCTGATCATCGCTGCGACGTCATTCTCCAGATTATCAAAGGCCGAACGATACTTATTGTACTGGAAGATGACTTCTTCCATGAAGTCTGAATGATTGGAAATCGTTTTATATATTGACGTCTTATACTCGGTGACATTGGGAATAAAATGGCCCTGCGCGCTTCTGCGGTCCCCGTTTCTGCGATCGTCTGCTTTGCCCAGCGAGCTGTTTTGACAAGTAGAACCCATGGCGTTGTCCAGATCCCACATCGGACCGGCGATCAGTTTAAACTCGTCAGAAGTCCCGTCCCGGTGGAATAAGATGCTTCCGGCACAAACGTCGTAGCTCTTGGCGTACTCATGCATCAGGTACATCTTGGCAAAGCTTTCGATATCGATATAGTCAGTATAATATTTACCCGAACTATTATAACCGTCATCCGAACGTATCGCATCCCAAGCCTCTTGGAGCCAAGCTTGGATTGCCGCAGCTTTTGCCTCCAAATTGGCGGGACTCTCATCAACTTCGCCTGCTTCGTTCTGGCCGAGCAGGTTATCCCCCATCTTCTTGACGGTGATCCGGTTATAGCAGGAGGACCAGCCGGAGGCCTCCTTCAGCCCCTCAAGAGTAAACTGCGGATCGCCGCCTTCTGCAACGGATACCTCTTTATAGTTGTCCTGCTCGATCATAAAGCCGTCTGTTGTAACGAAGGAATCGGTTTTGGGGGTGACGGTATAGCATCCCTGATATTCGCCGTTCATCCATACGTCCGCGGAGGTGGTATCCTGACCGATGCCGAGCTCATAAGCAAGATGGTAGCCGGAACGGTTGCTCAGCAGACTGTGATCGGTGATCTCAGCCAGGAAGGACCATTTTTTGGTCTTCTCGGAATTGATGCCGGGGAAATTGATCTTTTTTCCCAGCGTGATATTATAAGGTTTTTTATCTTCCGAACCTGTCCACGTAGCATTGCCGCGACCCTTCATCTTCGTCAGCTCATACTGTACGCCGTTGATATAAATCGTGCCGGAGCATACGGTGTTATGGTTTATGTCGTTATCCATTGCCGCTATGGTACCGAGGCTCTCGTCGATCTCAATAAACACGCTCTGCACATTAGGTGACCCCTGGTAGACGACGATCTTGAGGGAAACCAGCGACTGATTCCCGTTTTTGAATTCGTAGGTCGTCTCTGTCCCCACCTGCGGAAGAGGACAGGCTCCGCTTTCATAGGTCGTACCGTTGATCGTCACCGTCGCCCCGCCATCCCAGGAGAGAAAGCAGTTCGCCGGAACCGCATTGCCGGGAAGGTACACCTGATAAGTATACGTCGGATTATTATTTGTCCCCCCGGTCTTCATCTTGAATACGTCGATCCGGGCTGGGATCCCGTTCGTATCCGACGGTTCCACCCACAGTTGCGTCGGGGCGTCTGCCGCCGACGCCGTGAAGGGCATCAGCTGCAGCGCGAAGACAAGGATCAATGCAATGATCAGGATCTTTTTCATCTTGCTTCCTCCTGTTTCTTCCTTTCCTCGGGTCTCTCCCGCCCGAGCCGGTGACCGGGCATAACTCTCCCAGGTAACTCCAATATACCATGTTAATTATATATTGTATTCTTTTATAATTCAATCCTCTTTTGCGCGGCAGGGTGCCGGCGCAGGGCATCCGCCTCCGAAGGCGCGAAAAAAGCGGGAGCAGAATCTTCTCCGCTCCCGCCGTACCGAACGCGCTCTCCGGTCAGCGCCGGTCTCATTTCATCGCTGCCAGACGCTCCCTGCGCCTCCGGCAGTCGTTTTCCAGACTGCAGCCGCCGCACTCGGTACAGCCTGGCTGTTTGCGGAAATCCAGGCCGTATTTCATCAGCAGGCCGCCCAGATGCTCCCCCATTTCCAGCAGGTCCTCCGGTCTGCAGCGCTCCAGGCCGTGATATACGCAGTCGTCCATGGGGCGGAAGGGCATGACGGTGGGAAAGACCCCCTCGGCTGCGATCACCTCGCACTCCCGCATGATGTCCTCCTTGGGCTGGATCCCGCCGATGAGCACGCTGGAAACCATCCCCCAGCCGAAAACCTTCACCGCTTCCCGGAAGGCCTCGTGATAATGCTCATAGGAGATACGGCTCTTTCCCGGACAGATCCTTTTCCGCAGCTCCGGATCCGCCACCTCCAGATTCATGATCGCCACGTTGATCCCGGCCTCCTTCATCTCCCCCAGGAGGCGCAGGTCGGAGGGCGGCGCGAATTCCACGGTGATGCTCACGTCGCTGAAGGCGCGGATCATCCGGGCCAGATCGATCCAATACCGGGCCATACTGTCCGGATCCCCGTAGGTCCCGCCGCTGAAGTTCAGGGCAAGCTCCCCGGACGCCCGGGCCAGCAGCAGCTTCAGGCCCCGGCTCAGCTCTTCGGTATCCACCGGCTTCTCCGCCTCCGGCTGCAGAGAGCAGAAGCGGCATTTCAGCTCCGGCGTGTCATAGCAGCAGTTCGTGCTGGGCCAGATGTTGACGCAGGTGGGACTGTGCAGCTGCGCCAGATCGTCCACCACCGTGCCCGTCCGGGGAAGATTGGGATAAAACCGGATGGGCTCGTCCCATCCGCCGCCCACGAGGCGGTAGGTCCCCTCCCGATTGACGATCTGATAGGGAGAACCCGCAGCAAAGGCTTCCGATACGCTGACGTTGATGTTGGCGTCCCCCAGGCGGAAGTTCACCGCGTGAACGTAGCCCTTGTCAAAGAAACGGGGGTATTCCGCTGCCAGCAGCTCCGCCGCTTCCTTCTCCACCTTTGCGCCGAGGCACAGCAGCTCGGCTTTCAGCTGAATGAGATCCTTTTTCATAGCCGCTCCTTGTGTCATGAATCCTCGTCTGTCTTCCCGCCGCCGCTCCCCTCCGGGGGACATACCGGGATATGCCCGACAACAGCATGATACCACATCTTCCCGCCGCCGCACAATACCCTATCTTCCTGGTTGGTTATCTGCAAAGCCGCCGGGACCCTCCCGCATATTCGGGCGTTCGCTTTTTACCTCTTGCTTTTTTCCGAGAAAATAGATAATACGATCGCAAGTGTCCATTATTTTGTTAGGAGGATAACCATGTTCGATTACAAAGGCAAAGTCGTCGCCATCACCGGCGCTTCTTCCGGTCTTGGCAAGCAGATGGCCGAGGGCTACGCGCAGTGCGGCGCCGATCTCGTCCTGCTGGCCCGGAGAGCCGACCGGCTGGAAGCCAGCGCCAAGGAGTGGAGCGCAAAGTACGGCGTGGAGGTTCTGCCCGTCGCCTGCGACGTGACCAGCACCGAGTCCATCACCAACGCCATCAACGCCATCGACGCCAAGTTCGGTCACCTGGAAGTGATCATGAACGATGCGGGCGGCGAGCGCGGCACCGGCACCGCTCTGGTGGACTACAAGAAGGAAGACTGGGAGTTCACCCTGAACCTGGACCTGACTTCCGTGTTCGAGGTCACCAAGATCTTCGCCGGCTACATGAAGAAGAACATCGAAGCGGGCAAGCAGACCTACGGCCGCGTCATCAATATTGCCTCCATCTACGGCCTGGTGGGCAATACCGCCATCCCCACCATCGCCTACCACGCCACCAAGGGCGCTGTGGTCAACTTCACCCGGGGCGCTGCCGCGGAGCTGGCCAAGTTCGGCATCACCGTCAACGCCATCTGCCCGGGTTACTTCTACACCGAGCTGACCACCGAGACCCTGGATACCGAGTACTTCCAGAACTTCGCAAAGCAGTCCGTCCCCATGGGCCGTTACGGCAAGGGCGGCGAGCTGAATCCCGCCGCCGTGTTCCTGGGCGCCGAGGAGTCCAGCTATGTGACCGGTCAGATCATCGCCGTGGACGGCGGCTACACCTGCATCTGATCCTTCGATCCATTTGAAAAAAAGTCCCCGGCGCAGACGCGCCGGGGACTGATGCTTTCACGAAAGGATTTCAGTTGGGATCACACGTCCACGCCGCCGTCCACGCGGATCAGCTGGCCGTCCACGAAGGAGGAGTCGGTGGTGGCCAGGAACAGGGCCACGGAGGCGATCTCGCTGCCCTCGCCCAGGCGGTGCAGGCAGGTGCGGTCGATCATGGGCTGGAACACGTCCTCGCCGCCCACGGAGGCCAGCATGGCGGTCTTGATGGCGCCCGGGCAGATGCCGTTGACGTGGATGGTGGGGGCCAGCTCGTTGGCCATGGCCTTGGTCAGGCCCACCATGGCGTGCTTGCTGGTGACGTAGGCCACGAAGCCCCAGTGGGCCGCCCAGCCCACGATGGAGGCCACGTTGATGATGTGGCCGTCGCCCTTGGCCTGCATCACGGGGGCTACCTTCTGGCTGAGCATCAGCGCACTGGTCACGTTGATGTAGATGTCGTCCATGAACTCTTTCTCGGTGATGGTGGCAAACTGGGCCAGGGACAGCATGCCGGCGTTGTTCATCAGAACGTCGATGGTGCCGTAGGCCTCCATGGTCTTGTCAAAAATGTTCTGCGCAAAGCTGGGGTCGCTGGCGTCGGCAATGACATAAATGGCCTCGCCGCCGTCAGCCTTGATCTTGTCGACGACCTCTTTGGCCCGGGCTTCGTTGCGCCCGGTAACGACGACCTTCGCGCCTTCCTTGGCAAAGAGATACGCGGTTTCGCGCCCCATGCCGGAGGTGGAGCCGGTTACAATGGCTACTTTACCGTCAAGTTTTCCCATTTTTACTGTACCATCCTTTCGTAATCTAATGCCGGTCAATCGATCGGTATTCCACTGATTCGATGATATCACTTTGCCTACCGCTCTGCAAGAGCGCCGGGGGGATAATCCGCTGAAAAATACCGTAATTCCAACAAATTGACGAACAGGAGAGACCGGATGTAAGCCTGCATTCCGCCTCGGGCAAATAAATGACGAAAGCCCCGCCCTTACGGGCGGGGCTGAAGCTTTGGGAAATCCGCTTACGCGTTTTTGGCCTTGATGTATTCGTCGATGGCCGCGGCGGCAGTCTTGCCGGCACCCATGGCCAGAATGACGGTGGCCGCGCCGGTCACCGCGTCGCCGCCGGCAAACACGCCCTCGCGGGTGGTCTTGCCCTTTTCGTCGGCGATCAGGCAGCCGTGCTTGTCGGCCTCCAGGCCCTCGGTGGTCATGCGCAACAGGGGGTTGGGGCTGGTGCCCAGGGCGTCGATCATGGCGTCCACTTCCAGCACGAAGTTGGAACCTTCCACGGGAATGGGACGGCGGCGGCCGCGCTCATCGGGCTCGCCCAGCTCCATGCTGATGCACTCGATGCCGGTGACATAGCCGTTTTCGTCGCCGATGACCTTCACGGGGTTGGTCAGCAGCTTGAACTCCACTTCCTCCTCCATGGCGTGGTGGACCTCTTCCTTACGGGCGGGGACCTCTTCCATGCCGCGGCGGTAGACGATGTAGACCTTCTCGGCGCCCATGCGCT
>JAEEGK010007873.1_pt1 | contig 25352 bp, 17 predicted proteins | sample 8958771 | NCBI WGS metagenome assembly JAEEGK01 (sample SAMN16246547, study PRJNA631951) | gut metagenome | biome: gut microbiome; feature: rumen; material: SC-attached | host: Bos | place: Iran: Karaj | collected 2018-10
AGTCTCCGCTGGATGAGGTAGCTCGTACGGCTAAGTGCGACATCATCCTCGAACTCTCATGGGACGTAAAGGACATGGGTCCGAAACACTCGCTCAGTTATATCCTCGAGGGTCGCGACGCGTACACCTCCAAGTCCATCGGTGCCGCTTCCGGAACCGGTGCTCCTTCGTTCACAGCAGATGTAGATGTACTGCTCGAAGAGGCTATTGTTGCGAACATGGATAATTTCAACAACCGTCTGCAGGCGCATTTCGAAGAGATGCAGACCATCGGCCGTGAGATCAGCCTGGACATCAAGGTGTTTGCAAACAACGAAGCAGGCATTGACCTCGAGACCGAGTTCGGCGACGATGAACTGATCGATGTAATCAATAACTGGCTCCAACTCAACACCGTACAAGGTCGTTTCTCCATGCCGTACGCAAGCGAGAACGTAGCGAACTTCACGCAGGTACGTATCCCCGTTTATGACGAGCGTGGACGCGCCATCGATGCGAACGGTTTTGCAAAGAGCCTCGCCAAAGTGCTCAAGAAAGAGCCGTATAACATCCCGAGTAAGGTGATGGTTAAGGGTCTTGGTCGTGCAGTAATCATTTTAGGAGAGAAATAATATGAGAAAGCTATTTTCGATATTCGTAGCGGCGCTCATGAGCGCTACTATGATGGCCGCAGAGACCCAATATCTGCCGATATCCGTCTATGCAGCCGATGACTCGGAGTCGTTCCCGCAAGGCGCCAAAGCCATGATCGAGAACAAACTGACCCAACTGCTGACCCGTAACGGCATCGCCGGTCTGGACTACATGGGACAGTTCATCCTCACGGTGACTACCACTCCGCTGGACAAAGATGTTATCCCCGGTCCTCCCGCTAAGATCGCAGAGAAAATGGAGATGAACCTCTATATCGTGGACGCGTATGCCAAGACGATCTTCTCCTCCACCTCCTTCACCGTGAAGGGTCTGGGTGAGACGGAGAACAAGTGCTACCTGAACGCCATCAGCCGCATGCCGTTGCAGACGCCGGCTATTGCCAAGTTCGTAGAGGAAGGTAAGACCAAGATCATCGAGTACTACGACCACGAAGGCGAAATGCTCATCAAGAAAGCACAGACTCTGGCAGCTCAGAAGCAGTACGAAGAAGCAATCTACTGGGTATCGCTCATTCCGCAGCAGAGCAAGCACTATGACGCAGCGCTCAAGGCCGGCATAGACATCTACCATATGTATATCGACAACCAGTGCAACATCAACCTTGCCAAAGCTCGTGCCGCATGGGCTGCACAGCAAAATAGCGATGGCGCGGCTGCTGCCGGTGAGTTCCTGACCAACATCCTCCCGGATGCGAAATGCTATGGCGAGGCGATGGAACTCTACAAAGAGATCAAGGGTAAGGTGCTCGACGATTGGAAGTTCGAGATGAAGATGTACCAGGATGGCATAGACCTGCAATCGCAGCAGATCGACGCTATGCGTCAGATCGGTGTAGCGTATGGTAACCACCAGCCGAACAAAGAAATCAACATCGAGTTCTTACGCTCCGCACATTATTAATAGAGATGAAAAAATCTTCAATTTTCAATCTTCAATCTGCAATAGCGATCCTGCTCGCCTGCGTTGCACTGACAGCGCAGGCGCAGGAAGCGCTCTCTTATCGCCGTAACTCCTTGACCACCCTGCTCGTCTATCACCCCGAGGATGAGTTCGGAGGAGAGATATACAAAGCCTTCGACTCCCTGCCCATCCCCGATAAGTACGACGACCACTCCATCGAGGGCATGCGTGTCATCGACAACAGCCATATCTACGGCGTGCAGAAACGCGATTCCGGTTACTACAAAGCCACCTACGGTCACCAGCTGACCGCGGCTGAGTTAGCTAAGAACGCCAAGCACACCGAAGACCTGCTCAACGAGGCACAACTCGGCAAATGGATGGTCGCCAAATGGTTCGGGCTCTCCAGTACCAATCCCGAGGACGCCACCTTCAATACCGAACTCATCCAGACCCGCGGACAGTATAACGCCAACGATGTCGATGTAGCAGTCGCATTGCAGACCACACGCGGACTCGCCTCCCTCTCCGATGCCGGAGAAGAGTTGCTGCATAACACCTTCGTGCTCGTCAATGATATCACCTATATCACCGCCGAACAGGAAGCCGCAGCCGCCAAAGTGGCGATGGGCGTCATCGGAGGTCTGCTCGATGCGTTCACCGGAGGTAACTCCGGCCGACAGATGGCACAAGCAGCCGGCGCTATCGCCGACAGCTTCACCGGCTTTAAGGTCAAGACGCACTCCTACCTCTATCAGCTCGAGTGGAACGACTCCATCGCCGCCATCTTCTATCAGTTCCATTATACCGGAACACCCGATCCGGCGAAGGTGCAGGCTTTCCTCGATGACCAGACAACCTACCGCCTCAAGTACGTCGCCCACGAGTATGAGTTCGATAAGAAATCCGTGCTCAAGGGTAAGTACGAGCGTACCGAACTCGTGCGTACCATCTGCGCCCGCTCCATGGATAAGAACATCGTAGCGCTCGCCAAGCAGTACGAGGACTTCAAGGTCAAGACCCCGGTTTACTCCATTCTCACCAACGAGAAAGGAAAGATCGAAGGCTACGCCGCGAAGATCGGTATGAAAGAAGGTATCTCCGAGAACTCCAAGTTCCAAGTCGTACAACGTCTCCAAGACCCCGAGACCGGTAAGACGACCTACAAGTACGTAGCTACCGTCAAGCCCAAGAAAGGTTGTATCTGGGATAACCGCTACAACGCCGTGCTCGAAGAGGCCGATGGTGCTACCCTGCCGTACACTACCTTCACCAAGACCGCCGGAGGCGAGATCCTCCCCGGTATGTTGCTCATCGAAGGCAAGTATCGCAAGGTGACCGAGTAAAACTGGAAAGTGGTCGTCTCCCGACGACCACTTTTCACATAACAAACAATCTCTATTAACTAACCGGTAGAACCCGGTAGAATTTTCTACATTCTACCATTAGTAAGCAAATATCATGCCAAACTTGTTATATAGTTGGATTATTTCGCTTCCGATGATGATTTGCCTCTTCTGGGCTGTCTTTTTCATCGTGCGTTTTTACCGCCAAAGCGATGAACCGCGTACCACCGGCACGATACTCCTTTTCTTCCTCGCCTCTACCGTCCTCTACACCGACCACTGGCTCTATTTCTCCGAGCACCCGAGTTTCATCGGCGAATGGAGTTATTTGGTGGCTAACCTGTGCGTATATCCTTTATATTATGCGTACCTGCGCGCCCTCACGCGCACGAAAATCGACTTCGAGGTGACGCTGCTCCTCCTTCCTGCGGCACTCATCGCCCTCTTCTTCCCGATCAATACACGCTACGGCTGGATCGCGAGTGATGTCGTGTTGCTCTGCACACGCGCCTGCTTCGCCTTCCAGGTCATCTGGGTCTGGGTGCGCGGTTTCCGACTGCTGCGCGCGACCACGAAACGACTCGATAGCATCTACACCGACGACCGCAGTTACCTGCTCCAACCTACCCATACCCTCCTCCTGCTCATCGCTTTCACCGCCGTTGCCTCAACCCTTCTCAATGTGCTCGGACGCGAACTGTTCGACGGCAGCCTGCTCGTCTGCATCCCCGCGCTCATGATGTCCGTCCTCCTCTTCTCACTCGGATACGTAGCCGCGCATACCACCATGCCGCAAGAAACACTCACGATCGAAGAACCGCAGGAAGACAGAGCCACCACCGAAGAGACCGATGAACTGATGCATAAGATCGGTACCGTGCTGCGTGAGCAACAACTCTTTACCAACCCCTCGCTCACCATCCAAGACCTCGCCAATGCCGTGGGCTCCAACCGCACCTACGTCTCCAACTGTATCAACCGCCGCACCGGACTCAGTTTCTCCCAGTACGTAGCCCGCTACCGCGTCGAGCACGCGCAGACCATCCTCTGCTCACCCGACTTCGCCTCCGACCACGAAGCCGTAGCCAATGCCATGGCACTCAGCGGCTTTGCCGCCGACCAAACCTTCTATCGGATCTTCAAAGACCTCACCGGCCTCACTCCCCTCCAATACCGCCAACAGAATCGGCCAAAATAACACTTTTGTACGATTTGAGAATAGATTTGTACGATTTGAGAATGCTCTTTGAGAAAAAAGCAGTAATTTTGCCGTGCAAAATTGTTTATCATGAAAAAAATCCTTTTCTTCTTCGCCGCAGCGCTCCTGAGTCTCGGAGCCGGGGCACAAGATTACATTATTATTGATCGCACTTTCGATCTAACGTGCACCTATCCGGTGGACTGGAACGACATGACGGAAGAACACTTGTTCTCCGTCTATGGTACTTACTCCCATCCCTACGATCGCAGCGGAAGCATTGAGTTTAATGTGGATTATGGTGAGGACTGGATGGATATGACGGGAGGCATGCTGCAACCGGGCGATGAGATCATGTCAATGTTCTCGATCACGATAGACAGCACGGAGTGGTGGCATTCCATTCAGTTCCGTATCATCGATTCGGAGAACGAGACCATTTATATTGAGCCGTTCCAGTTTGTGGGCATTCAAGAGTCTGATTTTATCGGTATAGAGGACAAGGTCTATACCGGCGAAGCGCTGACGCAAGAGAATCTCAGTTGCTATAGTCTCTACTCGGATCAGTATCAGATCACCAATTACCGCAACAATATCGAAGTCGGTACGGCGTATTTCGATGTGATCGGCGTGTATCCCTACTCAATCGGTCGCGCTACGCTCTCGTTCCAGATCTTAGATGCGAACAATCCGGAATGGACCTTGCTGCAAGACCTTAGGACTGCGGTGGCAAATCAGGGGAACGAAGACTGGGTAAATTATTACTGGCCGACGAATAACGGCATCGCCGGAGTATCTCAATGGCAAGGCGTGACGATGAGTGACGGACATGTAACGGGACTCTCTCTGAGACATTACAGCCTACACTTGGACAGTATTCCGCAGGCGGCATTCCGGTTCCCGTACCTAACGGCGTTAGATGTGGCGGATATGGAGCTGACGGGAAATATCGAGGACATCGTGAATCCGACGGATATCCCCTGTGCGGCAAGCCTGACTACGCTCTATCTCGGTCAAAACCGCTTCACGGGTAACGTCGGTGCCTTGGCGCAGCTATTCCCGAACTTAATCAACTTAGATGTCTCGGGAAATAAGATCACGGATGTTGATCCGATGATCTCGCCGAATGTGACGAATATAGGGCTTTACAGCCAGCAGATAGACAGCGTCTATGCCATCGATTTCCGTGCGCCGCTCAGCAGAGAGGGACTAATGGCGTCCTTACCATCCCTCCTACTCTACAACCATGACGAACAAGCGTATGTGAAGGATGCGAGTCTCTACATCACACCCAGTACAGAGGATTACGATGCATGGTACATGTGCCTGTACGCCGGTATGGATCCGGAGTACTACGGGACAGAGTTTCGTATAGAGACATGGATGAGCGATCCGGCCTTCCGTTATGGCAACGGAGATACGCTGTATGTGCAAGGCAACGATGGTACATGTCGGGCAAAGATCCTTTTTACGATGTGCGACGCGAACTTCAACGCTATCGTGGATATCGAGGACCTGCAGGCGATGATCAATTATATCTTAGGCAACAACGGATCCGGCACAACCTTCAACTTGACCGCCACGGATCTATATCGCGACTCGATCCTAAACGTACAGGATATCGTTCGGATGGTAGATACGCTGCTGACGCACGAGGTACCGATGCTCTTTGAAGCGCCACGCCGTACCCCGGAATATGAAACGACCGACGCTTCCCTCTACTGGCTCAACGGCGACCTGCACTTATGTAGCAGCAAGGCGGTGGCTTCGATGCAGATCGAGATCGCTACCGAAGGAACAGTGAGCTGGGATCTGAATAATGAATGGATAAAGGGTGAAAGGGCGAATGGCACGAAGGCGGTGATCTATTCGCTCAACGGCGCTGCGATGCCGGCTGAGACGGATATCGTGCTGGCACATTGTACCGGCGAAGCCTCCGTTCGTGCAGCTGTCCTTTCTGATAAAGCTGCCAAGCGCATCAGCGCACAGCTGAACAGTCCGGCGGTGGTAACGGGAATTGATAATGGTGAATGGTTAATGGTGAATGGTGAATGTCAGAAAATGATTCGCAGCGGCCGCCTTATCATCATCCGTGGAAACAAGATGTATAACGCACAAGGAATAGAATTATGAAATCGATGCTTAGATATGGTTTGGGAGTAGTAGCGGGATGGTTACTCTCCTTTAGTGCGCTTGCGCAGAATAGCTTAACGGTGTCGGACATCAGTATCCAACCGTACGGCAACGTGCAGTTACCGATCATGATGAACAACACACAGTCGGTCGTAGCGATGCAGTTCACGCTCACCGTACCGCAAGGTGCGAGTATAGGGTACGAGGTGCAGCTGTCCGAACGCGCCACGGATCACCGTGCGACCATGCGACGGGACAATGACTCGACCTTCCTGATCATGATCTTCTCCCCGACGAACGATGCGTTCATCGGCCGCAGCGGACAGATGATGTCCATCGAACTGTGGGTATACGACAGCTTTGCGGAAGGTCAGGAATACGATATCAAGCTATCGGACGTGATCTTGTCAGCGCGCGACGGAAGTAATATCTGTTCGGGTTGGCAAGACGGTAAGATGCATATCCGCGTGACGCCGGACTTGTATATCCATGACGTGCAGATCGATCGCTTTGATTATATGCCTGGCGAACAGATGACGGTCAGTTGGATCACGGAGAACGTCGGTGGAGACAACCTGCGCGCCGGATGGAACGCGTACGTCTCGCTGGTGAATGACGCAGGCGAAGAGACTCTGATAGGCGTGCTGCGTAAGGATCTGCAGGACAATGTCTTTGCGCCTTCCGCTACCGAAGCACAGACCGTAGTATGCCAATTGTCGGAGTGGTTGGGTCTGGACGGCGAAGCCCAAGTTCGGGTATTGCTGGACGCCGACTACGACTCGGGCGAGACACGAGAGCACGTAGCGAACAACGTGGCTACCAGTGAGGCCAGCGCGAACATCGGACTGAAGATGTACCTTGACGGTCCGACACGCATCGAAGAAGAGCGTGGCGGTTCGGAGCATTATTATATCTCCCGCAGCGGAAGTAATGCCGCCGATGAGACCTTCTCGATTCAGGTATACGACAGTCGTCTGGCGGTGCCCGAGACCGTGGTCATTCCGCAGTACTCCTCGGGAGCGTATTTCTCCATGACGGTCACGCCGAATGGCGTTACCGATAATGACTCGATCACCACGCTACATGTGGCTTCAGATAAGTACGGTGAGTTGAACCGCACGATCATCATCGACGACGATGTGCTGCCGAGTCTGCACATGAGTTGCGGCTACGCGCAGGTGACGGAAGGCGATGCGTTCCAAGTGACGGTGACAGCTGACCGTGCCCCGGATACGGATATCACCTTATCCATACTCTGCTCGGCATCGGATCGGTTTGAGTACCCGCGAACAACGGTGCTGTCCGCCGGATATACAACCACGGCATTTAACGTGACCGTAAAAGAAAACACGAACGTCGATCCCGATATCGATGTGAACTTCGAGGCGCTCTCCGCACATTACCAATCTGCCCGTATGCCGCTTCGTCTGCTGGATAACGACATGCCGGGGTTCAGTTTCGAACTCAGTCCGCTGACAGTGACCGAGTCGTCCGGTACGCAGGCTATATCGGGTTACCTGACCCGTGAGACCCTCTTCGACCGCGAGATCATTTTCCGGCTCTCGGATGATAGTAACGATCGTTTGACCTATTCGACCTATGAGATCACCTTGCCGAAGAACGCCCGTTCGGCCCGCTTCACCTTGGGTGTGGTGGATAACCAAGACGTGGATACAACGCTCGATGTAGCGGTGACAGCCTCTGTGCTGATGCCGTACTGTTGGTGTCCTGACACGTCGGCTGCCGGTTCCCGCACGCAGATCATTCACGTGCTGGACGATGACGGTCCTGCCTTACGCCTGAGTGCGCCGTCAACGATGTTGCTCGAGGGCGATGCAGAGGGCGTGAACCTCATTGTTACGCGTAATACCGCGCCGGAAGGAGCGTTGACCGTAACCCTCTCGGCGGATAACGAGAGCGGTTTGATCTTTGACCATACTGTGACCATACCGGACGGCGAGAAGAGTGCGACCGTGAATGTTCGGGCACAAGCAAATGATATCTCCGGAGATGGACGAACGATCGCTTTCATGGCGCAAGCCGAAGGCTATAGCATGGGTTCGACCTGGTTGTTATTGACCGACCAAACCCTGCCCGATGCACAGATATGCACGATCTCAACTGACACGGCAGCCGCCGTAGCCGGCGAACAGGAGATGCAGCTATCCATCGTCGTTTGTAACCGCGGTGTAGCCGATCTGCCCGCCGGTACGATGGTGAAGGTCTACATCCAGGGAGACGACCGTACCTGGGTGCTCCAGACGATGGAGGCGATCGCGCCCAAACAGCAAGATACCCTCTCGCGTGCCATCAAACTGCCGGTTAAACCCGGTACGTACGAGTTATACGCCGTAGTAAACGAGACACGCCGCATAGAGGAATTGCTCTATACGAACAACACGTCCGAGACGCTGAGTCTGGTAGCACTCCCGCCGTTCGGTGCGACGATGCAAACGGACAAAGCGGTATATACCCCGAATCAGATGATGCATATAACCGGTCAGTTGACCGGTACAGACATCGCCAACCGGACGATCGAGTTCTATGCCATCAACTACGAAAAGCGTTATACGCAATCCGTGACAACAAACGCAGACGGCAGTTTTGCCTTGGATTACCTGCCACAGATCGGTCTGAGCGGTCATTTCGCATTAGGTGTCTGCAAACCGGGTTCCAAGGACGACCGGGAGATAATCGGCGTAGAGGTGTACGGTCTGCGTGCGGCAGCCCATATGAACTGCTACCCGATCGTGGATGTCGTCTATACGGATGCGTTGCTCGTGACGAACACGGCATCGTCTGCGCTGCATAACGTTACGGCACATGTCGATCCGACGAGCGAACTGAGCAGTATCGTTACCCTCTCCTTTGAACCGATAGACCTGGAAGGCAACGAATCGAAATATATCCCGTTCAGCATGCGGGTAACCGAAGCGTCCACCGGTGACGATTGGATTCCGCTACCGATCATCCTCACCTCCGACGAAGGAGTGGCTGTAACGGAACATCTCTATTACTATGCCCGTATTGCGCGTGCTCAGCTCTCCGTTCATGTCAAAGGCGACGGACTCAATACGTCCATTACCGAAGGTACTACACGCGATGTGACCATCGAGATACTGAACGAAGGAGCCGGCGCAACAGGCGATATCACGTTCGCTTTACCGCCGTATATCACGACCGTGACGCCAAGTACGATGGCTTCGCTTAAGGCCAGCCAATCGACCGAAGCGACGCTGCGTATCGTGCCCGACGAGAGTTTCCAACTCAATATGCCGATTGAGGGACAGTTGGGTATCAACTGCACCAACGGCAACGGCGTAGCCGTACCATACCGCATCGAGATGGTATCCGGTTCGACGGGTACACTGACCGTCGATGTGTGCGACCAATATACCTATTACACCGACGAGGCACCACATGTACAAGGCGCTTCGGTTGTGGTCACCCATCCGGCTACAGGCGTCGTGCTGGCGCAAGGTACCACCGGCGCGGACGGTCATTATACCGTTGAACTGAACGCCGGATACTACGAAGTGACGGCCACCGCAGACAAACATGACTCCAAGACCATCACGGTGCTCGTCAGCCCTGACCGCGATAACCTTAAGGTCTTCAATCTCAATATCTCTGCTGTAACTGTCGATTGGCGAGTAGAACAGACCGAGGTGGACGATGAGTATGAGATCGTCTCTACCGTGACCTATGAGACCAATGTGCCGTTACCGGTTGTCATCCTCAAGATGAGTCAGGACAGCATCCCGGTGGACTCGATGCGCGAGTGCGAGCAGATGATCATCTACGCCACAATCTACAACAAAGGTCTGATTCGTGCCGATGAGGTGACCTACAGTATACCGATTGATGATGAAGAATTGCTATTTGAACCCTTGGCCTATAATTACCCGTTCTCATTAGCTGCGCAAGACAGCGTCATTATTCCTATCCGCGTCACCAAATACGGCGAGGAGTGTCCGAAAGTCTCCGGCGGCGGTGGCGGCGGAGGCGGCGGCGGAGGAGGTAGCTCTTCCGGCGGCGGTGGCGGCGGTAGTTCTATCGGCGACGATGGTACTCCCGGCTGCACAGATTGCATCATCACCAACTGGTGTGACGGCTGCTCCGGCGGTGGCGGCGGTGGCGGTGCTTCCGGTGGCGGTGGCTCCGGTGGCGGAGGCGGTGCTTCCGGTGGTGGCTCCGGTGGTGGAGACGGCGGCTCCGGTGGTGGAGACGGTGGCTCCGGTGGCGGTAGCGGCGGCTCCGGTGGCGGAGGTGGTGCTTCCGGCGGCGGTGGCGGTGGCTCCGGTGGCGGAGGCGGTGGTTCCGGCGGTGGAGGCGGTGCTTCCGGTGGCGGTGGCGGATCAAGCACCGGCGACGACGACACCTTCACCAAAGACTGCATCACCTACCACTGCGTCTCCTACAAAGTCAAATGCGGCCCCGAAGAGAAAAAAGTACGTTTCTGCGGCGGCGGTACGCTCAAGCATAACTGCGGCAACGCGCCCGTCTTCCCCGGCATGCCTAAAAACGAAGGACCGAACGGAGGTAAGACCGGCTCGGATGAGGTATCGACTATCACCTTCAACGAGTTCGGCGGACAGCCTATGTTCACAGATAACTGCGATACCTGTATCTCCCGCTTCAAGGGTGATTTCAAGGATTGCTACGAGACGATCATCACCTTCATCGTGCCCAACGTGACCCCGTGGGGTGATAACATATCCGCTGCGATCAATGCCTATAACTACGGACGCAACATGTCTTCCGACGGTATCTACTCATCCGGTTTGTTGAACTGTTTGGGTAGCCTGTTCGCTCCGGTGGATATCGTGGTGACTATGACCAAGACGGTTTGGCAATGCGGTTCGTCCATGCTCAACTTCTGTAGCGGCACCTCATTTGACGGCGGTTCATCCGGCGGCGGTGGTGCCGGCGGTTCAGGCGGTTCAGGCGGAGGTAGCGGTCCGGATCTATTCTCGGACCTCGGCGACCTGTTCGGTGCGCCGAGTGCGAAGCGTGCCGCTACGCCCAGAAAAGCCACGTCGTTCCTTACCGGAAAGAACCTCTCGATGTATCCGTCGAACATACGCGCTTATGTAGATCGTTCCGACCATGCGTGGGTAGCCGTAGCGGCGATGTACGCAATCGAACTGGAGATATACGGCGACACGACATTCTGGTACATGGAGCCTTCGGAAGGCGAAGCCTTGGGTAATTTCATCAAGACTTGGGACGGCTCCAGCGACGATATCTGGAATTATAAACCCGATACCGTTCCGGTAGGCGTTTATTCGCGCTTCATTGACCGAATCCAACATACGTTGCTTGGCGACACGACGGACGGCAACTATATCCATTGGGATAAGGTCACCCGCTGTGCAGAGGTCTATGCGGAGCAAGTCAATGCCGCCAATGAGTTAGGTTACGTGGACTTGTCCTCTATGCTCAGAACGGAGGTGAATAACTTGGTGGAGGACTTCCAGGAAGATCCGGGTGACGGTATATGCGCTTCTATCTCGCTGCAGTTCAGCCAGAAGGCAGTCTTCTCTCGTCAAGCCTTCCGAGGTACACTCACCGTGACCAACGGACATGAGTCCGCCGCGATGGATTCCGTGGTACTGACCCTCAAGGTGATCAACCAGCAGACCGGCGCCGTAGCCACCATGCATGAGTTCCAGATCAACCTGGAGTCGCTCGAAGGCTTCACCGGAAATATGAATCTGGAGGACGGCTGGTCGCTGGCGGGTAACAGCACCGGTGTCGCTACCGTGCTCTTCATCCCGACCAAGTACGCAGCCCTCACAGCCGACGTCAACTATTCGTTCGGCGGTGAACTGACATACAAAGATCCGAACACGGGCCTCAAGATGACCTATACGCTCATGCCGCAGATCCTGACGGTCAGCCCCTCGCCGAACCTGCAGTTAACCTATTTCATGCAGCGCGATATCTTAGGCGATGACGCGTTGACGGAAGACGAGATCGAACCGATGGAAGAAGCCGAGTTCGCCCTCTTGATCAATAATATCGGAAACGGCGATGCGAAGAACATGCGTATCAAGACCGAACAACCGCAGATCGTGGACAACGAGAAAGGTCTGTTGATCAAGTTCCAACTCACCCGCTCGCTCCATAACGGCGAATCGGTATCCTTCGGTCTGGACGGCAGTATCACCAATAGCTTGGGCGACATCGCGGCGCATAGCACGGATTACGTGCAGTGGTTCCTGACGAGCACCTTGTTAGGTCATTTCACGAACTACAACATCTCTGCGACGCACCTGACGAGTTATGGTAACCCTGACATGTCACTACTCGATACCGTGACCATCCATGAGCTGATCCGCAGTGTGGATATACCGAGCGGTATCGCATGGCTCTGCAACGATATCGAGGATGCCCGCGACATGCCGGACGCGCTCTACGGCGCAGACGGTTCGATCTTCGATGTGCGACCGGCAAGCACCGCGCAGATGTCGTGGGTAGATGAGAAGCATTATCAGCTGAGCATCAACGGCCGCAGCGGATGGATATACGGCAACGTACAGGATATGACGAACGGTAACCAGCAGTTGACCCGTGTCATACGTAGTAGCGACGGCAAAGAGATGAGTCTGCGTAATTTCTGGCAGACGCATGTCACCTTGCGCGACGGTAAGAAACCGCTGTACGAGAACAAGATCCATTTCCTCGACTCGATCGCTTCGAGCGATGAGATCTATGATCTCTATTTCGAGGACCTGCCGGGAGAACGCCTGCTGATCGATCATATCGACGGTGTGCCGAGTTCAACCAGCGACAGCCTCGTGACCGCACTCGATGTGACCTTCACCAAACCGGTAGCAGTAGTCAGCTTCACCAACGAAGACCTGCGTCTCACGCGGGACGGCATCGCAGTAGATATGTCCGAAGTGACGGTACAGGCGATCTCCGAATCGATCTTCCATATCGACCTCAGCAAGGTATCCAACCGAAACGGCTACTACGTACTGGAGATCGTGATGAGCGGTATCGTCGATACGGAAGGCTTCCCGGGTTCAACATACGGCTCCGAGCATCGCGTTTACTGGTCGCAACTCGTCGAAGGTCTGACCACAGGGCTGGATTCCGTAACCGGTAACCCGTCCCCGGAAACCTATAAGATCATCCGTGACGGTCAACTGATCATCATCAAAGACGGCGTTCAGTACAACGTCCTCGGCATCGAACTGAAATAAACCAAACAATCTCACTTTCCGCTGCACTCCTTCGGGGGTGCAGCTTTTTTTGCAGAAAAAGCAGGATGACAATATGACAATTTGGCAATTTGACAAAACTACACAAGACGCTGTAAACAAGCAGATTATAACAGAAATTGTCAAATTGTCAAATTGCCACGATGAAAATTTTGTCGAATACCATTCGACCTAATGGACGACGGGATGGTTTTCGCAAGTATGCGAGAAAGATGCAAATTAGGGAGAGAGGCGGGTAAGTGATGGGAAGGGTAATAACTAACGAACAACAAAGGAAGAACGAACGAACAACTAACGGTTCCTAGCAAGGAAATAGCATTTTTGTACGATTTGAGAATAGATTTGTACGATTTGCGAATGCTTTTTGTGAAAAAAGCAGTACTTTTGTGCGCAAATTTGAAAATTAACGCATAAAAATGATTGCACAAATGAAAAAAATCTTATTCTTCGCCTTTGCATTGGTAGTTACTGCATTGGCATTCACAGCATGTGAGAAAAACGGCGCCAGCGCACTCGTTGGCACCTGGTCCAGAGACACCGAAAAGGATGCCTCCGGTTACTATGAGACCCAGACGCTCATTATTAACGAAAAGGACTTTGTTTTCCAAAATCAGCAACACAATCCCGAATTCCCGAAATCCGTGGATATCATGCTCATGGAAGGCAATTATGATCTGGAGGGTGACGTCATTATTGCGCATTTCCTCAGACACGGTTGGAACCATGACGGAGAAATCGAATACGTGCCCGGATGGGAAGGCTTCGATGAAAGAATCAAGTACTCCATCGATGGCAAGAAACTCACCATCATCCGTTACTACGGAGAGGAATACCAAGCCGACCCCGAAGTATTTACAAAAGAATAATTTGTTATGAAAAAATTCTTATTCTTTGCCCTTGTGCTGGCAGCCGGCATGACGGTATTCACTTCTTGCAAGAAGAAAGACAAAATTGACAGCCCGATCGTAGGTACATGGATGCGCGTCGCAGGCGAGTCTGACTTTTTCTACACCTTTGGTGAAGACGGTACGTACCAACGAATTGAGGATTATTACATGAACGGTCGCGACGTAGTAGCTCACGAGCATATCGTCGGAGACGGTACGTTTAAGATTGAGGGCGATGTAATCGATGCTACGCTCAATTCCATCCTCGTCTATATGGACGGCAGTAAGGACGGTGATGATTTCAGCGAGTTCTGGCCGAAGAATGAAAAACTGAAATTCAGCCTGAAAGATGACTACCTGACGCTGATTCATAACGCCGGTACAGAAGAAGAATGGCCGGAACTATTACTCAAGCACTAAATCATTCCCTTATGAAAAAATTCTTATTTTTTGCCTTTGCGCTGGTAGCAAGTGCTTTGGTATTTGTCGCTTGTGACAAGAAAAACGAACCTACTAACACGGAAGAGATCACAACGGATGTAAATCCTGCTGATTACCCCAACACGATATGGCGTATCGACTCCTGCTTTATGGAAGGAGAAAAAAGTCGTCCGCCTCACGGTATCATTCGCGTATTGGATAACACAATGGTCGTTATCAATGGTGATACTACCAGCTACGCCTTCCAAGATGGTAAACTTGTTATCGGTGGAGGTGATGGATTTGACATAGCGGGTGTCAAGAAAGGCTGGGCGCATCTGTCTGACCGCGGTGGAGATATCTATCTGAGTCAACTGCCTGCACTTGACATGGATGCTATGATCATGGAACCCAAAGCCGCTGACTTCGTTGGCACATGGAAACATGCGTACTACGTGAGAGACAGCCACATACCCGGCGAGCCGGTATGGCACATCGAAGGTAGTAATCCGTGGGTTGAGACCTGGGAATTCAAAGAGGACGGTACCTGTATCTACAAAGATTGGTTCTCCGGAGAAACTAAGACCGGCACATGGCTTTATGACTACGGAATTCTCTTTGTTAATAATCCATTGGAGTATTCGCTTGTAGACGAGAACGACCGTATCACCGTACAGCCGCTCACCAAAAACTGGTTCCAGATCCTTCGTGGCGATGGAACGAACTACAGTTACTGGTGGTTCGTCCGCGTAAAATAATGAACAATGAATAATGAATAATGCACAATGAATATTATGAAAAAGATCCTATTCTTCGCCTTTGTGCTGGTAGCACTTCCGCTGATGGCTCAAAATGAGTATCCGAAGTATATCGATTCTGGAATCGGATACGAGGTGGATGGCGTTCTTCGCTCCTCTGTCAACACCACTATGCTCCGCATGGTAATAGATGCGGAGGCTGCTGCATACGCCGGCAAGTTGGACGTGGTAGCAGACCGTTGGTATAGCAATATTTCCAGTTACGACACGATTGCTCGTATGCACTTTGAGAACCATGTAGCGCTCAGCAAAGACACAACTCGTCTAAGCTCAGACGAGTACAAGAATGTCCGTTGGAGTGTTTATTGGAATCTTGACGAAGTAGCGCCTAATGACACCGTTAAGACCTTGCATTTCTACTATGAAGGAACAATCTTCCTTTCTTTCAATATGGAAGTTGACACTTCCTATACTGCGTATGCAGGTCGGCCGTACAGAATATTGGAAACCTATAACCCGCTGATGGTACCTCTGACATACACCTCGGAGAATCAGAATGTAGGTACAGTAGATGAGCGTGGATTCATTACTGTGGCCGGTAAAGGAGAATCTATGATCACCGCTACTTATCCCGGTGATAAGAGACTGGGTATCGACTCGCTGAGTGCATCCTGGAAACTAGTGGTCAAAGAGGGCGATTATTTCGCTATGCAAGTGATGGCTTTAGAGCGCACAGAGCATCCTTGGGGAGGCGGCGGCACGTATCTCGGCTTCGATATGGTCAAAGTGACATCCGAGAACTGCAACGATATCCTCGGAGACGGCAAGTTATCCTTCGATATTGCAACCCGCACCCTTACGATGAACAACTTCCAGAAGATCTTTACTGAGGAAGAAGACAATTCGATGGGTTGGATGGATTGGTTGGACTACTATAGCGGCCCGCTGCCTTTGAATATCAGAGTAATCGGTAACTGCGCCGTTAAGAACAACTCTGCCGGTATCTTCGGTGGATGGGAGCTCTATCTCACCGGTGATGCAAACAGCAGCCTAACCTTGGATGGTCGTTTCCCGCAGTTAAATGCAGAGAGCAAGATCACCATTGATGGCACCAAAGTGTATGTCACAGGTGATACGCCCCACCCGCTTATGGCGTGTGAAACGCTTGCCGTGCAAGATAACAGCTATTTGGACGTAAAACTGGAGATTGAAGCAGCTCCGGGTGAAGATCCGAGACAATGGGGTGCGATGGCTGTGGTGTTAGGAGACCTGGAATTGGGCGAGCACACCGGTATTCTGACCGAAGGTGTTCATGTAGCGGACGGCACATTCGTACAATCTGACGGCCTTACGGCCTTGCATGTAGAGATCGGTCCGAAGGACAAACAAGCTTTGGAGAACCTCCCTGTGGTTGACAAAGCACAGAAAGTCCTCCATAACGGTCAGATCCTCATCCTCCGCGCTGACCACATATACACCATACAAGGACAGTTAGTGAAATAACGATTTCCTATAAATCCACCGTACAAACAATCTCACTTTTAGCTGCACCTCCCACCGAGGTGCAGTTTTTTTTTGTCAAAAAAGCAGTACTTCGACCGTAAAAAAACACCTAAAATCTTGCGTATGTGCAAAAATTGTAGTACCTTTGCACCCGCAAAGGTTTTATGAGAGAAATACCCACATACAATCCGGACTTTGAGGAGTATATCCGTCAAGGTGAACCCGGCCAGAAAGAACGTGCGCAGATATGGCGTACCGCTATCGGTTTGCAACAAGTCGATGGGCTCGAGACCTCGCAATACCTCAAAGAAATTGCACGCCGACATATCGAAGGGGATATTACGTTAAAGGAGGTCAAATCGCTCATCGATAGCTATTATAAAACCGAAGACGCGCGCAATACGACTGACGCCGACGACAAACTAGAGGCCGACAAGGTCTCTGAGCGGATTGCGGAACTCCTCTCGCAGAAGACTTTTACTTTCAGCCCTGCACAGTTAATCTCGATTCATCGGCATCTTTTTGAAGGTATTTATAAGTTCGCAGGCAAGATTCGCGACTATAATATCACCAAAAAAGAGTGGATCTTACGCGGAGAGACGGTTTATTATGCGAGTGCGGATACGATCCGCGAAACGCTCGAATACGATTTTGGGCAAGAGAAAGCCTTTGACTATTCCAAAGTGACATTACCGGAAGCGGTGCAGCATATTGCGAAATTCTGCTGTGATATTTGGCAGATACACCCGTTCGGAGAGGGTAATACGCGAACAACCGCGGTATTTATCATTAAATATCTGCGCTCTTTAGGTTTTGAGGTGAGCAACGATCTTTTCGCGCAAAACTCATGGTACTTCCGTAATGCCCTCGTACGCGCGAACTATAGAAATGTACCCCAAGGAGTGGAATACAGCCCGATCTACCTGGAGCGGTTCTTCCGGAATCTGCTATTGGGCGAGAACCATACGCTCCTGAACCGCGAAATGCACTTGGATTGGAAAACAGGACAAGTACAGGACAAGTTCGGGACAAGTTCTATCGAAATTGACAATGAAAATATTGTGCAACTGGTACGCACGATAGGGGTCAATCGGATGTCTATCAAGGAAATGATGGCGGGTATGGGTTTGAAAGGACGGGATAATTTCTTGAATATATACCTTAATCCCGCTATGGACTCCGGATTTATACGAATGCTTTATCCGGATAGTCCGAATCATCCGCGCCAGAAATACCTACTGACGGTAAAAGGTTTGGGCTGGTATAACACACAAAAAGAAAAAGAACAATAACAATTACAACGATATGAAGAAGAATTTTGTAGAAGAGCTCCGTTGGAGAGGGATGTTACAGGACATCATGCCCGGCACGGAGGAACAATTGATGAAAGAAATGACGACCGCGTACGTAGGTATTGACCCGACGGCGGACAGTCTGCATATCGGTCACTTGTGCGGTATCATGATGCTGCGTCACCTGCAGGCCTGCGGCCATAAACCGATCGCGCTGATTGGTGGTGCCACAGGTATGATCGGTGACCCTTCCGGCAAATCGGCGGAGCGTAACCTGCTGACCGAGGAGATCCTGCGCCACAACGTAGCGTGTATCCGTGAGCAGCTCGAGCATTTCCTCGATTTCAACAGCGATGCACCCAACGCCGCAGAGTTGGTGAATAACTACGATTGGATGAAGGACTACACCTTTATCAATTTCACGCGCGATATCGGTAAACTGATCACCGTCAACTACATGATGGCGAAGGACTCCGTCAAGAAACGCTTCAACGGCGAGTTCTCGCAGGGTATGTCGTTCACCGAGTTCACCTACCAGTTGTTGCAAGGCTACGACTTCGTGTACCTCAACGAGCACAAGAACTGCCTGATGCAAATGGGCGGTTCCGATCAATGGGGAAACATCACGACAGGTATCGAGCTCATGCGTAAGATGAACGGCAAGACCGCCTTCGCCCTCACCTGCCCGCTGATCACCAAAGCCGACGGCGGTAAGTTCGGTAAGACCGAGAGCGGAAACGTATGGCTGAGCAAGAAATACACCAGCCCGTATAAGTTCTACCAGTTCTGGATGAACGTGAGCGACGACGATGCGAAACGCTATATCAAGATCTTCACGAGCCTCAGCCGCGAAGAGATCGAAGCGCTGATCAAGGAGCACGAAGAGGCACCGCATCTGCGCGTGCTGCAGAAACGTCTGGCGAAGGAAGTGACCTGCATGGTGCACAGCGAAGCAGACTATAACGCTGCTGTCGAAGCCTCTAATATATTATTCGGAAACGCGACCGCGGACGCGTTGCGCGCGCTGGACGAGGAGACGTTCCTGCAGGTGTTCGAAGGCGTGGAGCGCTATGAGATCCCGATGGACGAACTGAAAGCCGGTATCGGTCCCTTGGACCTGCTGGCCGAGAAGACGAATATCTTCCCGAGTAAGGGTGAGGCACGTAAGATGATTCAAGCCAACGGCTTCTCTCTCAACAAAGAGAAACTGACCGATCCGCAATCACCAATCACCCATGAGCAATTACTGAATAATAAGTACTTGCTCTTCCAAAAAGGCAAGAAAAACTACTATTTGGTCATCGCCAAATAAGAAAAAGCATAAAAAAGTGCAAAAAAGTGCTGCAAAATTTGCGTATGTCAAAAAAAAGCAGTACTTTTGCACCCGCTTTTGAAAAAAGTGCTGTCCACTCGTATATCGGTATTACACCGGATTTTGGTTCCGAGAAGCGAGGTTCGACTCCTCGGTGGACAACAAAGGGCTGCTTCGGCAGCCTTAATCGTCGAAGTAAGAACAACGATTAAGCGACGAGCGGCCTATTTTTTCCGCATAAGCGGAGCGAGTGTGATGGAATACTCGGTATTAAGTAACACAAACAACAATTATTCAAATGAAAGAATTCGCATTGGTAGGTACTCCGCGTAGCGAGTACGGCAAGAAGGCCGCTAAGGCTTTCCGCGCAGAGGAATTGATTCCTTGCAACATTTACGGTTGTGGTCTGAGCTGCACTTTCACGGTAGCAGCAGGTGACGTTCGTAAGCTCATTTACAGCCCGGACACCCAGATCGTTGATCTCACCGTTGGTGACACCAAGACGAAAGCTATCGTTAAGGAGTTGCAGTTCCACCCAATTGATGGCAAGCCATTGCATATCGATTTTCTCGCCGTTGACGAGAAGAAACCGGTTGTTGTTGAGATTCCTATCCAACTGAATGGTCTCGCAGAAGGTGTAAAAGCCGGTGGTAAACTGGTTCAACAAATGCGCAAACTGCGTGTACAAGGTATCTACACTGCCTTCCCAGATCGCATCAATATTGATGTAACCGAATTGGGTCTTGGCAAGAAAATCGCCGTTGAGGACGTTAAGGTTGAAGGTCTGAAGATGGTTAACCCTGCTGATGCTTGTGTAGCGGAAGTAAAGGCAACCCGTCAGAGCAAACAAGCTTAATGACTAAAAGACCGCGGCGCTGCTGCGGTCTTTTTTGTTAGAATATGAAATACCTGATTGTAGGTTTAGGCAATATAGGTGATGAGTACGCAGGTACACGTCACAACATCGGTTTCCGCATGATCGATGCGTTTGCTGATTCGGTCAAGGCCGAGTGGCAAGACAAGCGCTATGGTTTTGTGGCCAAGTGCCGTGTTAAGAATGCGGAACTCGTTCTGCTGAAGCCGAGCACATACATGAATCTGAGCGGCAATGCCGTACGCTACTGGTTGCAACAAGAGAAAATTCCGGTAGAGAACTTGTTGGTTCTGGTGGATGATCTCAATCTGCCGTTCGGTACTATTCGCATTCGCAAGCAGGGAAGCAATGGCGGGCATAACGGATTAGGCAATATTCAGTCTGTACTCTGTACAGAGAATTATGCTCGCGTTCGATTTGGCATCGGCAATGAGTATACGCGCGGAGCACAAATCAATTTTGTGCTGGGCAATTGGACTCCGGAGGAAGAGACTGCCCTACCCGAGCGACTGAAGATAGTAACCGAGATTATTCCGAGTTTCTGTCTGCAGGGTATTGACCGGACCATGAATCAATACAACCGAAAACAATCGGGCGAAGAATAACGATGCAGTTGAAACGGCTGATATCGCATCCTTGGATCTGTGCAGCAGTCAACATCCTGCTGATTATGGCTCTCTACACGCTCATGCGTGTGTTTTTCTATTTGGTTAGTCAGGATTTGTTTCCCGATGTCAGCGGAGCGCATCTGAGAGAAATGCTCTTGGGCGGAGTTCGCTTTGACCTAACCGCCATTCTGTATCTCAGTTCAGTCTATCTGCTGATGATGATACTGCCGTTTCAGCTCAGTTGGAGAAAGAACAAGAAGTATCAAACAGCAGCGAAATGGATTTTCCTGGTACCGAATCTTCTGGGAATTGCTGTTAACTGCATTGATATGGTGTATATGCGGTTTACCGACAGACGAACCACCATCACCTTCTTCGACGAATTTCAAAATGATGGGAACCTATTTTCCATTTTCTGTCAAGGCGCAGTACAATATTGGTACGTAACGCTTTTTGCGTTGGTCGTTATGCTGATATTGGTGGTTGGTTTTCGAGTATCGAAGCCTCAGCAGGAAACCGGCAGACGATTGCCCGCATGGCTATTCTACACCGCAGAATCCGTAATGTGCGTAGCAACTATTTACATGGTGGTAATAGGTATTCGTGGCGGTTTCGGCAAATACACACGCCCCATCACACTTAGCAATGCCCTACAATACACCGATCGTCCGCAAGAAACGCTATTGGTACTGAATACACCTTTCGCACTGATGCGTTCGACCGAAGGTACAACTTATACGAACCCGCATTATTTTGCAGAGGAAGAATTAGCCAATATTATGTCGCCTGAGCATGAAGGGAAAGAGCCAGACTTGATGCCAGATGGTTACGGCCAACTCAATGTTGTAGTACTGATTTTGGAATCTTTTTCCTCGGAATATATAGGTTTCTACAATCAATCGGCAGACTACGAAGGTTATACTCCTTTCTTGGATAGCCTATTGGCACAAAGTGTAACCTGGCAAAAATCCTATGCGTCCGGACGTAAGTCGATAGATGCGATGCCATCGGTGCTGTCATCTATTCCGATGCTGATAACGCCGTATGTAGTAACTCCATATTCGACGAATGCGGTTTCTTCTATAGCAGACTGCTTAGGTAAGGAAGGTTATACTACTGCGTTTTTTCACGGTGCGCCTAACGGCTCAATGGGATTTCAAGCGTATGCGCGCAGTGCGGGCTTCCAACACTATGTGGGAATGGACGAATATCCAGATGCGCATCGCGATTACGATGGCACTTGGGCGATCTGGGATGAACCGTTTTTGCAATTCTATGCTCAGCAAATGAGTACGATGCAGGAACCATTTATGACCGCCGTATTTACTGCATCTAGCCATCATCCGTTCCGCGTACCAGATTGCTATAGTGACACATTTCCTGTAGGTTCGCTGCCCATCCATCGTTGTATTGGTTATAGCGACCATGCTTTGCGACAATTCTTTGCATATGCGCAAACACAATCTTGGTTTGACCACACATTGTTTGTCATCACGGCTGATCACACCAACCAACATGTGCGACCGGAATATACGAATGCGTTGGGTTTGTATCGCGTACCCATTGCATTTTATTGCCCCGCATGCCTTCCTGCTGCGCAACGCACGGATGTTGTCAGCCAAACGGATATTATGCCGTCCGTATTAGGTTGCGTTGGTTATACAAAAAGGTTCTTTGCTTTTGGAGAAGATGCCATGACTCAGCACAAAGAACATAACTACGCCGTGTGCTACAATTATCCGGTTTTCCAAATCATGAGTGATAGCATCCTGCTGCAGTTTGATGGAGAAAAAGTAACAAATCTGTACAATTACGTAGAAGATCCGTTGCTGCAACAACCTCTGCCGGCAGAACAAGCGCCCACGGAAATGGTTCAATACCTAAAAGCCTATATTCAGCAATATACCACGCGAATGATAAACAATCAATTGACGTATGAGTGAAGTTCGTGTAGATAAATATCTATGGGCGATGCGTATTTACAAGACGCGTTCGATAGCTGCCGATGCCTGCAAGAACGGCAGAATCACCATGAATGGTGTGCAACTGAAACCCAGTCGCACATTCCATGTGGGCGATACATTCAATGTGCGCAAAGGACCTATCACCTACACGTATCGTGTGCTACAATTGACGGAGAATCGTTTGGGAGCCAAACTGGTTGCAGAGTATTTGCGCGATTGTACTGCTCCGGAACAATTGGAATTGCTTGAATTAGCGCGTTTGGCCGGACAAAACGGCCGCGATCGTGGCACAGGACGTCCTACCAAGAAAGATCGGCGTGATATAGAAACCTTTATGAGTGACAACTATTTAGACGAGATTGATTTTGATGAAGACGAAGCGTGAAAATATAGCAGAATATATACTCTGGTTGTGGCAGATGGAAGATTATCTGCGCGCTTTTCCGGAGCAAGCAGAAGCGACACAAGAACTGCAGGAACTGAATGAAATGATGCACCGCGAGGGAATCACCGAAAGCGGACATTTGCAGTTGGCACAGAATGCATTAGGCGAACTGGAAGATCTAAATGATCAACTACAGAATGAAGAAGCCACTTACCGCGCAGCCATCATTCGCCTGCAACCCAGTTTGAATCTGCTGAAAGCCAAAACCGATCGGCCGACGATGAGCGATATAGAAGCATGCCTGATATTGCTCTACCAAATTATGCTTCTTCGCTTACAAAAACGACCTATTAGCCCAGAAACCGCATCTGTGCAAGCCCAAGCAACGCAATTACTGCAATACCTAAGCAAGGTTTACTATGACAGCAAAACAGAGATTTGAAAATATCCTGGCTTGGTTCGCAGAGAATATGCCTGTGGCTGAGAGCGAACTGAACTACAACAATCCTTACGAATTGTTGGTTGCAGTCATGCTGTCTGCGCAATGTACCGACAAACGAGTCAATATGGTGACTCCTGCACTTTTTGCTGCCTATCCTACCGTAGAGGAAATGGCCAAAGCGACTAGCGATGCAATTTTTGAATACATCAAATCGGTCAGTTATCCTCGCAGTAAAGCGGAACATCTGGTGCAAATGGCACAAAGAGTTGTCGAGACATTCACGGGACAAATACCTGACAATATCGAGGATTTGCAGACTTTGTCCGGTGTGGGCAGAAAAACCGCAAATGTGGTTTGCGCAGTCATTTGGAATCAGCCGACAATGGCAGTCGACACGCATATATTCCGCGTGAGTGAACGATTAGGATTGACTACCAATAGCAAGAATCCTAGGCAAACGGAAGACCAACTAGTGAAATACATTCCCGCAGAAGTTATTCCCAAAGCGCATCACTGGTTATTGCTGCACGGCAGATACGTCTGCCAAGCGCGTAAACCAAAATGCGAGCAATGCGGACTAAGCGCATATTGCAGATATTTTAATAAAAAGTGAGCACATATTTGCATATGTGCTTTTTTTTTTGTAATTTTGCCCCGCAAAATTGAAATAACTAAAAAACACAATATTATGGCTGACAACAAACAACCGTCTGCAGAGAAACTGAAAGCGCTGCAGGCTGCAATGGCAAAAATCGACAAGAATTTCGGTAAGGGTGCTATCATGAAACTCGGTGACGAGAACATCGAGAATGTAGCCGTTATCCCAACCGGTAGTTTGGGACTGAATCTCGCACTCGGCGTTGGCGGATATCCGCGTGGCCGAATTGTAGAAATCTATGGTCCTGAGTCTTCCGGAAAAACCACTCTGGCTATTCATGCAATGGCAGAGGTGCAGAAACAAGGCGGTATTGCAGCCATTATTGATGCAGAGCACGCTTTCGACCGTTTCTATGCTGAGAAATTGGGTGTTAATGTCAGTGATTTGCTGATTGCACAACCTGATTCTGGAGAACAGGCACTGGAGATTGCTGACGAACTGATTCGTTCGGCGGCAGTAGATCTGATTGTGATTGACTCGGTTGCAGCTCTAACGCCAAAAGCAGAGATTGATGGCGATATGGGAGACAATAAAGTTGGTTTGCAAGCACGACTGATGTCGCAGGCATTGCGTAAACTGACTGCCTCGGTCAACAAAACCAATACCACCTGTATCTTCATCAACCAGTTGCGCGAGAAAATCGGCGTGATGTTTGGAAATCCGGAGACCACGACCGGTGGTAATGCTTTGAAATTCTACGCAAGCGTTCGCCTCGATATTCGCCGTATTGGTCAAATCAAAGATGGCGATAACATCAAAGGTAATCAAGTTCGCGTGAAAGTAGTG